>OKWT01000041.1_pt1 | contig 110981 bp, 109 predicted proteins | sample 1607131 | NCBI WGS metagenome assembly OKWT01 (sample SAMN07501045, study PRJEB24779) | human gut metagenome
TGGAGCGGGAAACGAGACTCGAACTCGCGACCCCGACCTTGGCAAGGTCGTGCTCTACCAACTGAGCTATTCCCGCTCTGCGTGCTTAACATTTCTGTGTCGTCACGGGAGGCGCATTATACGAGAAATGATTTTCGCCGCAACCCCTTAAACGAATTTTTTCGTGCTTTTTGTTTGAATGCCGATTAATTCGCCAGACTGATGATTTTATCGGCGAAAGAGGGGTTAAAACCCCTCTCCCGGTCACAGCTTGATAAAATGTTCGCGGTAATAAGCCAGTTCTGCAATCGACTCGCGAATATCGTCCAGCGCCTGATGGGTATTTTGCTTTTTAAAACCGTCAAGAATTTCCGGCTTCCAGCGGCGCGCCAGCTCTTTCACCGTGCTCACGTCCAGGTAGCGGTAGTGGAAATAGGCTTCCAGCTCCGGCATGTACTTAAACAGAAAACGGCGATCCTGCCCAATGCTGTTGCCGCAGATGGGCGATGTGCCTGCCGGCACCCACTCTTTCAGAAACGCGATGGTCGCAAGCTCCGCGTCGCGATCGCCCATCGTGCTCGCCTTCACGCGCTCTACCAGCCCGCTGCCCGTATGGGTGCGCACGTTCCATTCATCCATCAGCGCCAGCTGTTCATCAGACTGATGCACCGCAATGACCGGCCCTTGCGCCAGGATATTCAGGTTCGCGTCGGTCACCAGGGTGGCGATTTCGATAATGCGGTCGCGTTCTGGATCAAGCCCGGTCATCTCCAGGTCTATCCAAATCAGATTGTTTTCAGTTCCACTCATGTTATTTTCCACCCTTCTCGCGTCACCCCACGGTGACTCTCGGTTAATTCGTATAAAATAGCGTGTATCATAGAGGTTTTGCCCATAACGGGCGACCAGGAGCCAGGGCGATTGAGTAAAAATAAACTCTCCAAAGGTCAGCAGCGCCGCGTAAAGGCCAATCATCAGCGTCGGCTTAAGCAATCAACGGAGAAGGCCGATTACGATGACAACCTGTTCGGCGAACCGCGCGAAGGCACGGTCATCAGCCGGTTTGGCATGCATGCGGACGTAGAGTCGGCGGACGGCGCCTTACACCGCTGCAATATCCGCCGCACTATCCGTTCGCTGGTAACGGGCGATCGCGTGGTGTGGCGCCCGGCGAAAGACGCCGCAGAAGGGGTCACCATCAACGGCATCGTCGAGGCGGTGCATGAGCGTACCTCGGTTCTTACGCGCCCGGATTTTTATGACGGCGTGAAGCCGGTCGCCGCCAACATCGACCAGATAGTGATTGTCTCTGCCATTTTGCCGGAGCTGTCGCTGAATATTATCGACCGTTATCTGGTGGCCTGCGAGACGCTGGACGTTGAGCCGCTTATCGTGCTGAACAAAATCGACCTGCTGGATGAAGCAGGAATGAATTTTGTTAATGAGCAAATGGATATCTACCGCGGCATCGGTTATCGCGTGCTGCTGGTTTCAAGCCATGCCGAACATGGACTGGAGGCGCTTGAACAGGCGCTTATCGGCCGCATCAGCATTTTTGCCGGGCAGTCTGGCGTCGGCAAATCCAGTCTGCTGAACGCGCTGTTAGGGCTTAAAGAGGATGAAATCCTCACTAACGACGTTTCAGATGTCTCCGGCCTGGGCCAGCACACCACGACAGCCGCGCGCCTTTATCACTTCCCGCACGGCGGCGATGTGATCGATTCTCCCGGCGTGCGCGAGTTTGGTCTCTGGCACCTGGAGCCGGAACAAATCACCCAGGGTTTTGTCGAATTCCACGACTATCTGGGCACCTGCAAATACCGCGATTGCCGTCACGGCAACGACCCGGGCTGCGCCATTCGCGCGGCGGTGGAGCGCGGCGAAATCGCCGAAAGCCGTTTTGACAACTATCACCGAATCCTGGAAAGCATGGCGCAGGTAAAAACGCGTAAAAGCTTTTCTGAAAGCGACGACTGACAATTAAGCTGGGCGTCGCTAAAATCGCCCCCTTTTTCTGCAATGCCCGCTTCGCCCTACGCGGAACGGGCCAGGACTGGCAATAAACTTAGCCTGGAGGCTATCTTGCTAAACGACATCAAACTTTCGCTTCAATACCTTCTGCCAAAACTGTGGCTCACTCGCCTGGCGGGCTGGGGCGCAAGCAAGCGTGCCGGCTGGCTGACCAAACTGGTCATCGACCTGTTTGTGAAATACTACAAGGTCAACATGCAAGAGGCGCAAAAGCCCGACACCGCCAGCTACCGCACCTTTAATGAATTCTTTGTTCGCCCGCTGCGCGACGAAGTGCGTCCGCTGAATACCGACCCGAACGTGCTGGTCATGCCGGCAGATGGCGTTATTAGCCAGCTTGGGCGCATTGAAAACGATAAAATTTTGCAGGCCAAAGGCCATAACTACAGCCTGGAAGCGCTGCTCGCGGGCAATTACATCATGGCCGATCTGTTCCGTAACGGGACGTTCGCGACCACTTACCTCTCTCCTCGCGACTATCACCGCGTACACATGCCGTGCAACGGTATCCTGCGCGAGATGATCTACGTGCCCGGCGATCTCTTCTCGGTTAATCATCTGACCGCGCAGAACGTGCCGAACCTGTTTGCCCGTAATGAACGTGTGATTTGCCTGTTCGACACGGAATTTGGCCCGATGGCGCAGATTCTGGTCGGCGCGACGATTGTCGGCAGCATCGAAACCGTCTGGGCGGGCACCATCACGCCGCCGCGCGAAGGGGTCATCAAGCGCTGGACCTGGCCGGCAGGCGAAAACGAAGGCGCCGTAGCGCTGCTGAAAGGCCAGGAGATGGGCCGCTTCAAGCTTGGCTCAACGGTTATTAACCTGTTCGCGCCGGGCAAAGTCGAGCTGGTTGACCACCTGCAAAGCCTGTCGGTAACCCGTCTTGGCGAACCGCTGGCGGTCTCTACTGAAGCGGTGGCGGCGGACGTTGCGCCAGCTATCATCCCGGCAGAAGAAGTGCAGGCCGAGCGGGAAGCTAATCCGCTGGTCGATGAGAAAGACGAAGGTTAACAGCACAACGAAAGGTAGACTGACGTGCGCCTGATTATCACTATACTGATGGCCTGGTGCCTCAGCCTGGGGGCGTACGCTGCGACGGCCCCCGATGCAAAACAGATAACCCAGGAACTGGAGCAGGCGAAGGCTGCAAAAGATCAGCCCAACCAGCCGGAAACGGTGGAAACGCTCCAGTCCGCCCTCAACGCGCTTGAAGAGCGCAAAGCCTCTCTTGAGCGCGCCCAGCAGTATCAGGAAGTTATCGATAATTTCCCCAAACTCTCGCAAACCCTGCGCCAGCAGCTTAATAACCTGCGCGATGAACCGAAAAGCGTGCCGGCGGGCCTGACCACCGACGCGCTCAATCAGGAGATCGTGCAGGTCAGCAGCCAGTTGCTGGACAAAAGCCGTCAGGCGCAGCAGGAGCAGGACCGGGCGCGGGAAATCGCCGACTCGCTAAGCCAGCTCCCCCAGCAGCAAACCGACGCCCGGCGTCAGTTGAATGAAGTGGAGCGCCGTGCCGGCAGCCAGAACGGCGCCAGCGGTCCGCTTGCCCAGGCGCAGAATCTTGCCGCGCAGGCGGAATCGGCTCGCCTCAAGGCGCAGGTTGATGAGCTGGAGCTGGCGCAGCTTTCCGCCAGCAACCGGCAGGAGCTTTCGCGCCTGCGCGCGGAGCTGGCGCAAAAACAGGCGGAACAGCTGGATGCCTATCTCCAGGCGCTGCGCAATCATCTTAACAGCCAGCGGCAGAAAGAAGCCGAGCAGGCGCTGGAAAGCACCGAGATGCTCGCTGAAAACAGCGCTAACCTGCCGCCTGAGATCCTCAAGCAGTTTAAAGTTAACCGCGAGCTTTCCCAGGCGCTGAACCAGCAGGCGCAGCGCATGGATCTCGTCGCCTCGCAGCAGCGGCAGGCCACCAGCCAGACGTTGCAGGTACGCCAGGCGTTAACCACGCTTCGCGAGCAGTCGCAGTGGCTGGGCGTTTCCAATGTGCTTGGCGAAGCGCTGCGCGCCCAGGTGGCGCGACTGCCGGAAATGCCGAAGCCGCAGCAGCTTGATACCGAAATGGCCCAGCTTCGCGTCCATCGCATGCGCTATGAGGATTTGCTCAATAAGCAGCCTCAGCTGCGGCAAATCCGCCAGCTGGACGGCCAACAGTTGACCGCTGAACAGAGCCGGATCCTGGAAGCGCAGCTCCGTACCCAGCGCGAACTGCTCGGCTCTTTGCTACAGGGCGGCGACACGCTGCTGCTGGAGCTGACCAAGCTTAAGGTCTCCAACAGCCAGCTTGAAGATGCGCTCAAAGAGGTGAATGAAGCGACCCACCGCTACCTGTTCTGGACGTCGGACGTTAGCCCGCTCACGTTCGCCTGGCCGCTGGAAATCGTGCAGGATCTGCGCCGTCTTATTTCGCTCGACACCTTCGGTCAGCTCGGCAAAGCGGCCATTATGATGGTGACCAGCAAAGAGACGCTGCTGCCGCTTTTCGGCGCGCTGCTGCTGGTGGGCTTTAGCATCAGCTCGCGTCGCCACTTTACGGCTTTCCTGGAGCGATCGAGCGCGAAAGTGGGCAAAGTAACGCAGGACCATTTCCGCCTTACGCTGCGTACCGTGTTCTGGTCTGTGCTGGTGGCTTCGCCGTTGCCGGTGCTGTGGGCGACGCTGGGTTATGGCCTGCGCGAAGCCTGGCCTTATCCCATCGCAGTCGCAGTAGGCGACGGCGTAACGGCAACCGTTCCGCTGCTGTGGGTGGTGATGATTTGCGCTGCCTTTGCCCGCTCCAATGGTCTGTTCATCGTCCATTTCGGCTGGCCGCGCAACCGGGTAGCGCGCGCGATGCGCTACTACCTGATGAGCATCGGCTTTATCGTGCCGCTCATCATGGCGCTCATCATGTTCGATAACCTTAACGATCGGGAATTTTCCGGTTCGCTTGGCCGGCTGTGCTTTGTGCTGATTTGCGGCGCGCTGGCAATCGTCACGCTAAGCCTCAAGCGCGCGGGCATTCCGCTCTATCTTGATAAAGAAGGCAACGGCGACAACTGGGTCAACCGGCTGCTGTGGAATTTAATGCTGTGCGCGCCGCTGACCGCCATTCTCGCCGCGGCGGTAGGCTACCTCGCGACCGCGCAGGCGCTGCTGGCGCGCCTGGAAACCTCTGTCGCCATCTGGTTCCTGCTGCTGGTGGTCTATCACATTATCCGCCGCTGGATGCTGATTCAGCGCCGCCGCCTGGCGTTTGACCGCGCCAGGCAGCGACGTGCGGAGATCCTCGCCCAGCGCGCGCGCGGCGAAGAAGAACAGGCGCCGACGCACAGCACGGAAGGGGCGGCGGAAGTGGAAGTGGCGGAAATCGATCTCGATACCATCAGCGCCCAGTCGCTGCGGCTGGTGCGTTCGATCCTCACGCTCATCGCTCTGCTTTCCGTGATTGTGCTGTGGTCAGAAATCCATTCCGCATTTGGCTTTCTTGAAAACATCACGCTGTGGGATGTGACCTCCACGGTGAAAGGCGTGGAGAGCCTGGAGCCGATAACCCTCGGCGCGGTGCTTATCGCCATTCTGGTGTTTATCGTCACCACGCAGCTGGTGCGCAACCTGCCTGCGCTGCTGGAGCTGGCGCTCTTGCAGCATCTCGACTTAACGCCAGGCACCGGTTACGCCATTACCACCATCACTAAGTATCTGCTGATGCTGTTTGGCGGTCTGGTGGGCTTCTCGATGATTGGTATTGAGTGGTCGAAGCTGCAATGGCTGGTCGCCGCGCTCGGTGTAGGGCTGGGTTTTGGTTTGCAGGAGATTTTCGCCAACTTTATTTCCGGTCTGATTATCCTTTTTGAAAAACCGATCCGTATCGGCGATACCGTAACCATTCGCGATTTAACCGGCAGCGTGACGCGCATTAACACCCGCGCCACCACCATCAGCGACTGGGACCGCAAAGAGATTATCGTGCCGAATAAGGCGTTTATCACCGAACAGTTCATTAACTGGTCGCTGTCAGATTCCGTCACCCGCGTGGTGTTAACGGTGCCTGCGCCAGTGGACGCCAACAGCGAAGAGGTCACGCAGCTGCTTTACCGCGCCGCTGAGAAGTGTACTTATGTGATTGATAACCCGCCGCCGGAAGTCTTTTTGGTGGATTTGCAGCAGGGTATCCAACTGTTCGAACTGCGTATTCACGCCGCAGAGATGGGGCATCGCATGCCGCTGCGTCACGAAATCCATCAGTTGATTTTGCAGGGTTTCCGCGAGCATGGCATCGACCTGCCCTTCCCGCCTTTCCAGATGCGTCTTGAAAGTCTGGACGGCAAACGTTCAGCGCGAACCTTCACCTCCGCCGGGAAAACCACCCGCGCGCCGGGAAGCATGTAAACAAAAAGGAGCCGAAAGGCTCCTTTTTTACAAGCGATCGTCGATCAGGCCCGGTCTACGGTAAAGGCTATCACCTCAGAAAGGCTTTCCGCGCCCAGCGCCAGCATGATCAGGCGGTCAACGCCCAGCGCTACGCCGGAGCAATCCGGCAGCCCCGCTTCAAGCGCCTCCAGCAGGTTATAGTCAACCGGCTGCTGTTCAAGCCCACGCTGCGCGCGCTTACGGTTATCCTGTTCGAAACGCTGGCGCTGCTCGCGCGCGTCCGTGAGCTCGTGGAAACCATTCGCCAGCTCCATGCCTTTGAAATAAACCTCAAAGCGCTCCGCTACGCGGTGATCTTCCGTACTGATTTGCGCCAGCGCCGCCTGGCTTGCCGGGAAGTGATAGACAAAAGCCGGGCGCTCTTTACCAATGTGCGGTTCCACGCCCATGGTGAAAAGCAATTGCAGCAGCGTATCGCGATCTTCTTCCGTATCGGCAATGTTGCTTAAATCGAGCTTCGCCGCCGCTTCGCGCAGCTGGTTTTTATCCGCCGACAGCGGGTCAATATCCAGGTGGCGCAAAAACGCCTGCTGATAAGAGAGGCTTTCCGCAGGCTGGCACTCCAGCACCTGTTGCAGCAGGTCATCCACTTCATTCATCAGCCGGTACATGTCGTAATGCGGACGATACCACTCCAGCATGGTGAATTCCGGATTATGGTGGCGCCCCATCTCTTCGTTACGAAAGCTGCGGCAAAGCTGGAACACCGGGCCGCAACCCGCCGCCAGCAGGCGTTTCATATGGTATTCCGGGCTGGTCATCAGGTAGAGGTCGAGCCCCTGAGAATGGCCCGGGCCCACGAAGCGAGTTTTAAACGGGAACAGGTGAATATCGGTCACCGTCGCCTGGCTCATGCAGGGGGTTTCCACCTCCAGAACGCAACGATCCGCGAAAAAGCGGCGGATCTCCGCCATTATCGCGGCGCGTTTCAACAGGTTGGGGATGGATGCGCTCGGCTGCCAGCTGGCCGTCTCGCTCATGGTGCTTTTCTCCTAAGACAAACAAGGGCACGAAGTCTACTCGTTAGCGCGTCACGAGACAAATTTTGCGCAATAACGTCCTGGCCGGGTTAAACCTCAAGGCCTGGGCAAGCGGTTAAAAGCCCTGGCAGAACGGTAAAAAAATCGATCGGGTCAAATTTCCTTATGATTGCCGCGGTTATACTCACTTACCCACAAAGGAGCAGGGGAATTGCTTCGCAGCGGCGTCAGCGTGTCGTTTTCACTACCCCTGGGCAGTAACGCGTTGCGAAAAAACCATAATCTGGAGGAATGTCGTGCAAATCTTTCAAGCCGATCTTGCCGTGATAGGCGCCGGTGGCGCGGGTCTGCGTGCCGCCATTGCCGCAGCGCAAGCCAACCCCAACGCAAAAATCGCTTTGATTTCCAAAGTTTATCCAATGCGCAGCCACACTGTCGCCGCAGAAGGCGGTTCGGCGGCTGTCGCTCAGGATCATGACAGTTTCGATTACCATTTCCACGACACGGTCGCTGGCGGCGACTGGCTCTGTGAACAGGACGTGGTGGACTATTTTGTGCGCCACTGTCCAACAGAGATGACGCAACTTGAACAATGGGGCTGCCCATGGAGCCGTCGCCCGGACGGCTCGGTAAATGTGCGTCGCTTCGGCGGCATGAAGATTGAACGCACCTGGTTTGCCGCGGATAAAACCGGCTTCCACATGCTTCACACCCTCTTCCAGACCTCTTTGCAGTTCCCGCAAATTCAACGCTTCGACGAACATTTCGTGCTTGATATCCTGGTGGATGATGGCCAGGCGCGCGGACTGGTAGCAATGAACATGATGGAAGGCTCGCTGGTGCAGATCCGCGCCAACGCCGTGGTGCTGGCGACAGGCGGCGCGGGCCGGGTTTATCGCTACAACACCAATGGCGGCATTGTCACTGGCGACGGCATGGGAATGGCGCTGGCGCACGGCGTGCCGCTGCGCGACATGGAATTTGTGCAGTATCACCCCACCGGCCTGCCCGGCTCCGGCATTTTAATGACGGAAGGCTGTCGCGGCGAAGGCGGCATCCTGGTAAATAAAAACGGCTATCGCTACCTCCAGGATTACGGCATGGGGCCGGAAACGCCGCTCGGCGAGCCGAAGAATAAATATATGGAACTTGGCCCGCGCGATAAAGTTTCCCAGGCGTTCTGGCACGAATGGCGCAAAGGCAACACTATCGCCACGCCGCGCGGCGATGTGGTTTATCTCGACCTGCGCCATCTTGGCGAGAAAAAACTGCTGGAGCGCCTGCCGTTTATCTGCGAACTGGCAAAAGCGTACGTTGGCGTCGACCCGGTAAAAGAACCTATCCCGGTACGTCCGACCGCTCATTACACCATGGGCGGCATTGAAACCGACCAGCAGTGCGAAACGCGTATTAAAGGGCTGTTCGCCGTGGGCGAATGTTCAAGCGTAGGGCTTCACGGCGCTAACCGTCTTGGCTCAAATTCACTGGCGGAGCTGGTGGTGTTTGGCCGCCTCGCCGGCGAACAGGCGATGGCGCGGGCAAACGAAGCGCAACCGGCCAACGACGCGGCGCTCAGCGCGCAGGCGGCGGATGTGGAAGCGCGCCTGAAAGCGCTGGCCAGTCAGCAGGGCAATGAAAGCTTTGCAAAAATCCGCGACGAGATGGGCCTTTCGATGGAAGAAGGCTGCGGCATTTATCGCACGCCGGAATTAATGCAAAAGACTATCGACAAGCTTGCAGAGTTGCAGGAGCGCGTTAAGCGCATACGTATTACCGATACCTCCAGCGTTTTCAACACCGACCTGCTTTACACCATTGAGCTGGGCCATGGCCTTAATGTGGCCGAATGCATGGCGCATTCCGCCATGGCGCGAAAAGAGTCTCGCGGCGCGCACCAGCGCCTTGATGAAGGCTGCACCGAGCGCGACGACGTTAACTTCCTGAAACATACCCTCGCCTTCCTGAACGCGGACGGTTCAGTTCGTCTTGATTACAGTGACGTGAAAATCACTACGCTGCCGCCGGCGAAACGCGTCTATGGCGCGGAGGCGGAAGCGGCCGAGAAGAAGGAGCAGGCCAATGGCTGAGATGAAAAACCTGAAAGTAGAGGTGGTGCGTTATAACCCGGAAACGGATAACGCCCCGCACAGCGTGTTTTACGACGTGCCTTACGATGAGCAAACCTCGCTGCTGGACGCGCTGGGCTACATCAAGGATAACCTGGCGGCGGACCTGAGCTACCGCTGGTCCTGCCGCATGGCGATTTGCGGCTCCTGCGGCATGATGGTCAACAATGTGCCGAAGCTTGCCTGCAAAACGTTCCTGCGCGACTACCCTGGCGGCATGAAGGTTGAAGCGCTGGCGAACTTTCCCATCGAGCGCGATTTAGTGGTCGATATGACCCACTTTATCGAGAGCCTGGAGGCGATTAAGCCTTATATCATCGGCAACCCGCGCACGCCGGATCAGGGGCCGAATAACCAGACGCCGGCGCAAATGGCGAAATATCACCAGTTTTCCGGCTGCATCAACTGCGGCCTGTGCTATGCCGCCTGCCCACAGTTTGGCCTGAATCCAGAGTTTATCGGCCCGGCGGCCATTACCCTCGCCCACCGCTACAACCTGGATAGCCGCGATCGCGGTAAAAAAGCGCGTATGGCGCAACTGAACGGCCAGAACGGCGTCTGGACCTGCACCTTTGTCGGCTTCTGCTCGCAGGTGTGTCCAAAGCATGTTGATCCGGCCGCCGCCATTCAGCAGGGCAAAGTGGAAAGCGCGAAAGATTTCCTGATTGCCACCCTGAAACCACGCTAAGGAGCGCTCAATGACTACAAAACGTAAACCTTATGTGCGCACCATGACGCCGACATGGTGGCAAAAGCTGGGTTTTTACCGCTTTTATATGCTGCGCGAAGGCACATCCGTTCCCACCGTCTGGTTTAGCATTGTGCTGATTTGCGGCTTGTTCTCGCTAAAAAATGGCCCGGACAGCTGGGCTGCGTTTACGAGCTTTTTGCAAAATCCGGTGGTCGTGATTTTAAACCTTATCACCCTGGCGGCGGCGCTGCTGCATACCAAAACCTGGTTTGAGCTGGCGCCGAAAGCGGCCAATATCATTATCAAAGATGAAAAGCTGGGGCCGGCGCCGATTATAAAAGGACTCTGGGTGGTTACCGTCGTCGTCACCGCTGTCGTGCTGTTTGTGGCTCTTTTCTGGTAAGGAGGATACCGTGATTCATTCAAACCCTAAACGTTCCGACGAGCCGGTATTCTGGGGCCTGTTTGGCGCAGGCGGCATGTGGGGCGCTATTTTCGCGCCGGTTATTGTGCTGCTGGTGGGCATTATGCTGCCGCTCGGGCTTTATCCGGGCGAGGCGTTAAGTTACGAGCGCGTGCTCGCGTTCGCCCAGAGCTATATCGGCCGCCTGTTTATTTTTCTGATGATTGTGCTGCCGCTATGGTGCGGGTTGCACCGTATTCATCACGCCATGCACGACCTGAAAATCCACGTGCCGAGCGGCAAATGGGTGTTCTACGGCCTGGCCGCTATCCTGACGGTAGTCACGCTGACCGGCGTCGTGACCGTCTGAAAAGCCCTCAGCAAAAAGCCCGCGCAAAAGCGGGCTTTTTTATGCGCGCCCTCTCTCTTTTACCTCTCTTTGCCGCGCCAGCCATAAGCAAAAATGCCCGGCTGATTCTACACTTAGCAAAAAGACTAAAAAGGAATACGCGATGAAAATCCTGCCCGTTGTTACCGCCGTTGCCGCTGCTTTTCTGGTTGTTGCCTGTAGCACGCCGACACCGCCACGAGGCGTTACCGTTGTTGAGAATTTCAACTCCACACGCTACCTGGGAAAATGGTATGAAATAGCCCGTTTCGACCATCGGTTTGAGCGCGGACTTGAACAAGTGACGGCGACATACAGCCTGCGTGAAGATGGCGGAATTAATGTCATCAACCGTGGCTACAACCCCGATCGCGCTAAATGGCAAGATACCGATGGCAGAGCCTATTTTACCGGCAGCCCAAACCGCGCGGCGCTGAAAGTTTCGTTTTTCGGCCCGTTCTACGGCGGCTATAACGTGATAGCGCTTGATAAAGATTATCAGCATGCGCTGGTGTGCGGGCCGAATCGCGACTACTTGTGGATCCTTTCACGTACGCCGACCATCAGCCCGCAGGTTAAGCAAGAGATGCTGGATGCCGCGACGCGGCAGGGTTTCGCTGTAGAAAAACTGATCTGGGTAAAACAGAAGCCGCTTTAATGCGTGCTGAATTTTAACCCGACGATCCCTACCACTATCAGCGCGAGGCTCGCGATTCGGGCGAGACTCGCCGATTCCCCTAGCAACACAATGCCCGCTATCGCCGCGCCAACCGCGCCAATGCCTGTCCAGACCGCATAAGCCGTTCCGGTAGGCAGCGTTTTCATAGCAAATGACAGCATAACGATGCTGATAATCATCGACGTAACGGTAATAAGGCTTGGTGCGAGGCGCGTAAAGCCGTGGGTGTATTTCAGGCCGACAGCCCAGACCACTTCAAGCAGACCAGCGATAAAAAGGATAATCCAGGACATAAAGATGACTCCCGTTCGAGCTGGGGTCGTCCCCGTTCATATGACGCGCTTATGGGTCGTCCCATAAGGCCAGTTGAAAAACTTATAAATGATCGCGTTATCAGAACCGGAATGCAACTTACCGGGGCTTAATTTCAGATAAGCAAAGGCTTAAGCGCAGAAATAGAGGCGTTAGAGCGCGTAAATCCGTGATTCAGCGGCGGTAAATCCTTTTATGATGGTTATTCAGTGACCTCTTGTCCGACCGCTCATTACGAAACTGACCATGTATAAAATTTTACTGATTGACCACTGTTATTTTAGCCGTCTTGGCATGGTGGGCTGGCTCAATCACTCTGAGTACTTTGCATCGCCTTTTGAGATAACCGCGACAGACCATCTGCTACGTGCAAGGGAATACATTATGCAGTGGCAGCCGGATATGGTCATCGCTGACCTGCATGGCTTTATGTCGGATATTCATCATATAAGCCAGCTTTCCTCCATTTTTGCCGCCTGCGGCAAGCATACTCGCTTACTGCTGCTGCAAAGCGGCATGTCCGAAGCGCTGGAACACTATTGCGAAACACATAAACCGTGGCAAACGGTAGAAAAGTCTATTCCGCTAGGCGACCTGAAGGACGTTATTGAACAGGCGATGCAGACGCGGCCGCAAACGCGCGAAGCGCGTACCGTCACCTCATTGCTTACCTTACGTGAAGAGCGAATTTTGAAATGGTGGACAGACGGAATAGCCAATGAAGTGATTGCCCACAATATGGGCATCGCGGTAAAGACGGTCTACACCTATAAACGCAATATCCGCATGAAGCTTGGCGTGGACAACCGGTTTTCGCTTTTTGTCCCCCAGCATGAGCTGAGAGTGGAATAAACGGTACGGCACAGTCAGCCGTACCGCCTACCAGGATTACTGCTGAGCTTTGGTCGCTGCGCCGGAAATGGCGCTGCCGCCGCTCTGAATATCTTCGCCCACGCCGCGAGTCGTGTTGCAGGCCGTCAGCAGAGAAGAAAGCACCAGTGCAGAAAAGAGCGCCGCCATTGTTTTCTTAGCCATAATTTCGTCCTTTTGTTACCAATGTTGTTTGTGTATAGCCACTTAAGCATAGACAAAATCCCGAAAAGCGACGGGAAAGAAGAAATTTTTAGGAGAAGTTGAGGTCAGCTGGCGGCACGTTCTATTGCATTGCCGAGGTGTTGAATATCTTCGCCAATACCGCGGGCGGTATTACAGCCGCTGAGGAGGGCGCAGGCAAAGAAGGTAAGCAGCAGGAAGCGAATAAAGGATTTCATCAGTCAGCCATCCCTGAGGCAACGGTGTGGCAGGCGCCACACCGCATACCAGACGTGAACTTATTTCACGCGAGATACGTATTCGCCAGAGCGGGTATCTACTTTAATCACTTCGCCAATCTGTACGAACAGCGGCACTTTCACCACTGCGCCAGTGGACAGGGTAGCCGGCTTGCCGCCTGTACCTGCGGTATCGCCTTTCAGACCCGGATCGGTATCAACAATTTCCAGTTCAACAAAGTTCGGCGGCGTGACGGAGATCGGCTGGCCGTTCCACAGGGTCACGATGCATTCCGCCTGGTCCAGCAGCCATTTAGCGTTGTCGCCTACGGCTTTCGCGTCTGCTGCCAGCTGTTCGAAGGTTTCGTTGTTCATGAAATGCCAGAACTCACCGTCGTTGTAGAGGTAAGTCAGGTTCATATCGACAACGTCTGCGCCTTCCGCGGAGTCGGTGGATTTAAAGGTTTTTTCTACACGGGAACCGGTCAGCAGACGGCGCAGCTTAACGCGCGCGAACGCCTGACCTTTACCTGGTTTAACGAATTCGCTGGATTCAACGGCGTAAGGTTCGCCATCCATCATGATTTTAAGACCGGCACGAAAATCGTTGCTAGAATAAGTCGCCATAAGGCCCTCTGAAATTGTTAACTGGTAGCTAAGCCACAAAATGGCGCATATTGTAACCCTAAATCCCCCATCCAGAGAAGATTGGTTATCGCAACTTGCCGATGTTGTCACCGAGCCTGATGAGTTGCTCCAGCTTCTGAATATAGACGCTGATGCACAACTGCTCGCAGGACGTGACGCTCGCCGCCTGTTCGCGCTGCGCGTTCCCCGCGCATTTATCGCCCGCATGGAGAAGGGCAACCCGCACGATCCGCTTTTGCGTCAGGTGCTTACCTCGCATGAAGAGTTCATCGCCACGCCCGGCTTTTCCACCGATCCGCTGGAAGAGCAGAACAGCGTAGTGCCAGGCCTGCTGCATAAATACCGCAACCGCGCCCTGCTTCTGGTCAAAGGCGGTTGCGCGGTAAACTGTCGTTATTGTTTCCGCCGCCATTTTCCCTACGCAGATAACCAGGGCAACAAGCGCAACTGGCAGGCAGCGCTGGATTATATCGCCGCGCATCCCGAGCTTGATGAAATCATCTTTTCCGGCGGCGACCCGCTGATGGCGAAAGATAAAGAGCTGGACTGGCTGATCGCCGGGCTTGAGGCTATTGCGCATATTAAAAGGCTGCGTATTCACAGCCGCCTGCCGATAGTCATTCCGGCACGCATTACCGATGAACTGGTAGCGCGTCTTGCGCGCTCTTCGCTACAGGTATTGCTGGTCAACCATATCAACCACGCCCGGGAGATTGACGATGCGTTCCGCGACGCGATGGCGCGGCTGCGCAAAGCGGGCGTTACGTTGCTTAATCAAAGCGTGCTGCTCAGGGGAGTCAATGACAGCGCGCAGTCGCTGGCCGATCTCAGCAATGCGTTGTTTGATGCAGGCGTGATGCCTTATTACCTTCACGTGCTGGATAAAGTTCAGGGCGCGGCGCATTTCATGGTGAGCGACGAAGAAGCGCGGGAAATCATGAGGGAATTGCTGACGCTGGTTTCAGGTTATATGGTGCCGAAACTGACTCGTGAAATTGGCGGCGAACCCAGTAAAACGCCGCTGGATTTACAGCTGCGTCAACGCTAAGGCGAGTTTGAGCACCGTAAGCCCTGCGCCGTTCAAAAGCCGGGTTTACACAAAAGCGCGCGCCAGCGGGAGAAACTTTTGGCGGGTAAGCGCAGCGCACCCGCCATAATTAATGCTTAATCAGTTTGGGCACTTATAAACCTGGCCAGTCATTTTGCTGGCGGTCGGCACAAAGCTTGAAAGCAGGTTTTGCGTTGGGCTGCTCACGCCGTAAATCACATTGCCGCCCATCTGCGCCGCCTGGTTGCGCAGATCGTTCGCCGCGCCGCGCATAGAGCCGCCCTCATCTCCCTGTTGGCCGGAGAGCCAGTTGCTCTGCTCGCCCGTAGCGGTTCCCACCAGCTGGCACGCAGCGCCTGGTTTTTCTTCTACGAAACGAACGCCCTGACCTGCCGCTGTCAGCTGATTGCTGGAGCTACATCCTGCCAGCAGCAGTGCTGCCACAACCATTCCTGCTGAGACTTTCACGCGCATGTTATTCCTCATTATCAGTATGCTGGACACAGTCTGCCCGGTAAGACCTTATACTAAAAAGATGACCAAAAGAAAAACCCCCGACCATTTCTGGTACGGGGGTTTACCTATTTCTGGGGACTCGCCCGCCGAAAACAGCGGGTGAAGGCGATTACATCATGCCGCCCATGCCACCCATGCCGCCCATGCCGGCAGCGCCTAAATCAGCTTTGTCTTCTTTCGGCAGGTCAGTCACCATGCACTCGGTGGTGATCATCAGGCCTGCAACGGAAGAAGCGTACTGCAACGCAGAACGGGTAACTTTGGTCGGATCCAGGATACCCATGTCGATCATGTTGCCGTACTCTTCGGTCGCCGCGTTGTAACCGTAGTTACCGTCGCCTGCTTTCACGTTGTTAGCAACAACAGACGGCTCTTCGCCGGCGTTGGAAACGATCTGACGCAGCGGGGCTTCCATTGCGCGCAGCGCAACTTTGATACCCACGTTCTGATCTTCGTTCTGACCGGTCAGGCCAGCGATTTTCGCCGCAACGCGAACCAGCGCCACGCCGCCGCCAGCTACCACGCCTTCTTCCACCGCAGCACGGGTTGCGTGCAGGGCGTCTTCAACGCGGGCTTTCTTCTCTTTCATTTCGACTTCAGTCGCTGCGCCAACTTTGATTACCGCAACGCCGCCTGCCAGTTTCGCTACGCGCTCTTGCAGTTTTTCACGGTCGTAATCAGAGGTCGCTTCTTCGATCTGCTGGCGAATCTGACCTACGCGGCCCTGGATTGCAGCTTCTTCGCCCACACCGTCGATGATAGTGGTGGTGTCTTTGTTGATAACCACGCGTTTCGCCTGGCCCAGATCTTCAAGCGTTGCTTTTTCCAGCTCCATACCGATCTCTTCAGAGATAACGGTACCGCCAGTCAGGATAGCGATATCCTGGAGCATTGCTTTACGACGATCGCCGAAGCCCGGCGCTTTAACCGCCGCCACTTTCACGATGCCGCGCATGGTGTTGACCACCAGGGTCGCCAGCGCTTCGCCTTCAACATCTTCAGCCACGATAACCAGCGGCTTGCCAGCTTTCGCTACGGCTTCCAGAACCGGCAGCATTTCGCGGATGTTGGAGATTTTCTTGTCAGCCAGCAGGATGAACGGGCTTTCCAGCTCTACTGCGCCAGTTTCCGGCTTGTTGATGAAGTAAGGGGAGAGGTAGCCGCGGTCGAACTGCATCCCTTCCACTACGTCCAGCTCGTCTTGCAGGCCGGTGCCTTCTTCAACGGTGATAACGCCTTCTTTGCCCACTTTCTCCATGGCTTCTGCAATCAGCGTGCCTACGGTTTCGTCGGAGTTAGCGGAGATGGTGCCTACCTGAGCGATAGCTTTGGAGTCAGAGCACGGTACGGAGAGCGCTTTCAGCTCTTCAACCGCCGCCAGCACCGCTTTGTCGATGCCGCGCTTCAGGTCCATCGGGTTCATGCCCGCAGCCACAGCTTTCAGGCCTTCGTTCACGATAGCCTGCGCCAGTACGGTTGCGGTGGTGGTGCCGTCGCCTGCCGCGTCGTTCGCTTTGGAGGCCACTTCTTTCACCATCTGGGCGCCCATGTTCTCGAATTTGTCTTCCAGTTCGATCTCACGAGCAACGGATACGCCGTCTTTAGTGATGGTCGGCGCGCCGAAGGATTTGTCCAGTACTACGTTACGGCCTTTCGGGCCCAGGGTAACTTTAACCGCATCTGCCAGCACGTTTACGCCGCGCAGCATTTTCACACGAGCGTCGCTACCGAATTTTACGTCTTTAGCTGCCATATCTTTTTTTCCCTTAAATTCGTACGTTCAGTTAGTCGCGCGTGAAATTACGCTTCAACAATTGCCAGAATGTCGCTTTCGGACATGATCAGCACTTCCTGATCGTCCAGCTTCTCGGTTTTCACACCATAGCCATCATTGAAAATCACGATGTCGCCCACTTTTACATCCAGCGGCTTCACTTCGCCATTTTCAAGGATGCGGCCATTGCCAACAGCCAGCACTTCGCCACGGGTGGATTTGCCCGCCGCGGAGCCGGTCAGAACGATGCCGCCAGCAGATTTGGATTCAACTTCTTTACGCTTGACGATCACACGATCATGCAATGGACGAATATTCATTGATAGCTCTCCTTTGAGAAAGTCCGTATCAGTTATGGGTAACGCCGAAGCCTGTATGCTCGCGGCTGGTGCCCTGAGAGATGGGGATGGGCTTTTCCCCCTTCAAGGGGGAAAAATAAAATTTTTTTCGCTTTTTTACCGATCGTCGCGATCGCGCTCTTCCAGACGCTTAGGACCGTCGTCTTTGCGCTGGTATTCGCCTTCGAAAGTATTGCCGTCGCCCGCGCTAAATCCGCCGCCCGGCATGCGGCCAAAGCGCAAATGGGGAAGCAGCTTCAGCGTCAGGTGTTTTTGCACGGGCGGCAACAGAAGCAGCAGGCCGAGGAAATCGGTAAAGAAGCCCGGTAACAATAGCAGGAAACCGGCGATGATAAGCGAAACGCTTTTCACCATCTCCGCCGCCGGGCTTTCGCCCGCCGCCATTTTTTCCTGCATCAGCAGAAAGTTTTTCAGCCCCTGGTTGCGAACCAGCGACATGCCGATCACTGAGGTGAAAATCACCAGCACCAGCGTCAGGAACACGCCCAGCGCATGGGCCACCTGAATGAAAATTGAAATCTCAATGTAAACATAGAGAAAGATAGCGATAAAGGGTATCCAGCGCACCGGCACCTCCTGTTCGGGCGAACGCCTTATAGCGGTCGCAAGTAAACGTTTTTTCAGCAGATTAGTCAGACATGGAGGCGCGGTAGCCAACATTCAATCGCTTTGCCGCGATATTTTTCCTGAAATTAATAAGCGGTGATGCATTTCACAGATTAATAATTGTTATATCCCGACGGCGACAATAAGTGATCCAGATTACGGCTTTTCGCTATCATCAGCATATCATCACGGGCACCAGGCCAAATGAGGCTAAAAATGTTGGTCATCGCGGCTCCATAACCACATATCTCCTGCGTGTTTGGTGCAAACTTAGTCATTAAGCAAAGAAGGTTCACATGTTAAACAACATTCGTATCGAAGAAGATTTGTTGGGTACCAGGGAAGTTCCAGCGGACGCCTACTATGGCGTTCATACTCTGCGTGCGATTGAAAACTTTTACATCAGCAACAGCAAAATCAGCGATATTCCGGAGTTTGTGCGCGGCATGGTGATGGTGAAAAAAGCCGCCGCTATGGCCAACAAAGAGCTGCAAACGATTCCAAAAAGCGTGGCTAACGCGATTATCGCCGCCTGTGATGAGGTGCTGAACAACGGCAAGTGCATGGATCAATTCCCGGTAGACGTTTACCAGGGCGGCGCAGGCACTTCCGTCAACATGAATACCAACGAAGTGCTGGCGAACATCGGCCTTGAGCTGATGGGCCATCAGAAAGGCGAATACCAGTACCTCAACCCGAATGACCATGTGAACAAATGCCAGTCCACCAACGACGCCTACCCGACGGGCTTTCGTATCGCGGTTTACGCCTCCATCGTAAAACTGGTCGACGCCATCAACCAGTTAGGCGAAGGCTTCCAGCGTAAGGCGGTAGAGTTTGAAACGATTCTGAAGATGGGCCGCACTCAGCTCCAGGACGCGGTGCCGATGACCCTTGGTCAGGAGTTCCACGCGTTTACCGTGCTGCTGAACGAAGAGACCAAAAACCTGCTGCGCACAGCGGAATTGCTGCTGGAAGTGAACCTCGGCGCAACCGCCATCGGCACGCGTCTCAACACGCCGGACGGTTACCAGCAGCTGGCGGTGCAGAAACTGGCGGAAGTGAGCAACCTGCCGGTAGTGCCGGCAGAAGATCTGATTGAAGCAACGTCTGACTGCGGCGCTTACGTGATGGTGCACAGCTCGCTGAAACGTCTGGCGGTTAAGCTCTCTAAAATCTGTAACGACCTGCGCCTGCTCTCTTCCGGCCCGCGCGCGGGCCTGAACGAAATCAACCTGCCGGAACTACAGGCAGGCTCGTCCATCATGCCGGCCAAAGTCAATCCGGTCGTGCCGGAAGTGGTAAACCAGGTGTGCTTCAAAGTTATTGGCAACGACACCACGGTGACCATGGCTTCCGAAGCTGGACAGTTGCAGCTCAACGTCATGGAGCCGGTTATCGGCCAGGCGATGTTTGAATCTATCCACATCCTGACTAACGCCTGCTACAACCTGCTGGAAAAATGCGTCAACGGCATCACCGCCAACAAAGAAGTGTGCGAAGGCTACGTTTACAACTCCATCGGCATCGTGACCTACCTCAATCCGTTCATTGGCCACCACAACGGCGATATCGTCGGCAAGATTTGCGCCATGACCGGTAAGAGCGTACGGGAAGTGGTGCTGGAGCGCGGCCTGCTGACCGAAGCGGAGCTTGACGACATCTTCTCAGTGCATAATCTGATGCATCCGGTCTACAAAGCAAAACGTTATACCGATGAAAGCGAACAATAAGCCCCATTCAGGGTAAACTTAAAAAGGCACGTCCTCAGGGACGTGCCTTTTTCGTTTTGTGGATACCAAATTACAACATTTAATTATCCAACAATTAACCATCAAGGAAGCCACCATGATAGTTGTCGAACTTATCATCGTTTTACTGGCCATTTTTCTTGGCGCCAGGCTTGGCGGGATCGGCATAGGTTATGCCGGCGGGCTGGGAGTGCTGGTGCTGGCCGCCATCGGCGTTAAGCCGGGCAATATCCCTTTTGACGTTATCTCTATCATTATGGCGGTGATAGCCGCTATCTCCGCGATGCAAATCGCAGGCGGGCTCGATTATCTGGTTAACCAGACGGAAAAGCTGCTGCGTAAAAACCCCAAATACATCACCGTGCTTGCGCCCATCGTCACTTACTTTCTGACCATTTTCGCCGGCACCGGGAATATTTCACTCGCCACGCTGCCGGTTATTGCCGAAGTGGCGAAAGAACAGGGAATAAAACCCTGCCGCCCGCTTTCCACGGCGGTTGTGGCGGCGCAGATCGCTATTACCGCCTCGCCGATTTCCGCCGCAGTGGTATATATGTCCTCCGTCATGGAAAACCACGGCGTGAGTTACATTCACCTGCTGATGGTGGTAATGCCCTCCACACTGCTGGCGGTGCTGGTGATGTCTTTTATCGTGTCGATGCTGTTTAACTCGAAACTCTCTGACGACCCGGTTTACCAGAAGCGATTTGCCGAAGGGCTGATTGAACTGCGCGGCGATAAGCAAATTGCGATTAAACCGCGCGCGAAAACGTCCGTCTGGTTATTCCTGCTGGGCGTGGTGTGTGTGGTTCTCTACGCCATCGTCAATAGCCCAAGCCTTGGGCTGGTGGCAACGCCGCTGATGAACACCACCAGCGCCATTTTGATTATCATGCTCAGCGTCGCCACGCTTATCACGCTTATCTGCCGCGTGGAAACAGACAGCATTCTCAGTTCCAGCACCTTTAAAGCCGGTATGAGCGCCTGTATCTGTATTCTTGGCGTCGCCTGGCTCGGCGATACCTTTGTTTCCCACAATATTGACTGGATCAAAGCGACGGCAGGCAGCGTGATTCAGGGCCACCCGTGGCTGCTGGCGCTGATTTTCTTTATCGCTTCCGCGCTGCTTTACTCGCAAGCGGCAACGGCGAAAGCCCTGATGCCGATGGCGCTGGCGCTGAACGTGTCGCCGCTGACGGCGGTGGCCTCTTTTGCCGCCGTTTCCGGGCTGTTTATTCTGCCGACTTATCCGACGCTGGTCGCTGCCGTACAGATGGATGACACAGGCACCACCCGCATCGGGCGTTTTGTGTTTAACCATCCGTTTTTCATTCCGGGCACGCTGGGCGTGGTGCTCTCGGTCTGTTTCGGCTTCCTGCTCGGCAGCGTCATGCTGTAACGCTTGTTTAAAGGGCGCTGCGGCGCCCTTTGCGCGTTAACCCGCCTTTACATACCGTTGCTAACAAGATGAGAGTAGCCATTGTATAGTAGCCGTTTCCCTTTTCGGGCAATGACTCACGAGGTGCTCATGACGGACTCGCAAACTCCAGGCTCTTCTCCTCAGAATGCTGTAGTGATCTTATGTACAGCGCCGGATGAAGCCACCGCGCAGGAGCTGGCGGCAAAAGTGTTGGCGGAAAAGCTCGCCGCCTGCGTTACGCTGCTGCCGGGCGCCTCTTCGCTCTATTACTGGGAAGGCAAGCTTGAGCAGGAGTATGAAGTGCAAATGCTGCTGAAAAGCGATGCGGCTCATCAGCAGGCATTGTTGACTTGCCTGAAAACCCATCACCCGTACCAGACCCCTGAACTGCTGGTTCTGCCAGTGCTCCACGGAGACAATGATTACCTCTCATGGCTCAACGCATCCTTACGCTGATCCTGCTGTTATGCAGCGCTTCGGCTTTCGCCGGGCTGTTTGACGCCCCGGGCAAAAGCCAGTTTGTTCCCGCAGACCAGGCTTTCGCCTTTGACTTTCAGCAGCGCGGCCAGGAGGTCGTGCTGAACTGGCAGATTAAGCCAGGCTACTACCTCTACCGCCAGCAAATCACCATCGCGCCGGATAAAGCGACCCTTGCGCCCGTCGCAATGCCACAGGGCGTGTGGCATGAAGATGAGTTTTACGGCAAAAGCGAAATTTATAAGCAGCAGTTAAGCCTGCCCGTTACGCTCAGCCATGCAGACCAGGGCGCCTCGTTAAGCGTGACTTACCAGGGTTGCGCCGAGGCGGGCTTCTGTTATCCGCCAGAGACTCGCGTGGTGCCGGTAAGCGCCGCAGCGCAATCTGCGCCAGCGCCAGGCGCGAAAACAAAACCCAATGCGATTATGCCGCCGCTTCCTCCAGCCAGCGCGGCGGCCGGTTCGCCGGAAGCGGGCGCAGAACACGCGCCTTTCGCCGCGAAAGAACAACCTGGCGCGAATAACGAAGCCCCTCCCGCCACGCTCCCCTTTTCTGCCTTATGGGCCTTGCTGATAGGCATCGGCGTTGCGTTTACGCCCTGCGTGCTGCCAATGTATCCGCTTATCTCCGGCATTGTGCTTGGCGGCAGGCAACGGCTTTCTACCGGGCGAGCATTGCTGCTCACCTTTATCTACGTGCAGGGCATGGCGCTAACTTACACCGCGCTGGGCCTTGTGGTCGCTGCCGCCGGGCTGCAATTCCAGGCGGCGCTGCAAAGCCCGTGGGTGCTGATTTCGCTCTCCGTGGTGTTTATTCTGCTCGCGCTTTCTATGTTCGGTCTTTTCACGCTGCAACTGCCCTCTTCGCTGCAAACGCGCCTGACGTTGATGAGCAACCGCCAGCAGGGCGGCTCGGCAGGCGGCGTGTTTGCTATGGGGGCTATCGCCGGGCTTATCTGTTCGCCCTGCACCACCGCCCCGCTCAGCGCCATTCTGCTTTATATCGCCCAGAGCGGTAATGTCTGGCTCGGCGGCGGCACGCTCTACCTTTACGCGCTGGGCATGGGGCTGCCGCTGATGCTGATTACGGTGTTCGGCAACCGGCTGTTGCCAAAAAGCGGCCCGTGGATGGCGCAGGTTAAAACCGCGTTTGGCTTTGTTATCCTGGCGCTGCCAGTATTTCTGCTTGAGCGCGTGCTGGGAGAAACCTGGGGGCTGCGGCTCTGGGGCCTGCTTGGCGTCGCCTTTTTCGGCTGGGCTTTCATCGCCAGCCTGAAGGCGGAAAAAGCCTGGCTGCGCGTAGTGCAAGTTGCGCTGCTCGCCGCCGCGCTGGTGAGCGCCCGGCCCTTGCAGGACTGGGTGTTTGGCGCCTCTGCCGCCACCACGCAGGCGCACCTGAACTTCACGCGCATCAATAATGTCGATGAGCTGAACCAGGCGCTGGCGCAGGCAAAAGGCAAGCCGGTGATGCTGGACCTCTACGCCGACTGGTGCGTCGCCTGCAAAGAGTTTGAAAAATACACCTTCAGCGAGCCGGCTGTGCAAAACGCGCTAAAAAATACGGTACTGTTGCAGGCGGACGTTACGGCTAACAGCGCGCAGGATGCGGCTTTGCTTAAGCGCCTGAACGTCCTTGGTCTGCCGACTATTTTGTTCTTTGACGCGGCAGGCAACGAGCAGCCTGCGGAGCGCGTGACGGGGTTTATGAATGCCGACGCGTTTAATTCGCATTTGCGCAATCTACAGCGGTAAACGACACTTTGAGTGGAAAAAACCGTTGGGATGAACGGAGGAGTGAACCGTGCAACGTGAAGAAGTATTAGAGCACGCCCTGCATGTCCTTGAACAACAAGGGCTTGCTAACACCACGTTCGGGATGGTGGCTGCCAGGGCGGATTACCCGATAGATGAGATGCAGCGTTTCTGGCCGGATCGTGAGGCGCTGCTGTACGACGCGTTGCGCTACCACAGTCAACAAATCGATGCCTGGCGCAGGCAGCTTATCCATGATGAAGAGATGCGCGATGAAGATAAACTGCTGGCGCGCTACGACGCGCTCTCTGGCTGCGTGGATAACGAGCGCTATCCGGGCTGCCTGTTTATCGCCGCCTGCTCGTTCTTCCCGGATGCCTCGCATCCTATTCATCAGCTTGCGGATCAGCAAAAACGCGCCGCATGGGAGTTTACCCACGAACTGCTGACGCGCCTGGAAGTGGACGACCCGGCGATGGTGGCGGAGCAGATGGAGCTGGTGCTGGAAGGGTGCCTTAGCCGTCTGCTGGTTAAACATGACCGCGCGGATGTAGATACTGCGAAGCGGCTGGCGGAAGATATCCTTCGCCTGGCGCTGTGTCGTCAGGGCGGCGCGTTAACCTGAGCGTAGCTTTTGTGGTTTTTGCATGAAAAGCAGGCAGTCGACACAGTTTTACCGATTTTTTATGACAAAGCCGTTGACGCCCCGCAGCCTTTACGGTTTAATGCGCCCCGTTGCCCGGATAGCTCAGTCGGTAGAGCAGGGGATTGAAAATCCCCGTGTCCTTGGTTCGATTCCGAGTCCGGGCACCACTTATTCAGAGAACCCGCCCAAAAGGCGGGTTTTTGCTTTTGGGCTTTCCGGACTCTCCATCGAACTCCGTTCGATTGTTCGCCACCTCCCTGTGGCTCACCCCTTCGGGGCCAGCGCGTAAACGCGCTGTGCAAAAACGCTCCCGGCGTTTTTATCCGGGACCGGGCACCACTTATTTCGAACCCTCGCCTCTGGCGGGGGTTTTTGCTTTTGGGCTTTCCGGACGCTTCACAATCGAGCCGTAAAAATTCGCCGTCCTGTTTCCTGCGCCAGGGCCAGGCTCGCTTCGGGCGCCTCTAAATCCGGCACGAACAACACTTCAGAGGTCACAACCGGCGCGCCGCAGTAATCGAAAATGCCATGATCGATTTGCGTTCGCATCGCCGCGCTGTAGCCATGCTTTTCATACGTCCCCTGCCCCGCCCCGCCAAGGCCAATGAGGTGTACCGGCAGGCGCGTCAGTTTCTTCACTATTCTGCCGTCGCTGCGCTCTTCATAAGCCCAGCCGTTGGTAAAAACGCGGTCAATCCACCCTTTCAGCATGCCTGGCATGCTCCACCAGTAAACGGGGTAAACGAGCACCAGCGCATCGGCGTTATCAATGCGCGCCTGCTCGGCAACGACATCAGGCGGCAAGGCAGCGGTTCGCTGAAAAGCGTCATAATCTGGCGCAGAGAACGCCAGGTTAAACCCTTCCTGCGCAAGGTCTGCGATCTCAACGCTGTTTTCCCGGTTAGCGTCGGTAATCCCCCGGGCGACAGCAGCGGCAACGCTGTGCGTCAGCGAAGTTTTTACCGGATGCGAAACGACGATTAATGCATGCATAGCGATACTCCTGTTGTCATCAAGCGATGTCAGACGTACTCTTTATATACTAACAGTAACCTACTAATGGTAACTTACCTTTGGTATATAGCTATGTCAATGGGGACATCAGGCCATGCCGGAACCGCGTGCGCGCCAGCGTTTATCTCGGGAAGAACGCTATGAACAACTTACAGAAATGGCCTGGCGGATCATCCGCCAGGAAGGAACCGAAGCCCTGACGCTTGGGCATCTGGCGGCATGCGCGGGCGTAACAAAACCGGTGGTGTATGACCACTTCACCAGCCGCGCCGGTCTGCTGGCCGCGCTTTATCGCGACTATGACCAACGCCAGACGGCGAAAATGAATGAAGCCCTGCGCAACGCAGAGCCGAAGCTGGAAACACTGGCTTCAGTTATCGCGGAGGCTTACGTCGCATGCGTGCTGCATCAGGGACGTGAAATGCCAAGCGTAATGGCGGCGCTTAACGGCACGCCGGAGCTTGAAAAGCTCCGCCAGGAGTACGCCGTCAGCTTTATTCGCCAGTGTCGCGACATCTTTGCGCCCTTTTGCGGTGATAAGCCGCTGGCAGACGCGCCGCTCTGGGCCATGTTCGGCGCCGCCGAAACGCTTTCCTGGGCCGCGGCGAAAGAGATGATTACCGAACAGCAGGCCAGAGATGAACTGCTCGAGGCGATCATTGCCATGGTACAGCGGCAGGCACGTTAAGCCTGAATCCTTCACTTACTTCCCCGCGCTTTACGTTACCTCGCTATACCCTGACCGGGGAGAATATCCCCGGCCTTGCCCTTCCGGCGCTGTTTTGCGCCCGTCTCTTCTCTCTCGTACAGGCCGGATACGCAAAACGTAGCCGTGGGTTCACAGCTGCCGCTTTGAGTGTTATGTTATAATATAACAATAATCGAAAAGGGTTTCGCTATGCCTCGCTTTACCTCCCTGCCGCTGCGCCCTACGCTGCTGACGCGTTCGGCTTTCTGGCGGCTTTGCGGCGTGACGCTGCTGCTTGTTCTGCTGTGGGGCGTCATCCGCTGGGCCACGCTGCTGCCATGATAATGCTCAATAACCTCATCACCGGTTACGCAGGCAACGCCCTGACCGGCCCGCTTAATGGCGCTTTCCGCCCTGGCAGCCCTACCGCGATTGTGGGCATGAACGGCTGCGGCAAATCGACCTTGTTGAAAACGCTGGCGGGCTTTCTGCCGCCGCTCGGCGGTTCCGTTAGCTGGCCCGGCGATAAAAGAGCCATAGGCTGGCTGGCGCAGCAAAGCGAGCTTGATCGCCACTTTCCGCTCACCGTCAGCGACGTGGTCGCAACGGGCGCCTGGCCTGCGGTTTCGCTGATGAAAAGCCTGCGCGGCGAGACGCGCTCCCGCATCGATGCCGCGCTGGAACAGGTCGGGTTAACCGCGCTGCGCCGCCATACGCTCAATCGCCTCTCGGGCGGCCAGTTTCAGCGCATGCTGTTTGCCCGGCTGCTGGTGCAGGATGCGCCCGTCATGCTAATGGACGAGCCCTTCACCGGCATAGACAACCAGACAAGCGACGCCCTGCTGGCGCTTATGGCGCAACTCGCCGCGCGCGGCAAAACGCTATTGGTGGTGCTGCATAACCCGCAGATGGTCCGCCGTCATTTTCCCGAAACGCTCTGGCTTCACCAGGGGCGCTATCGCTGGGGTAAAACGACGGAAGTGATGCCGCCGCTCGCTCCTTATCCGTTGCCGCAGGAATGCTATGACACACCCTCTTTTTGACGCCTTTATCACCTTCGGCTTTATGCGCCGTTCGCTGGTCGCCTGCCTGGCGCTCTCGCTCAGTATCACGCCGCTTGGCGTTTTTTTGCTGCTGCGCAGAATGAGCCTGACGGGCGATGCCCTCTCCCATGCGGTGCTGCCTGGCGTGGCGACCGGGTATCTGCTTTGCGGCATGTCGCTGCTGGCGATGGGCGCTGGCGGATTTATTGTCGGCCTGCTGGTGGCGCTGCTTTCCGGCTGGGTAAGCAAAGCGACTTCACTGCCTGAGGATTCAAGCTTCGCCGGGTTTTACCTCGGCTCGCTGGCGCTTGGCGTCACGCTGGTCTCCCTTCGCGGCAGCGGGGTGGATTTGCTCCACCTGCTGTTCGGTTCGCTACTGGCGGTGGACAACGCCTCGCTGATTTTCATCGGCGTAATCGCCAGCGCCACGCTGTTTATTCTCGCCCTGAGCTACCGGGCGCTGGTGATGGAGGCGTTCGACGCCGCCTTTTTGCAGGTGCGCTCGCGCCGTCTGCCCTCCGCCATTCACGCGCTGTTTCTGGCGCTGCTGGTGATGAACCTGGTGGCGGGCTTTCAGATCCTCGGCACGCTGATGACCGTGGGCTTGATGATGCTGCCAGCTATCGCCGCCCGCTGTTGGGCGAATCGCCTGCCCTGGATGCTGGCGCTGGCGGCGATAACCGGCATGCTCAGCGCGCTGCTGGGGCTAACGTGGTCCTGGTATCAGTCGCTGCCCGCCGGCCCGGCGATTGTGCTCACCGCCACCCTCTTTTTCTTCTTTTCGGTGCTGTTCGGTACAGAAAAGGGGATTTTTCCGCTCGTTAAATTAAAACAGTCTATAAGGTAAGGGAAACGATGAAACTGAAAACCACTGCGCTGGCGCTACTGTTTGCCGCCAGCCCCTGTGCGCTGGCAAACCAGGTTAACGCTGTCGCGAGCTTCTCGGTGCTGGGTGATATTGTCTCGCAGGTGGGGGGCGAGCATGTGCGCGTTACTACGCTGGTAGGGCCGGATGGCGACCCGCATACTTACGAGCCTGCGCCTAAAGACAGCCAGGCGCTGAGTCAGGCGGATGTCGTTTTCACCAGCGGGCTTGGGCTGGAAGGCTGGATGACGCGGCTGGTAAAAGCGTCCGGCACGAAAAACGCCCCGGTCGTCGCTTCGCAAGGCGTTGAAACACGCAAGATGAACGAAGACGGCGAAACTATCACCGACCCGCACGCATGGAATAGCGCCAGGAACGGCGCGATTTACGCCCGGAATGTGATGAATGCGTTAATCAAAGCGGACCCGGAAGATAAAGCCTATTTTCAGCAACGCGGCGAAGCTTACATTCAGCAGCTTGATAAGCTCGACAGCTGGGCGAAAGCGACCTTTGCCGCCATCCCTGTCGCGAAACGCAAAGTGCTGACCAGCCACGACGCCTTCGGCTATTTCGGCGCCGAATATGGCGTCACTTTTCTGGCGCCGGTTGGCTTTTCCACTGAAGCGCAAGCCAGCGCCAGCGACGTGGCGAAGCTTATCGCTCAGCTGAAAAAAGAGAACATTCACACCTACTTTATTGAAAACCAGACCGACCCGCGTCTGGTGCGGCAAATCGCCAGCGCCAGCGGCGCGCAATCAGGCGGCGAACTTTACCCGGAAGCGCTCAGCAAACCTTCCGGCCCGGCGCCGGATTACGTTTCCGCCTTCCGGCATAACGTGCAGACCATCGCCGCCAGTATGAAGTAACCCCCTGTTTCCCTGGCCGTCAGCCGCGGCCAGGGAAAATAGCGCCTGAAACGAAACGCTGTTTCCGTAAAAAGAAATAATCAAATAAAACATGATCCGGGTTAATAAAGCCGCATAAAGCCTGATAAAGCGCCAGCGCCGTTTTGCCGTTAATCACTCCATTCACTACACAGATGACGGCTAAAATGAAAAAAATTACCTTTACCCAAAAAATAATAATGAGCTTCGCCACGCTGGTGCTTTTTGTGCTGGTGATGGGGATAGTCTCGCTGTTCTATTTAAACCAGAGCAACAGGCAGGCGCAGGCGCTGCTCACGCAGAGCGTGCCGGCGGTGAAATATACGCTTGAGATGCGCGGCGTGCTTTCAGAACTGCGCCTTCAGCAGGTGCAGATGATTGCCTCCGCCACGCCTCAGGAGCGGGAGAAGCACCGCGGCGAGCTCGATCAGGCTATTGAGAATTTCCTGCACGCGCAAAAAAGTTACCTGGCGCTGGCGGCGAATAAAAAAGACGATCCGCTGGTTAAGCGCGTTGTCGAGAATTTCACCGCCTTTGCGGCGTCAAATAATGCGGTGCTGGAAGCGCTGCAACAGGAAGATATTACCCGGGCGAACCAGATTAGCGGCGATAATTCCCGGCAGTATCGCACGCAGCTGATGGCGGATTTATTAACGCTTGAAAACCGCGAAATCGCGGTGGCCGATGCCGACACCCAACATACTGAAAAGACGTTTACGACCGCCCGCGCCGTTCAGCTTACGCTGGTGGCGCTGGCGCTGCTGGTCTCTCTGCTTATCGCCTGGAAACTCATTACCAACCTTGTGCGCCAGTTGGGCGGCGAACCCGCTCGCGCCCAGGCGGTTGCCGCGATTATCGCAGCGGGTGATTTAAGCCATCCCATCGAGAATAACGGCCGCGCCAGTATCATGGGCTCGCTGGCGATGATGCAGGAGGAGCTGCGTCGGCTTATTGCCGCCATACGTCACTCCGCCGACACGGTGCTTAACCACTCGGCGGAGATCGCAGCGGGCAACCGCGAGCTCTCCGCCCGCACTGAACAGCAGTCCGCCGCGCTGATAGAAACCGCCGCCAGTATGGAAGAGATCACCTCCACGGTGCGAAATAACGCGCAAAACACAATGCAGGCGAAAACCATGGCGGGCGACGCCGCCAGCCGCGCGCGCCAGGGCGGCGAAGTAATGGATCGGGTTTCCGGCACAATGCGCGATATCGCCGGCAGCGCCGATCAAATGACCGAAATCATTACGCTTATCGAAGGCATCGCTTTTCAGACCAATATCCTGGCGCTGAACGCGGCGGTGGAAGCGGCACGGGCGGGAGAACACGGCAAAGGCTTCGCGGTCGTGGCGGGCGAAGTGCGAAGCCTGGCGCACCGCAGTTCGGAAGCGGCCCGAAACATCAAACAGCTTATCGATCGCACCACCGATAAAATGGGCGAAGGATCGCGGCTGGTCTCGCAGGCGGGGCAATCAATGGCCGATATTATTTCGACGATCACCCATGTTCGCGATCTAATGGATGAGGTGACGAACGCCACCGAAGAGCAGCAGCGCGGCATCGAACAGATAAACCAGGCGATAGCGGAACTGGACCGGGTGACGCAAAGCAACGCCTCGATGGTGGAAGAGCTTGCCGTTTCCGCCGACGCCATGACGGAGCAAGTCACGGCGCTTACCGGCAGCACCCGCGTCTTTACCCTGGCGCGCCAGGTAAACCCGCAGCCAGAGCATATTGCAGTATCTCGCCACGCAATTGCCTGATTTTACATGACAAAGCCCGTGCATGGGCTTTGTCACCGCTTAACGCCACGAGTTGCTAACTCTTTTCTTTGCGCCCTGCTGCTACACTCCAGAAACGTAAAGCTATCACCCATCACAAAGGCGGATCCCTTATGTCAGAACATGATTATCAGCCCCCGAAAGTCTGGACCTGGAACTCGCAGGACGGCGGCTCCTGGTCGAAGATCAACCGTCCCATCGCCGGTCCCACGCGTGAACAGGATCTGCCGGTGGGCAAGCACCCGCTCCAGCTTTACTCTCTCGGCACGCCAAACGGCCAGAAAGTGACGATTATGCTCGAAGAGCTGCTGGCGCTTGGCGAAAGCGGCGCGGAGTATGACGCGCACCTGATCCGCATCGGCGAAGGGGATCAGTTCTCCAGCGGCTTTGTGCAGGTCAACCCCAACTCAAAGATCCCGGCGCTGCTCGACCGCTCCGCCGGCACGCCGATCCGCGTGTTTGAATCAGGCCACATCCTGCTTTATCTGGCGGAGAAGTTTGGTCAGCTGCTGCCGAAAACCCTGGCCGGGCGCACCGAGGCGCTGAACTGGCTCTTCTGGTTGCAGGGCTCCGCGCCCTACCTTGGCGGCGGGTTTGGCCACTTTTACCACTACGCGCCAGTGAAGATTGAGTACGCCATCAACCGCTTCACCATGGAAGCCAAGCGCCAGCTCGACGTGCTGGATCGCCAACTGGCGGAACATCCGTTTATCGCGGGCGATGCGTACAGCATTGCCGATATCGCCATCTGGCCGTGGTACGGCAACCTGATCCTCTCCGGGCTGTACGATTCCAGCGAGTTCCTGCAAGCCGACACCTACCAGAACGTAATGCGCTGGGCGAAAGCGGTAGCGGAGCGCCCGGCGGTGCAGCGCGGCAGCATCGTTAACCGCACCTGGGGCGATAAGCAGCTTCCTGAACGCCACAGCGCGTCTGATTTTGACGCGCTCGGTCTGTAAGCCATAAAAAAAGCCCCCGAAAACGGGGGCTTTTTAATTCCAGCGGCTTAAGTTCTTTCTTAAGCGTCATCGCCGCATTAACGCAGATCTTTAATGGCGACATGGTCCATATCGTCAAAGACCTGGTTTTCTCCCACCATGCCCCAGATAAAGGTATAAGCGCGAGTGCCGACGCCGGAATGAATCGACCAGCTTGGCGAAATCACTGCCTGCTCATTTTGCACGACAATATGCCGTGTCTCCTGCGGCTGCCCCATCATATGGAATACGCAGCTGTTTTCTTCCAGCCCGAAGTAAAAATAGACTTCCATGCGGCGCTCATGGGTATGGCACGGCATGGTATTCCACAGGTTACCCGGCGCAAGCTCCGTCAGGCCCATGCTGAGCTGGCAGGTTTCCAGCACATCCGGAATAAAATATTTGTTGATGGTGCGGCGGTTGCTGGTGACATCTTCGCCAAGCGTCACCGGTGAAACCTCGGCAGGCGTCACGCGTTTGGTCGGGAAAGTGGTATGCGCAGGCGCGCAGTTATAGTAAAAACGCGCGGGCGTAGCGGCATCAACGCTTTCAAACACCACCTCTTTCGCCCCTTTGCCCACATAGAGCCCGTCGCGCGGGTTCATTTCATAACGCGTGCCGTCAACGGTGATGATGCCCGCGCCGCCGATATTAATCACGCCCAGCTCGCGCCGCTCCAGGAAATAGCTCACGCCAAGTTGCTTGCCCACTTCGCCGCCCACGCTCACCGTGCGGCTTACCGGCATTACGCCGCCCACAATAATGCGGTCGATGTGGCTGTAAGTCATGGTGTACTCATCCGCTACGAAGATCTTCTCAATCAGAAACTCTTTACGCAGCCCGGCCGTATCCAGGGTTTTTGCGTGATCGCTGTGAATGCTCTGGCGAACGTCCATTATGGCTCCTCAATCTGTAGTTCCGGGGTTTAAGAAATAACCCAGGTGATTATTAACACTCAATATTCAAAACAATAAATAACAAGGTTTTTACATTAATTTTCACTGTTAATCATGGTAACAAACCGTCCGCTCAATAATGTGACCAAGATAACTAAAACAGCGTTTCATTACTATTGAATCAATATTCCATACAGAGGATAGTAGCACCTGTAAGTTAACGAACAGGATAAACCAGAGACAAAAAACTTTTTTCTGCTTGCACGCTTTGATGCCTTCCGCTGCGTTTACGCGGTAAACGGCTCACCAGGAAACACATATAAGACGATGAAAAACAATGATTTTCATCGGCGGGATCGCTTTATCAAAATTTAGCTTCGGCGCAGAACAGATTGCAGAGGTATTTTCATGAAAATTAAAGCCACAATGGAACGCATCCCGGGCGGGATGATGCTCATCCCGCTCTTGCTTGGGGCGGTATTAAATACTTTTGCTCCACAAACAGGGGCTTATTTCGGTTCGTTTACAAAAGGTATGATTACCGGCACGGTGCCTATTCTTGCAGTCTGGTTTTTCTGTATCGGCGCTTCTATTGATTTACGCGCCACCGGAACGGTATTGCGTAAATCGGGCACGCTGGTGGTGACCAAAATCGCCGTAGCATGGGTTGTGGCGATGATCGCCTCAATGTTTATTCCGGATACCGGCATCCAGACCGGTTTTCTGGCCGGGCTTTCCGTTCTGGCTATCGTTTCGGCGATGGACATGACCAACGGCGGCCTCTACGCCAGCCTGATGAACCAGTACGGCACGAAAGAAGAGTCTGGCGCATTCGTGCTGATGTCGCTGGAATCCGGCCCGCTGATGACCATGGTTATCCTCGGCTCCGCAGGCCTGGCCTCGTTTGAAGCACACCATTTTATCGGCGCCGTGCTGCCGTTCCTGATCGGCTTTACTCTTGGCAACCTCGACCACGATCTGCGCGCTTTCTTCAGCAAAGCAACGCCGGTACTGATCCCTTTCTTTGGCTTTGCCCTCGGCAATACCATTAACCTCGGCGTGATTATGGATACCGGCCTGCTCGGCGTGCTGCTCGGCGTGGCGGTTATCATCATTACCGGTATTCCGCTGATTATCGCTGACAAAGTGATTGGCGGCGGCAACGGCACCGCAGGCGTGGCGGCATCGTCCGCAGCAGGCGCGGCGGTGGCGAACCCGGTTATCATCGCGCAGATAAACCCGGCGTTTGAACCTGTGGCGGCTTCCGCTACGGCGCTGGTAGCGGCAAGCGTTATCGTTACGGCTATTCTTGTGCCCATTATTACCGCGCTCTATGCAAAGCATGTGGCGAAGAGCGTGCCGCAAGCAAAACCGGTAAGCGAACAATCGCTGCAAAGGTAAACAGAAAGCCCCGCGAAAGCGGGGTTTCTTTTTGGTCAGCGCGAGCCTGCGCAGGCCAGCGCTTTCAGCAACTTTTTACGCGACTGTTAAGACGCGAACACCTCATCCACCATCGCGCTGGCGAGGCGTGCGGCGGAGCAAAGTCGCGGCATACCGAGCGCCACGCTTTGCCAGGTTTGCGTCACGGACCAGGCGACGGGCTGGCGTTCCTTGTCGCTCCACGCGCCGAGCCAGCTCAGCGTATCTTTATAATTCATCAATCCCGGCGCGGCAGGCGTGGTCAGCCAGTGATGGTAAAAATGGCGCGTACGGGCAGACGCATTCACCGAGGCCGCCAGCTGATCGCACGCCATCTGGCGGCACCGGCTCAACAGGGCTTCGCGTTCTTTTGTCGGCCCCAGATATACCGCTTCGCCAAAAGCGCCCCAGCGCAGCTCCTCCAGCGCAACATAACATCGTCCTGCGGGGGACCAGGCGTTGTACCGTCCGCTGCGCCAGTGCGCCAGCACCTGCTCGCAATGTTGCGCAGCCTCTGCCGCTGCGTCACGTTGCTGAAACTGCGCCTGCGCGCGGGCCACGCGCTGATGAAACTGGGCGCAGAGCGTCTCCAGTTGCGAATGGCGAAGCGCATCGCCGCCAGCGCGCTCCAGCACATTGTTGAGTCTTTCCGCCACCAGGCTTAGCGCCAGATAGCCCGGCTGGAGCAATCCCGCCAGCTGTTCCAGCCATTGCAGAAGCCGGACGTCTTGCTGCATCAGCGAACCCGCCGCCGCCCACTGGCGCAGCGGCGCTTTGTGCATAAATTCTTGCGTCAGACGCTCCCGGACGCTCTGCTGATGCGGCGCCAGAACCGTGCGGCGCGGCTCACGGAGATCCTTCGCTAAATCCACCATCAGCTTACTGCCGAGGCAGCTGACATGGCGCCCCGGGCCTTCCAGCAATAAATTGCTCATATTTACTGCTCCGCCTGAAAAAGCGTCTGGATATCATCACGCAACAGCCTGGCGTCTTCATGGATAAAGCGCGCCGTCGTAGCGCAGTGGTTAAGCTGCTGGCGAAGCTGAGACAAAGACGCCTCGCTTTGCTGGCGCGCCGTCAGGCTCTGGCGCAGGCTGGCTTCAATAGAGGCCAGACCCTGCTGATAATCGGCAAAAAAAGTCGCCAGCCCGGCCGTGACGGAAATATCAATTTGCGCATTCATCGCCTTGCGGATCTGCGCGCAAAAATGGCTGACATAGTGGCTGAGCCGCTCATGCAATTTATTCAGGTCAATCACGTAGCGGGCGCTGGTCATGGTGTAATCTTCCCAACCCCATTCGTTGCTGCCAAGCCAGCGCGCCATGGTGCTGCGCATGCTTGCCTGGCGGCGCGCCTGGGCGACAGGCACGCTTTCTTCGGCTATCGCCTCGTTAAAAAGCTGATGGGCATTGAAATTGAGCTGGCTCGACTGGAACGCAGGCAGCGAGATATGGGCGCGAAACCCCGCCTGGCTCAGGCCATCCGTCACGCGCGCTTCAATGGGCGCCAGCGCATCGCGTAAAATGCGGGCAAGGGCATTTTCCAGATGGCGAAAATGCAGTTCCAGCTCGCGGGTCAGGTTTTCCTGCACGGAAAGCAGGATCACCTCGCAGGAAGCGCGGAGTTTATGCATCATCATGCGCGCTTCGCCCTCTTCTTCCAGCACGATTTGCCGGCATCCGGGTTCGAAGTCGCTGCGACGCGATACCGCTTTGCTCATGGTGCTGCTGAGCTCGACAGGCGGCACCTTACCCGTCTGAAAATAAGCGCTAATCGCGTGTTGGATCTGCTTTTCATGGCCCGCGATACATTCAGCCCCGGTTTGCAGCGCAAGCTTGACCTCGTGCTGAACTTCGTCCCGCACCCCTTCCTGGCAACGCTGAAGCCGGGCGATATCTCCTTCCAGCTGAGTAATATTTTCCTGCAACTGCTCGCTTTTGATCTCCAGCCCCTGGCAGCGAAAGCCAAGGTACTCCTCTGCGCTTTGCGCATAGTTAAGCAGCTTATGCGAGGCGGAGCGCAGCGCATAGAGCGAAGCGTTGGCATGGGCGGCGTGCAGCAGGGCTTTGATGGGTTGCTCGAAAAGCGAATCTTCCCACAGCAGGTTCGCCGCATGATGAACGTGGTCCACATCGTTCAGATCCGCCGTCCGCCAGCGGCGGCCCATGGCCGCTTCGGCGAAATCCTGCACCCAGCGCTGTTCTGTATGGTCGGGCAGCGATCCGCGCAACGCCAGCTCATGGCGGGCGCGGTTTGCCAGATCCCCCCACATCGACGAAACGGGGAAAACATGGTCAGGTTCTATAGCGCCTTTCATCAGGGTGCCGGCAATAAGCGCCCGCACCTGTTCTTCATCGTCGCTGTTGCGATCTTTCTGGTCGAACTTATTCACCAGCGCAAACAGCGGCACCGAGCGGCTGACGGCGGCCAGCGTCTGGCGCACCTCTTCATCGGAGATGGATTTCAGCTGCGTGTAATCCATGACCGCCAGCACGGCGGAAGCGCGCGAGATCTGCTCCTGCAACATACTCTGCAAATGAGGCTGTCCGGCTTCGTTAGGCCCCGGCGTATCTAATAAGGTCAGTTGCCCCCGCCCTTTCTCAAGGCCAGCGAGATGCATAAATTCCACTTCGATAACCGGAATATTTTCAATAGCCGCATAGGCGCTAAAAGGAAAAGGCACCTCCAGCGCGCCGGAAAGCCGTACTAAATCGTTCAGGCTTTTCAGGCAGTGGAAAATAGGCTGCGCGCCGAGATAGTGTTTTTCAAACGTGGTGCCGCTGGCAATACGTTGCAGCAGGCTTTCCATGTCTTTATCAATTTCAAGCTGTAGGGCGAGCTGGTCGCGTGGGTAATTAGCAAGCCGCTGTTGCAGCGCCTGCATTAATGTATCAATGGGCCGCACGTGAGAGAAATGCAATACCGGCTCTTTTTGCCCGGGTAAATGCCGAATAAGCGTAGGCAACGCGGTCATCGGGCGATTGCGATTAGGTAAAACTTCCGTGCCGACAATGGCGTTAATCGTAGTGGATTTTCCCGCTTTCATCGTTCCGACGATAGCGAGCACCATCTCCTGATGGGTAATTTTTCGCAATTCGTTTTGCAGCGTTTCCTGCTGCGCGGCTACGCCCCTCGCGCTGAAATGCAGCGGATGTATAGTGGCGCTTCCGCCATTCCCTGCCACGCCGTGGTTTTCCTGCATTCCGCAAGGCATCTGCTTTAAGGCGTTAAGATTATGCAATGCGAACTGAAGCAGTCGCTCTGCTTCCTGGCTTAATTCAAAAACTGTCTGTGTGTGCATGAAAAATCTTTCCTTAACACAAATTATCTGACTTTTGTGTCTTCTCTTTTTAATAATCTGAGACCGCTTTTTATAATTACGTGAGGAAAATATCTTGCGAATCACAACGACACCGGCGCACTTCCGGTTAATAAAATGCCATACCATCGCAGTGGTAAAATAATTTTTGAGCTATATAAGCAATGCCGGAATAGTTTCCCGCCGTTGCAGCGCAGTCCGCATTGACAGGCAATACAGAATAGCGTTTTTTAAGTGATTAAAAGGATATATCGCCCACGCTTTACCAGACGGGTTAAAGCGCTAAAGCCAGCCTGCCATATAAAGGCTAATAAGTTCCGTTCAGATAAGCCTCCTCAGAATAACACTGCGCGCTAATAAATCACGATATATGTTCACAGGCCGTAAAGAAAACAACCCCTGACGCTTCTTTATCTGAATGTGAAACTTATCATGAGCCTGTGGTTTGACAGGGTGTGTCACGCGAAGTGCATTATTCGCTTTTTTTCCTGCGGAATAACCCCGGAAAAAAGCAGGGAATTGCGCTATAATCGCCCCCCCTTTGCGCGCAGGCGCCTGTAACTTTTCTCTGGCGGCGTAGCGTTTATCGCCAGCTTTACTGTTTTTAGAGGACACCTTTATGTCACTACCACACTGCCCTGAGTGCCAGTCTGAATACACCTATGAAGACAACGGCCTGTATGTCTGCCCGGAATGCGGCCATGAGTGGCAACCCGGCGAATCGGCTCCACAAAGCGATGCGCTGGTCGTTAAAGACGCGAACGGCAACCTGCTTGCCGACGGCGACAGCGTTACCGTTATCAAGGATCTGAAAGTAAAAGGCAGCTCCTCCATGCTGAAGATCGGCACGAAAGTAAAAAATATCCGCCTGGTGGAAGGCGACCACAACATCGACTGCAAAATCGACGGTTTCGGTCCGATGAAGCTTAAATCGGAATTTGTGAAAAAAAGCTGACCCTCTGCCCCGCCTTCGCGCGGGGCCGCTTCTTCTTTCCGTTTCCTCCGCCTCTCTTACGGTTATTCCCATCCTCTGGCCAACCCCACGCTAACTCGCTGAACGATTTGCAAACATGACAGAAAGGGGCAAGGGCAGGTTTATCGTTATAAATGGGTGGCGAGAAAAAGCATTAACGGCTTAAATTTATTTTTTGCGAAGTAAGTCACGCCATGTTTTATTCAGAGAGCGCTTTTTTATAATCAATAAAGTGGTGATTAAAGGGCGACTAAATTATTATTTATTCCATAAAAAACCATATGCCGCGCATTTCAGATAAAACCTTTTACAATCAACCCATTATAGCAATGGTTAAATTTTAATTATCCGCACTTAACTTATTACGCTTTTTTATTTCCCCGATCTGTTACCGGTAAAACATTTTTTCTCTATAGCCTAAAGTACCGAGCACTTTCGCCGAAAATAAAAATAATAAGCAACGTTAATGAAAAGCCCTGGTGAAATTATGCGCAAGTCTCTCTTCGTAACGGATACAGAATATATTCTGCATGACGATGCGACCTTAATGTCAACAACCGATACCCGCAGTTATATCACTTATACCAATGAGAGTTTTATTGAGGCCAGCGGTTTTGAAAGCGACGAGCTTATCGGACAACCTCATAATCTGGTGCGCCATCCCGATATGCCTGCGCAAGTTTTCGAAGACATGTGGGCGACGCTGAAAAAAGGCGAACCCTGGACGGGCCTTGTTAAAAACCGCCGTAAGAACGGCGACTTTTACTGGGTTCGGGCAAATGCCGTTCCCATTGTGCGCAACAATCAAACCCAGGGCTTTATGTCGATTCGCACTAAAGCCAGCCGCGAAGAGATTGAAGAGGCGCAGCGAATTTACCAGGCGATGAACAGCGGTCGGTTAAAAGGCTGGCGTTTTCATCGCGGTTTACTGGTGCGGCGCGGCGCCGGCGCCCTGCTTACGCCTTTCAGAACGCTGTCGCTGCGCTGGCGTCTGCGCGTGCCGCTGCTGGCGCTGCTGGCGGCGAGCGCCCTGGCGCTCTGGTGGGCGGGCTTGCCGCTTTATCTGGCGGGCGCGCTGTTCGGCGGCCAGCTGCTGGCTGCGCTGCTGCTGGGCGTCTGGCTGGAAGCGCAGGTGGTTCGCCCAATGGAGAAAGTATGCCAGCAGGCATTACGCGTCGCGACGGGCGCCAGCCATAGCGTGGATCATACGCAGCGCGCCGATGAAACGGGCGTCATGCTGCGCGCCATCAGCCAGCTGGGCCTGATGTTCCGCTGGCTGATTAACGATGTCTCAAGTCAGGTGCACTGCGTACGCAACGGCAGCGACCGGCTGGCGCAGGGCAATGATGAACTGAACGAGCGAACTCGCCAGACCGCGGTTAACGTTCAGCAAACGCTCGCGACCATGAACCAGATGTCCGCCACGGTACAAAGCAACACGGCAACCGCGCAGGAGGCGAATACCCTTTCCCGCAGCGCCCGCCTGGCGGCGCAAAACGGCGGCGAAGCGATGCAGACGCTGGTAACGACGATGGATCAAATCGCCTCCAGCACGGCTGAAATCAGCAGCATCACCTCGCTTATCGACAGCATTGCCTTCCAGACCAATATTCTGGCGCTTAACGCCGCGGTGGAAGCCGCCCGCGCAGGCGAGCAGGGCAAAGGGTTCGCCGTAGTGGCGGGCGAAGTGCGAAGCCTCGCAAGCCGCAGCGCCACAGCCGCCAGCAATATTCGCCAGTTAATAGAAGCCAGCGCCGACAAAGTGCAGTCCGGCGCGGTGCATGTGCAGGAGGCGGGCCAGACCATGCATGACATCGTTGACAGGGTGAAAAACGTCAGCGGTTTGATTGCCCAGATAAGCGACGCCACCGCGCATCAGGCGCAGGGGCTGAGTGAACTTACCCGCGCTGTGGACGAGCTGGATGATATTACCCAGCAAAACGCGACGCTGGTTGAACAGGGGGCGCAGGCCTCCGCCGCCGTAAAAAGCCAGGCAACCCGGCTTGCCGACGCGGTCGCGGTATTCCGCTGATTTTCAAAGCGGGCTGCCCCGGCGGCCCGCTTTTTCATCGCGCTGCAATCTCAGTTTCACTTAATCGTCATCTTCTGCGCTCAGCATGGCTTTATGGCTGAACCAGATCCCTGCGCTGGCGGCCCCGGTCTTTTCCTGCATGACCATGAGGCACCGCTTACCATGCACTTATCCAGACATCCGACCAGCTTTCCCACGCGCTATCAGGAAATTGCCGCCCGGCTTGAGCAAGAGCTTCGTCATTACCGCTGCGGCGATTACCTGCCTGCGGAAAGCCAGCTTGCCGCCCGCTACCAGGTAAACCGCCATACCCTTCGCCGCGCTATTGATGAGCTGGTCGAGCGCGGCTGGGTGCAGCGGCGCCAGGGCGTCGGCGTGCTGGTGCTTATGCGCCCGTTCGATTACCCGCTCAATGCCCGCACGCGCTTTAGCCAGAACCTGCTTGAGCAGGGCAGCCACCCCACCAGCGAGAAATTACTGGCGGTGCTGCGCCCCGCTTCCTCTGTCGTGGCGCAAGCGCTTGGCGTGGCGGAAGGCGAAAACGTTATCCATCTGCGTACGCTTCGTCGGGTCAACGGCGTGGCTGTCTGCTTAATCGATCACTATTTTGCCGAACTGCGCTGGTGGCCGGAGCTGCGGCAGTTTACCAGCGGTTCGCTGCACGATTTTCTGAACGACCGGCTCGGCGTGGCGCTGATGCGCACCCGGACGCGCATCAGCGCCCGTCCCGCCCAGGCGAAAGAGAGCCGCTGGCTTGAAATTCCCAACCTGTCGCCGCTGTTGTGCGTGCGCACGCTTAACCATCGCGAAGGCGAACCCCGGGCGGCGGAGTATTCCGTGAGCCTCAACCGCGCCGACATGATTGAATTCACAATGGAACACGAATGAGCCAGCCGGCGCGCCCTGCGTATCGCACTGTCCCTTTGACTTTCTGTGTGCCTTTTATCGCCCGGCAAACGCCGCCGGGCTTTTTTTATTGCGCCGATGCGCGGAGAAATTGCATGATCTTGACCCCTGATTACCCTGCCACCCTTCACGATGCGCAACAGAGCTTTCGCCGTCTGCTTAAAGCCATGAGCGAGCCGGGCGTTATTGTTTCGCTTTCGCAGGTCAGCCATGGCTGGCAACCGCTTGGCGTCGCCACCAGCAGCCTGCTGCTGACGCTTGCCGACAGCGCCACGCCGGTCTGGCTCGCCCCGCCTTTCGCCAACGACATGGTGCGCCAGAACCTGCGCCTTCATACTGGCGCGCCGCTGTGCGAAGCGCCTGAGCACGCCATTTTCGCCGTGACCGACGAAAAGATGAACGCCGAAACCTTCGCGATGCTTGCACAGGCAAGCGCGCGCATGCCGGAAAGCGGCATCACCTTAATTATGCAAGTGGCGAGCCTGAGCGGCGGGCGCATGTTGCGCCTGACCGGCGCGGGTATCGCCGAAGAGCGCATGGTGGCGCCGCAACTGCCGGAAAGCCTGATCCATATGCTGGATGAGCATCCATACGCGCTTGCGCCTGGCCTGGATCTCATACTTACCTGCGGCGAGCGCCTGCTGGCTATTCCTCATTCTACCCATGTGGAAGCCTGCTAGTACTGGCGGCCTGCGTTAAGCATTCTGGCGGAGGTTGAACAGCCGGGAGTCTGCTACAGTCAGTCGACGTTTTTTAACCCGGCGATCATCCCTCCAGGAGAAACCTCATGCCAGCTTGTGAACTCCGCCGCGCGACGATTGAAGACAGCGACGCCGTTTACGCTCTTATCTGCGAGCTGAAACAGCACGCTTTTGACCATCACGAGTTTAATGTCGGCTTCGCCGCCAACCTGAGCGACCCGAACCTGCGTTACCAGCTGGCGCTGCTTGAAGGCGACATTGTGGGGATGATTGGCCTGCATCTGCAATTTCATCTGCACCATGTAAACTGGATTGGCGAGATTCAGGAACTGGTGGTGATGCCGCAGGCGCGCGGGCTGGGCGTGGGCAGCCAACTGCTCGCCTGGGCCGAAACGCAGGCCCGGGAGGCGGGCGCGGAGATGGCGGAGCTTTCCACTAACGTAACGCGCGTGGACGCGCACCGTTTTTACCAGCGTGAAGGGTATACACAGAGCCATTTTCGCTTCACCAAGCCGCTGTAAGGAGGGTCGATGAGCCTGAAAATAACCCTGACCGGCACAGGCGGCGCGCAGGGGGTGCCCGTCTGGGGCTGCCGCTGCGCCGCCTGCGAGCGGGCGCGCGAAGCGCCTGCGCATCGCCGTAGGCCCTGTAGCGCGGTAGTGAAGTTTAATACGTCGGTTACGCTGCTGGATGCCGGCATGCCGGATTTAGCAGAACGCTGGCAGCCGGGCGAGTTCCGCCAGTTTTTGCTAACGCACTACCATATGGATCATGTGCAGGCGCTTTTCACGCTGCGCTGGGGCGCAGGCGAGAAGATCCCGGTTTACGGCCCCCCTGATGAAGCGGGCTGCGACGATCTTTTCAAACACCCTGGCGTGCTTGATTTCAGCCATACCGTCGAGCCGTTTGTGGTGTTTGATTTGCAAGGGTTGCAGGTGACGCCCGTGCCGCTCATTCATTCAAAGCTTACGTTCGGTTATCTGCTGGAAAGCGCGCATAGCCGCGTGGCATGGCTTTGCGACACCGCCGGGCTGCCGGAAAAATCACTGAAGTTCTTACAGGCCAGTCGCCCCGACGTGATAGTGATCGACTGTAGCCATGAGCCGCGTCCGCAGACGCCAGCTAACCATTGCGATCTGAACACCGTCATCGCGCTTAATGAGCAGATCCGCTGCCCGCGCGTCGTGCTGAACCATATCAGCCACCAGTTCGACGTCTGGATGATGCGCAATCCGCTGCCCGCAGGCTTCGAAGCGGGGTTTGACGGCATGGTGATAGCGCTGGACTAACAAAAAAAGGGGGGATGACTTCTCCTCAGCCTGCATTAAAATGGCCCCGCTTAGCCTCTCTGTATTATCGCGGCTGCTGAACCCGATAAATCTGACCAGAGAGAAAATGATGGAACCATCCCGTACGCGGGCCTGGCGGCTTAGCCAAAAGCGGCGCAACCAGTCCCGTGATGTTCACACCGCCCTGCTGCGCTTTCGCGGCGAAAAGCAGTGGAAGATGCTTTATCTTCGTTCCTGCAAGCTTGCCCGCGCGGCGCAACTGGGAATGACCTACCCGCGCATCACCAACAAGCAACTTGCGCGCGAAGGCCTGGAAGAGTACCGCCTCGTTAATGAATGTCCTGTTTATTTGCAGCCGTAATCAATGGCGAAGCCCCACGGCGGAACAGCTGTTCCGCCGTTATCCGGGCCTTTGCGCCCGTTCCGCCGGCACCAGCCGCCATGCCAGAAATGTCGTCACGGCAGAGCTTCTCAAATGGGCCGACGTCATTTGCGTGATGGAGCAAAAGCACAAACAGCGGCTTGTCGCCGACTGGCGTCGGCTCATTGAGCATAAACCGCTGCATGTGCTCGATATTCCTGACGATTACCTGTTCATGTCCGCCGAACTTATCGACATCCTGAACGCAACGGTTCCTGCGGTTCTGGGGTTATCCCCTTCCCGCCCGGCGTAACTTAACGGTCATACTCCTCTTCAAGACGACGCTCCTCGCGCTCAAGCTGGCGGCGCTCGTCATCAAGCTGCCGCTGCCGGTCGGCCAGCTGACGACTCCTGTCTTCCAGCTGGCGACGGCGGTCCTCATACTGACGGCGCGCTTCATCGCTGCGGCGATAATCTTCTTCGTCACGGCGACGTTGCTCCTCGTCACGACGGCGGTCGTCCTCTTTATAGCGGTCGTCTGCTGGCGTATAAGCGTCGTTAATCGCCTGCGAGATAGAATTGACGGTGTTATCCAAGATATTGTCGAGATTATCGGCCTGCGCCAGATGCACGGGGCTTAGCGAAAGCGCGCCAAAAAACAGGGCGCGGAGGTAATGTTTCATAGCGTCAGTCTCAGCGGTTGACTGCGTGTGACTTTGCAAAAACCCCGCCGCGTTCTGAAGCGGACGATTCTCAAATCCTTATCCGGGCTTTTGTTCATGCAGCGCGCTTGCCAGCGCTTCGCGGGTAAAAGGCTTACGCAGCAGCGTAACGTCCGGCAGGCGGGGCGTGCTGTCGGGGCGCAGATCCTGGCCGCTGATTAACAGCAGTTGCAGATGCGGGTAACGCTCCCGGGCATAATGCATGACGTCCGCGCCGCTAAGGCGCCCCGGCAGCATCAGATCGCTGATAAAAAGCCGGATATCAGGCGCGCTATCCAGCAAACGTTTCGCCTCTTCGCCGCTTTCCGCCTCAAGCGTCAGCCAGCCGAGCTGATGAAGCTGCTCGCACAGCGTCTGGCGCACGTCAGGCTCATCTTCCAGCACCAGCGCAAGCTGCGCTTCGCCGTGAACGCGCTGCACGCTTTCTTTGCGGTTTTCCGCTTTGGCCTGCGCAGGCGCGCGCGGCAGTTGCAAACGCACCGTGGTGCCCTGCCCGGGCGCGCTCTCAATCTCCACCCGCCCGCCAGACTGGCGGACAAAACCATACACCATGGAAAGCCCCAGCCCGCTGCCGCTGCCGGTGGGTTTGGTGGTGAAAAAAGGTTCAAACACCTGCACTTTTACCTCGGCCGACATGCCGCAGCCGCTGTCGATAACCTCCAGCGCCACCATATCCTGACGCCGCCCGTCGCCGCGCGTAACCCGCTGGTTCCAGGTCCGCAGTTTAATGACTCCCTCGCGGCCTTCCATCGCATCCCGGGCGTTCATCACCAGATTGATGATCGCGTTTTCCAGCTGGTTTGCGTCTATCCAGGCGGCCCAGGCAGGCTGCTGCGCTTCGGTTTCAAGCGTTACGGATGCCGGCAGCGAGTGGCGGATCAGCTCCTGCACGTTTTCCAGCAAGGGTTTCATCGCCACCGCCCGCGGGTTCAGCGATTGTTTGCGGGAGAAAGCCAGCAGCCGCGCCGTAAGCTGCGCGCCGCGCCCGGCGGCTTTTAGGGCACGGTTAATGCGCGCCTCCTCTGGCGTTCCGGGCGGGATCAACTCAAGACTGCCGATAATAACCGCCAGCAGGTTGTTGAAATCATGCGCCAGCCCGCCGGTAAGCTGCCCCACCGCTTTCATTTTCTGGCTGTGCACCAGCGCCTCTTCCAGCCCTTTACGCTCGGTGCGGTCCAGCACCACGTTCACCATGCCGCGCCCCGGCACCGGGCTAAAGCGCAGCTCAATCGTGCGGCCATCGTGCAGCCGCAACTCCTGCGGCCTGGGGCGCGGGCGTAAAAAGTTATCCGGCAGCAGCGGTTGCTGCGGCGCGACCTGGCGCAGCAGCGTCTGGTAATGCATGCCGCGTTGCAGCTTATCTGCCGCCAGCCCCAGCAACACCGGATACTGCGGGTTCCAGACCACCAGCACGCCCTGATTATCAAACAGCGCAAAACCGTCGCGCATGGCGTGGAAGGTGGTTTCCAGCTGCGTGCTTTTCTCCTTAAGCAAGCGTGAGGCGTGCTCCAGCGAGGCCGTATTGCGGGCGAAGACGTTAAACGCCCGTGCCAGCTCTCCGAGCTCATCGCGCCGCTGCTGGGCGGGCACCGTAACATCATGTTCGCCGCGAGCGAGCCGCGTCATCGCCCCGGAGATGGCCGCCAGGCTCGATCCCAGATTGCGGTAGATATACCAGCCCGCAAAACCGGTTATGACCAGCGCCAGCAGAGCAAAGGCGGAAATAAACAGAATGATGGAGCGCAGCTCGCGGTGGCTCTGGGCAGTGCGCGCCTGGGACTCCTGCGCCACCCGCTGCACATAGTGGTTAATATCGGCATTGAGAAAAGCCACCAGCGCTTTGATATGGTACATGTACCAGCTTATCGCCAGGTCGCTGTCGTCCAGCGCTTGCGAAAGCGGCGCCAGGCGGCGCAGTTCGCGGTTGAAGTCCAGTAAAATGGCATTCTGCACCGGATTGCGCGCGCTTTCAGGCAACCCTGCCATCACCTCATTCAACTGTTCAATAGCGGCTTTTGGCGCCGGGGTGCGTATCGATGCCGCAATGAGCCGATCCATCTCGCCAAGCAGGGCTGGCGCGGGCACGTTATTGCCATCGCGCTGGTTTAGCGCCTGAAGATGGCGCAGGTAGCTCTGGTTCTGGTAGAGCGAGCTTAGCAACGCGTTGCGCTCCAGATGACGGCGCTGGCCGCGTTGCAGCATGCCGGTAACACTACTTTGCAGTTCAATGCTGCGGCGAATAATGCTGGCGACCAGCCGCGGTTCAAGCTGCGCCAGCGGCGCCTCGGCCAGCTGTCGCAGCGACTGTTCCAGCGCCTGCTGGGTTGCCTTCAGGCGCGCCGCCTCGCTCTGGTACTCCAGCGCGCCAACGACGGTGGAAAGGCGTACCGCCGCCGTCGCCACATTCGCCGTATCGCGCGCCAGCGCCAGGCTGCCGCCCATATCGCTTAAGGTCTGCTCCTGCACCTGCTCCTGAAGCTGGCTTGCGTGACGAAAGCCGAACACCGCCACGCCGCTCACCATTAACGTAACCGCCACCACCAGCAGGTTGAAAAACAGCAGCCGTCCGCGGGCGCTGGAAAAAAAACGGCTGCTCGTGCTCATGGGCGGCTCCGCCTGGTGAATTTCCCTCACTATCGGCGAGCCGTATAAAAGTGAAACGCTGTCGTCGCGGTAATGTGATCGCGGTTAACTATTCAACACTATGACAATTATGAACGGCGGATGACATGTTCTGTTTACCGCGCAATGGTGGAGTGGCGCTACGACCTTACGCAGGAGTACGCCATGAGCAGCCCCCCTATTCTTGAAATGCGCGACATCGCCAAAGCGTTCGGCAAATTTTACGCGCTAAAGGGCGTCAGCCTGACGGTTTACCCCGGCGAAATCCATGCCCTGATGGGCGAGAACGGCGCAGGTAAAAGCACGCTGATGAAAATTCTCGCTGGCGCTTACACCGCCACCAGCGGCGACATTTTTATTGATGGCAAGCCGCACCCGATACGCGGCCCGAAAGATGCGCTGGCGGCAGGCATCACCCTGATTTACCAGGAGATGCAGCTTGCGCCAAACCTGACGGTGGCGGAGAACATTTTTCTTGGCAGCGAGCTTTCCCGCGGCGGGCTGGTGCAGCGTAAAGAGATGGTGTTGCAGGCGCAAAACGTCATTAACCGCCTCGGCGCGCAGTTTAACGCCAGCGATCGGGTAATGAAGCTCACCATTGCCGAACAGCAGCAGGTGGAAATCGCCCGCGCGTTGCACCGCAACAGCCGGGTGCTGGTGATGGACGAACCTACCGCCGCCCTCTCCTCACGAGAAACCCAGCGTTTATTTGCGCTGATTATGCGCCTGCGCGACGAGGGCATGGCGATTATTTATATCAGCCACCGCATGGCGGAGGTTTATGAGCTTTCCGATCGGGTAAGCGTGCTGCGCGACGGGCAATACGTAGGCAGCCTGACGCGCGACAAGCTCAACGCCTCTGAACTGGTGCGCATGATGGTGGGCCGTCCGCTAAGCGATCTCTTTAACAAGGAGCGGGATATTCCGCTCGGCAGTCCCCGGCTGGCGGTGCATCACCTTACCGATGATAAAAAAGTGCAGCCCTCAAGTTTGCTGGTGCGCTCAGGGGAAATTGTCGGCCTCGCGGGCCTGGTTGGCGCAGGCCGCTCAGAGCTGGCGCAGCTGATTTTCGGCGTGCGTAAAGCGACCGGCGGCAGCATTGAGATTGACGGCGAGCCGGTCGTTATCCATTCGCCGCGCGAAGCCATCGATCACGGCATCGGCTTTCTGACGGAAAACCGCAAAGAGCAAGGCCTGTTCCTGGAAATGGCGGCGGCGGAAAACATCACCATGGCGACGCTTGAGCGCGACGCGAGCTACGGCCTGCTTGACCGGAAAAAAGCGCAGACCATTTCCGACGACGCCATCGCTTCGCTGAATATCCGCGTACCGCACGCCCAGGTGCGCGCAGGCGGGCTCTCCGGCGGCAACCAGCAAAAGCTGCTGATCTCCCGCTGGGTGGCTATCGGCCCGCGCATTCTGATCCTTGATGAACCCACGCGCGGCGTGGACGTGGGCGCCAAAAGCGAGATCTACCGGATCATGAACCAGATGGCGCGCCGCGGGGTGGCGATCCTGATGATCTCAAGCGAACTGCCGGAAGTGGTGGGCATGAGCGACCGTGTTTATGTCATGCGCGAAGGCCATATCGCCGGCGAGCTGACGGGCGGCGACATTACCCAGGAGAAGATCATGACGCTGGCGACCGGCGTTACCGAAGCGCATCAACAGGCGGTGCAACATGACTAAACTTTCCCCCACACAAAAGAACGCCACCGTGACCTCTTCTGGCCGGGAAGCCGTAAAAACCGCTTCAGCAAAGAAAATGCTGTTCAGCGATTTGACGCAAACGGTCGGCATTCTGCCGATTCTTATTCTGATCGTGGCCGTTTTCGGCTTTATCGCGCCGAACTTTTTTACCGAAAGCAACCTGCTGAATATCACCCGTCAGGCCTCCATTAATATCGTTCTGGCGGCCGGGATGACATTTATCATTCTGACCGGCGGCATCGATCTTTCCGTCGGCTCTATTCTTGGCACCACGGCGGTGGCGGCGATGGTGGTTTCGCTGATGCCGGAGCTTTCCATGCTGTCCATTCCGGCGGCGCTGCTGCTGGGGCTCGCGCTTGGCCTGTTCAACGGCGCGCTGGTGGCTTTCGCCGGGCTGCCGCCGTTTATCGTCACGCTGGGTACCTATACCGCCCTGCGCGGAGCCGCCTATCTGCTGGCGGACGGCACCACGGTCATTAACTCCAGCATTAATTTTGAATGGATCGGCAATGCCTATCTGGGGCCGCTCCCCTGGCTTGTGGTGATTGCGCTGCTGGTGATCGCAATCTGCTGGTTCATTTTGCGGCGCACCACCCTTGGCGTGCATATCTACGCGGTGGGCGGCAACATGCAGGCGGCGCGGCTTACCGGCATTAAAGTGTGGCTGGTGCTGCTCTTTGTCTATGGCATGAGCGGGCTGCTCTCCGGTCTTGGCGGGTTAATGAGCGCGTCGCGGCTGTACAGCGCCAACGGCAACCTGGGCGTCGGTTATGAACTGGACGCTATCGCGGCGGTCATCCTCGGCGGCACCAGCTTCGTCGGCGGCATTGGCACCATCACCGGCACGCTGGTGGGCGCGCTGATTATCGCCACGCTCAACAACGGCATGACGCTGATGGGCGTCTCTTATTTCTGGCAACTGGTGATCAAAGGGGCGGTGATCATCATTGCGGTGCTGATAGACAAATACCGTACCCGACACCATCAAAGTGCATAACAAAAATACCCTACAAACTGAGGAGAACAGCATGCGTTTGAAACCTCTTGTCACCGCCCTGTGCGTCGGCGCGCTGCTTGCCGGCAGCCCGTTCGCCCAGGCAGCAAAAGAGCTGAAGTCAATCGGCGTTACCGTAGGCGACCTCGCCAACCCTTTCTTCGTCCAGATAACCAAAGGGGCGGAACTGGAAGCGCGCAAGCTGGCGGGCGATAACGTCAAAGTGACGCTGGTTTCCAGCGGCTACGACCTCGGCCAGCAGGTATCGCAAATTGATAACTTTATCGCCGCGAAAGTTGACATGATCATCCTTAATGCCGCTGACTCCAAAGGCATCGGCCCGGCGGTGAAGCGCGCCAAAGAAGCGGGCATCGTGGTGGTGGCGGTAGACGTCGCCGCTGAAGGGGCGGACGCCACGATCACCTCTGACAACACCCAGGCGGGGGAAATGGCCTGCAAATACATTGCCGATCGCCTGAAAAACAAAGGCAACGTGGTGATCATCAACGGACCGCCGGTCTCCGCCGTGCAAAACCGCGTGGAAGGCTGCCAGACGGAATTTAAAAAACACCCGGACATAAAAGTGCTTTCCTGGAACCAGAACGCCAAAGGCAGCCGTGAAGGCGGGCTTGAAGTAATGACCTCGCTGCTGGCGGCGAACCCGAAGATTGACGGCGTGTTTGCCATCAACGACCCGACGGCGATCGGCGCGGATCTGGCGGCGAAGCAGGCGCAGCGCAACGAATTCTTTATCGTCGGCGTGGACGGCTCGCCGGATGCAGAAGAGGCGCTTAAGCGCGGTAACTCCCTGTTTGTGGCAACCCCCGCGCAAGACCCGCAGGTGATGGCGGCGAAAGCGGTGGAGATTGGCTACGACATCCTGCAAGGCAAACCTGCGCCGAAAGCGCCGGTGCTGATCCCGGTGACGATGATCGATAAAAACAACGTCGGCAATTATAAGGGCTGGACGGTGAAATAAGGCCGCCTCTCCCTCTCTCCCCTGTGCGGGAGAGAGGGAAAGATCAAGAGGCTGACGCACAGAGGAAGCTCTATGAAACGCTCCGCAATCAACGAAATTCTCGGCCATACGCGGCAGTTTTTCTCCCGCCACGACGTGCATCTGCCGCCTTTCGCCAGCTTCAGCCCGGCGAAATGGCGGCAGCTTAACGCCCACGACTGGCGCGAGGTATTTGATCTGAAGCTCGGCTGGGATGTCACCGCTTTCGGCGGCCAGGATTTCGCCGCTCAGGGGCTAACCCTTTTCACGCTGCGCAACGGTTCGCCCGATGGCGCGCCTTACGCCAAATGCTATGCCGAAAAAATCATGCACGTGCGCGACGGCCAGCTTACGCCGCTGCATTTCCACTGGCGAAAGCGCGAGGACATTATTAACCGCGGCGGCGGCAATTTAATTATCGAATTATGGGGCAGCGACGAGTTTGAACAGACCACGGTGAACGACGTGACGGTTGTTATCGATGGCTGCCGACAAACCCACGCCGCTGGCAGCCAGCTGCGCCTTTCGCCAGGGGAGAGCATCTGTCTGACGCCGGGCCTGTATCACAGCTTCTGGGGCGAAGCAGGGTTTGGCGACGTTTTAGTGGGCGAAGTGTCGTCGGTTAATGATGATGACCGCGACAACCGCTTCTTAAAACCGCTGGCGCGCTTTAACACAATCGAAGAAGACGAAACCGCCCAGTTGCTGCTGTGCAACGACTATGACGCGTACCGCTAACAGGAGACGACAATGCCGCTGATTTCCCTCGCCGACGGGCTGGCGCACGCCCGCGAACATGGTTACGCGCTCGGCGCGTTTAATGTGCTCGACAGTCACTTTCTGCGCGCGCTGTTTGCCGCTGCACGCGAGGAGCGCTCGCCTTTTATTATTAATATCGCCGAGGTGCACTTTAAATACCTCTCCCTGCCTTCGCTGGTGGAAGCGGTAAAGTTTGAGGCGGCGCGTCACGATATTCCCGTGGTGCTTAACCTCGATCACGGCCTGCATTTTGACGCGGTAGTGCAGGCGCTGAGGCTTGGCTTCAGCTCGGTCATGTTTGACGGTTCAACGCTTGAGTACGATGAAAATATCCGCCAGACCCGCGAGGTGGTGAAAATGTGCCACGCCGTGGGCGTTTCGGTAGAGGCGGAGCTGGGAGCGGTAGGCGGCGACGAAGGCGGCGCGCTTTACGGCGAGGCGGACGAGGCAAAATTCACCGACCCGGCGATAGCGCGAGATTTTGTGGACCGAACCGGCATCGACGCGCTGGCGGTCGCCATCGGCAACGCGCACGGCAAATATAAGGGCGAGCCGAAACTGGATTTCGACCGCCTTTCCGCTATTCGTCAGCAAACCGGCCTGCCGCTGGTGCTGCATGGCGGCTCCGGCATCAGCGACGACGATTTCCGCAAGGCCATTTCGCTCGGCATTCATAAAATCAACTTTTACACCGGCATGTCGCAGGCGGCGCTGGGCGCGGTGGAGCAGCGGATGACAAACCGTCGCCCCATTTATGACGAGTTTGCCGAACTGCTGCTTGGTATTGAAGAGGCGATAACTGACGTTGTGGCCCGGCAGATGCGTATTTTCGGCAGCAACGGCAAAGCGTGAGGAGCCGGTATGAGCGAGCGCAAAGGCATTATCGCGGCGGGCAATATGCTGGTCGACCATGTTCATCAGATAAACGGCTGGCCGCAGCCGGGATGGCTTGCTGAGATAACCCACAGCGAACGCGCCACCGGCGGCGCGCCGCTGAACGTATTGCTGACGCTGGCTAAACTGCACGTCGGCCTGCCGTTGCAGGCGGTGGGGCTGACGGGCGAAGATGCCGATGGCGACTATATTCTGGCGATGCTGGAGCAATACCACGTTAACCGACAGCATGTACGCCGCACCGCCTTTGCCCCGACATCCATGTCGCAGGTGATGACCACGCCGGACGGTCAGCGCACATTTTTTCATTCGCCCGGCGCTAACCGGTTGCTCGACCTGCCAGCGTTCGACAGGCTGGATCCAGGGATGCGTATTTTTCATCTTGGCTACCTGTTGCTGCTCGACAGCCTCGACATGCCCGATGAGCAATACGGTACGCGCAGCGCGAGGCTGCTGGCGCAAATGCAGCAGCAAGGGTATGAAACCTCGCTCGATCTTGTCTCCCGCCAGGGCGACCCGCGCTATCAACCGCTGGTGATGCCTGCGCTGCGCTGGCTGGATTATCTGGTCATCAATGAACTGGAAGCAGGCGAGTTTAGCGGCTTGCCGGTACGCCACGCTGACGGTACGCCGCACACCGATAACATTGCGGCGGCGGCAAGCCGTTTGCTGGAAGAAGGGGTGCGTCAGCGGGTAGTGATCCACTGCCCGGAAGGCGCATGGGGCGTGGAAGCAGGCAGCGAAGGCGTCTGGGTGCCATCCTGGAAGCTTGCGAAAGCGGAAATTGTCGGTAGCGTTGGCGCGGGCGATGCTTTCTGCGCGGGCCTGCTCTACGGCTGCCATGAACGCTGGCCGCTGACGGAAAGCATTAAGCTCGCTCACGCCTGCGCGCGCGCCAGCTTACTTTGCGCCAATGCAATTGACGGCGCGAAAACCCTGGCGGAATTAACCGCTTTTATAAGTGAAGCCGGTTAAATAAATCGATTACGCGATGCCGCATTAAAAAATAAATGCGCGGCTTTCATTCCAAAAAAATGCAAACAAGCCCGTTTTGTTTCATTAAATAATTTCATTTCCCCGACACCAGGAATTTATATAGGCTGTGCGACGGGTGCTTAAGGCTTTCTGTCTTAAGCATAAGTGAGGGACAGAAAGAGAAAAGCCCCGGGCATATTTCTATTAACCCGAGGCTATCCCTCAACTCCACACAAGTTGAGATTAGCCAATTACTCGCCGCAAGGCAAGGAGTAAAAGGCATGAAGCCATTAAAATACCGGTTAGCGTATCTGTTAATTATTTGCATAACCGTTCTGTTGCTCTCTTTATTTTATCGCGATTCCCTTTGCGAACTCAGAATAAGGAGCGGTACACAGGAAGTGGCGGCGATACTTGCCTGCGACAGCAGGTGATCCTTCCCGGGCGGGGCCTTCCCCGCCCGGCGGGTCAGTGGATGTGGCCTTAACGCACCCTTTCTTTTCTGCCAGCCCGGCGTTGCTTTCCCTCTTCGTAACAAGAAGGAATTTATCGGTTAATGTCTGCAAGCATTATTCTTAATTTTATTTCTTTTCTTTTTTTGCGAAGTACATTCCAGTGAATTGCAATTAGCAGAAAGAAATTACATCAAACAGATTATTTCTATTTCCAGCGGAACCCCTTATTATAGCGGCGGGTGCTTAAGGCTTTCTGTCTTAAGCATACGTGAGGGACAGAAAGAGAAAAGCCCCGGGCATATTTCTATTAACCCGAGGCTATCCCTCAACTCCGACAAGTTGAGAATAGCCAATTACTCGCCGCAAGGCAAGGAGTAAAAGGCATGAAGCCATTAAAATACCGGTTAGCGTATCTGTTAATTATTTGTATAACCGTTCTGTTACTTTCTTTATTTTATCGCGATTCGCTTTGCGAAATAAAAATAAAGCATGGCGTACAGGAAGTGGCGGCAAAGTTAGCCTGTTCGGAACATTAACCCCGGCAGGAAACTAAACTCAACCGGGTGGGGTTCGCCTCGCCCGGCTTGTTCGGGTTCAGAGGCCTTAACGCACCCTTTCTTTATGCTGCGCGTTCGGTTTGGGTCACGTCGGCGGCAAAGACGTAGCCCAGGCCGCGAATGGTGCGGATCAGCGAAGGCTGATGCGGGTTGGTTTCAATTTTGCGGCGCAAGCGCATCACCAGCACATCAATGGTGCGATCGAACACCTCAAGGCTTTCACTGTGGGTCAGCTCCAGCAGGCGCTCGCGGCTGAGCACCCGCCTTGCATTCTGCAACAGCGCCAGCAGCAGGCCATATTCGCCCTGGGTGAGCGTTACCGGCTGCTGCTGCGGGTTAATAAGCAGGCAGCGGGCGGTATCCAGACACCAGCCGTTAAAGTGCATGCCGCTGGCGCGAACGGGCGCAGGGTCGTTTTGCAGCGCGCCGGTGCGGCGCAGCACCGCTTTTACCCGCGCCACCACAACGCGCGGATTAAAAGGCTTGGCGATGTAATCATCTGCGCCCATCTCAAGGCCCACCACCACATCCGACTCGCTGCCAAGCCCGGTCAGCATGATAACCGGCAGCGTTGGGCGCTGGCGTTGCAACTGCTGAAGCACCAGCAGGCCGTTAATATCGGGCAGCATCATATCCAGCAACGCCAGCGCGATATCCGGGCGCATTTGCGCAAGGCGCAGCGCATCGCCGCCGTTATGACACAGGCAGACGTCAAAAACGTGCTCGCTGAAAACATCTGTTAACAGCTCGCAAATCGCCGGGTCGTCATCGACCACCATGATGGCAGGTTTCATCGTTTTCTCCGCCGGGAACCATTTATCCTGCAAAGAGTGTGCGCGATGGCGAGAGCGGTGAGGAAAAATTATTACGGATTGATGCGGGAAGTGTAAGCCGCGTCACAGGCGCGCGTTGCAGGTTGTGAAGGAAAGCCCATAAAAAACCCCGCCGAAGCGGGGTTTAAGGTTAGCGGCTGGCCGTTTTATCAAACTTGCCGAGCACGTCGCGCTCGTAGGCCAGCGACTTTTTACGGTCGAATTTGTGTTCCCACTTGGCGATAACCAGCACCGCCAGCGCGTTGCCCACCACGTTAAGCGCGGTGCGCGCCATATCCAGGATACGGTCGACGCCCGCAATAAACGCCAGGCCTTCCAGCGGAATGCCGACGCTGCCAAGGGTCGCCAGCAGCACGACAAAAGAGACGCCCGGTACGCCGGCGATGCCCTTTGAGGTCACCATCAGCGTCAGCACCAGGATAATCTCCTGACCCAGCGACAGCTCAATGCCGTAAAGCTGGGCGATAAAGATAGCCGCGATACTCTGGTAAAGCGTGGAGCCGTCAAGGTTGAAGGAGTAGCCGGTTGGCACCACGAAGCTGGTGATAGAAGCAGGCGCGCCATAGGCTTCCATCTTCTCAATGATGCGCGGCAGCACGCTCTCGGAGCTGGCAGTGGAATACGCCAGAATCAGTTCATCTTTAAGGATGCGGATAAGCGTCCAGACACGCAGGCCGCACATCCGCGCCACCGCGCCCAGCACGACCAGCGCGAAGAACAGAATGGCGACATAAACCAGAATCACCAGCTTGGCGAGCGGCCACAGCGACGCAAAACCGAAGTTGGCCACCGTCACGGAAATCAGCGCGAACACCCCCACCGGTGCGTAGCGCATCACCATATGGGTGACTTTGAACATGGTTTCGGAAATGGAGCGGAACACGGTCACCAGCGGTTCACGGTGCGTGGCGGGCAGTGAAGAGAGCCCCAAACCAAACAGCACCGAGAAGAAGATGATCGGCAGCATGTCGCCCTTCACCATCGAGGCGAAGATGTTGGTCGGCACCAGCGACAGGATAGTCCCCATCAACCCGTGCGCGTGGCTCTGCACCTCTTCGGTAGTATGCTGATATTTCGAAATATCTACCGCCGCAAGCTGCGACATATCAATGCCGCTGCCCGGCTGGAAAACGTTCGCAAGCGTGATGCCCAGAACGATCGCAACCGTGGTAATGATTTCGAAATAGATAATGGTTTTAGCGCCGATGCGTCCTAACTGCTTCGCATCGCCCACGCCGGCAATGCCGACGACCAGGGTAGAGATAACAATCGGCACCACGATCATTTTAATGAGGTGGATGAAGATATCTCCGGCGGGAGAAAGCAGATTCGCCACCAGCCATTCACGGCTGTCGGTTTGATAGTGGAGAAAACTGCCCAGAAGAATACCCAGCACCAGGGCCAGCAGAATTTGCCAGGCCAGGCTGACTTTACTGTTTTTCATAACGACTACACTTCCTGAATCAAAAGCGCCATTCCCATGCGTACTCGAATGAGAACGTCACAAACTGAAAGGGGTATGACAAACGTTGGGTGATGATGTGGGGTTTTTTAACGCGTTTAATCAGTACCACTTGCACGGCATGCTGCGCAACCCTTCCAGAACAGTCTTATTCACTGAAAATTAGCGATTAACGCCGAGTTTATGACAGTTTTATTTCATAACGCACTGTTATTAAACGCATAAAATATCAGACGCGTTAAATAATCATTCTTATGAATTATTTTCCCTGAAAGATTCGTTTGCTGAATTTTCATACAGCGAAAACTTAGCGTGATCTGTCGCCCAAATAATAAACAAAGCAGGCAATAGCCCTACAATTAACTTTTGCGTGACATATCATTAACATCTTCAAGGAGAAAAAAAGCCATGAGCCAAATACATAAACACCCTATTCCCGCAAACATTGCGGAACGTTGCCTGATTAATCCGGAGCAGTATGACGCTTATTATCAGCAATCTGTTCACGATCCTGACGCTTTCTGGGGTGAACAGGGCAAAATCCTTGACTGGATCAAGCCTTACCAGAAAGTAAAAAACACCTCTTTCGCCCCCGGCAATATTTCCATTAAATGGTATGAAGACGGCACGCTGAACCTGGCGGCCAACTGCCTCGACAGACACCTGCGCGAGCGCGGCGACCAGACGGCCATCATCTGGGAAGGCGATGACGCCAGCCAGAGCAAAAATATCACTTACCGCGAACTGCACCGCGACGTTTGCCGCTTTGCCAATACACTTGCCGATCTCGGTATTAAAAAAGGCGATGTGGTGGCGATCTATATGCCTATGGTGCCGGAAGCCGCTGTGGCGATGCTTGCCTGCGCGCGCATCGGCGCGGTGCATTCCGTCATTTTTGGCGGCTTTTCACCGGAAGCGGTGGCAGGCCGCATCATTGACTCCAGCTCGCGACTGGTTATTACCGCCGATGAAGGCATTCGTGCGGGACGCACCATTCCGCTGAAGAAAAACGTCGACGACGCGCTGAAAAATCCGGGCGTGACGAGCGTTGAGCACGTGGTAGTGCTCAAACGCACCGGCGGCAATATCGACTGGCAGCAAGGGCGCGATCTCTGGTGGAACGAGCTGGTGGAAAAAGCCAGCGCTCATCATCAGCCAGTGGAAGTGAACGCCGAAGATCCGCTTTTTATCCTTTACACCTCGGGTTCTACCGGCAAACCGAAAGGGGTGCTGCACACCACCGGCGGTTATCTGGTTTACGCGGCTACCACCTTTAAATATGTCTTCGACTACCATCCGGGCGACGTTTACTGGTGCACCGCCGATGTGGGCTGGGTAACCGGCCACAGCTACCTGCTTTACGGCCCGCTCGCCTGCGGCGCCACCACGCTAATGTTCGAAGGGGTGCCGAACTGGCCTGCGCCGAACCGCATGGCGCAGGTTGTGGACAAACATAAAGTGAATATTCTCTACACCGCACCGACTGCTATCCGCGCGCTGATGGCCGAAGGGGATAAAGCCATTGACGGCACCGACCGCTCTTCGCTGCGCATTCTCGGCTCCGTGGGCGAACCGATCAACCCGGAAGCCTGGGAGTGGTACTGGAAAAAAATCGGCAACGAGAAATGCCCGGTCATGGACACCTGGTGGCAGACGGAAACGGGCGGCTTCATGATTACCCCGCTGCCCGGCGCGACCGAACTGAAAGCCGGTTCCGCCACGCGTCCTTTCTTCGGCGTAAAACCTGCGCTGGTAGATAACGAAGGCAACCCGCAAAACGGCGCTACCGAGGGCAACCTGGTTATCACCGACTCCTGGCCCGGCCAGGCGCGCACGCTGTTTGGCGACCATGAGCGTTTCGAGCAGACCTATTTCTCGACCTTTAAAAATATGTACTTCAGCGGCGACGGCGCGCGGCGCGATGAAGACGGTTATTACTGGATAACCGGCCGCGTGGATGATGTGCTGAACGTTTCCGGCCACCGTCTTGGCACTGCGGAGATTGAATCGGCATTAGTTTCGCACCCGAAAATCGCCGAAGCCGCGGTAGTGGGCATTCCGCATAACATAAAAGGGCAGGCGATTTACGCTTACGTCACCCTGAACCATGGCGAAGAGCCAACGCCGGAACTGTATGCCGAAGTGCGTAATTGGGTGCGTAAAGAGATTGGCCCGCTTGCCACCCCGGACGTGCTGCACTGGACCGACTCCTTGCCGAAAACCCGCTCCGGCAAAATCATGCGCCGCATTCTGCGCAAGATCGCCGCGGGCGATACCAGCAACTTTGGCGACACCTCCACGCTCGCCGATCCCGGCGTGGTGGAGAAACTGCTCGAAGAGAAGCAGTCCATCGCCATGCCGTCTTAACTTCTCACCTTAACGCCTCTCCCCGACCGGGGAGAGGAGATAATGACCAACCTGTACCTTGCCCTCCCTGAAGAAGTTGCTGTCGCAGGAAGGCGACGAATGGACGCCGCCTCAACGCAGGCGGCCGCCCGTCGAAGCCGGACGCTGCGACAGGAAGGACCAAGGGGTATACCTCTGGAGATGCTGTGATGAATGAACAAATTTATCAAAGGATAGAAGACAGTACGCATTTCAGGGAGCTGGTGGAGAAACGACAGCGGTTCGCCGGGATTCTGTCGTTAATCGTACTGGTGATTTACGTCAGCTTTATTTTGCTTATCGCCTTCGCGCCCGGCTGGCTCGGCACGCCGCTGTCGCCCGGCAGCAGCATTACCCGCGGCATCCCCATCGGCGTCGGCGTGATTGTTATCTCGTTTATTCTGACCGGGGTGTATGTCTGGCGCGCCAACGGCGAGTTTGACCGCCTGAACCGCGAAGTGCTGCGCGAGGTGAAAGCATGAAGCGTATTCTGACCGCGCTTAGCGCGCCGCTCCTTATGACACCCTTCGCCAGCCGCGCCGCCGATGCCCTGAGCGGCGCGGTACAGCGCCAGCCAACCAACTGGCAGGCGATCATCATGTTTATCGTCTTTGTGGCGTTCACGCTTGGCATCACGTACTGGGCTTCGAAACGCACCCGCACGCGCAGCGATTACTACACCGCTGGCGGCAATATCACCGGTCTGCAAAACGGCCTGGCGATTGCGGGCGACTATATGTCGGCCGCGTCGTTTCTCGGCATCTCCGCGCTGGTATTCACCTCCGGTTACGACGGGCTTATCTACTCGCTGGGCTTCCTGGTGGGCTGGCCGATCATTCTGTTCCTGATCGCCGAGCGGCTGCGCAACCTGGGGAAATATACTTTTGCCGACGTTGCCTCTTATCGCCTTAAGCAAGGGCCGATTCGCGTGCTTTCCGCCTGCGGCTCGCTGGTGGTGGTCGCGCTTTATCTCATCGCCCAGATGGTAGGCGCAGGCAAACTCATTCAGCTGCTGTTCGGCCTGAATTACCATATCGCCGTGGTGCTGGTCGGCGTGCTGATGGTGATGTATGTGCTGTTCGGCGGCATGCTCGCCACCACATGGGTGCAGATTATCAAGGCGGTATTGTTGCTGTTCGGCGCAAGCTTCATGGCCTTTATGGTGATGAAACACGTCGGCTTTAGCTTCAACAATCTGTTCTCTGAAGCCATGGCGGTGCACCCGAAAGGCAGCGCCATCATGAGCCCCGGCGGGCTGGTGAAAGATCCGGTCTCCGCCCTGTCGCTGGGCCTTGGGCTGATGTTCGGCACCGCAGGCCTGCCGCATATCCTGATGCGCTTTTTCACCGTGAGCGATGCCCGCGAAGCGCGTAAAAGCGTCTTCTACGCCACCGGTTTTATGGGTTACTTCTACATTCTGACCTTTATTATCGGTTTCGGCGCCATCATGCTGGTGGGCGCAAACCCGGTGTTTAAAGACGCCACCGGCGCGCTGATTGGCGGCAATAACATGGCGGCGGTGCATCTGGCGAATGCCGTGGGCGGCAACCTGTTCCTCGGCTTTATCTCTGCCGTGGCCTTCGCGACCATCCTCGCCGTGGTAGCCGGGCTGACGCTTGCGGGCGCGTCGGCGGTATCGCATGACCTTTACGCCAACGTATTCCGCAAAGGCGCTTCCGAGCGCGAAGAGTTGCGGGCGTCGAAAATCACCGTGCTGGTGCTCGGCGTTATCGCTATTTTGCTGGGCATCCTGTTCGAGAACCAGAACATCGCCTTCATGGTGGGGCTGGCCTTCTCCATCGCCGCGAGCTGCAACTTCCCCATCATCCTGCTCTCTATGTACTGGTCGAAGCTGACCACCCGCGGCGCGATGGTGGGCGGCTGGCTGGGGCTGCTGACGGCGGTAGTGTTGATGATTCTGGGCCCGACGATCTGGGTGCAGGTGCTCGGCCATGCGGCGCCTGTCTTCCCGTATGAGTATCCGGCGCTGTTTTCAATCGCTGTCGCCTTTATCGGCATCTGGTTCTTCTCAATAACCGACAACAGCGCGTCGGGCAATCTTGAGCGCGAACAGTTCCGCGCCCAGTTTATCCGTTCGCAAACGGGTCTGGGCATTGAACAGGGCCGCGTGCACTAACCTTCCTCCCCGGTCATTTTGGCCGGGGATCACATTTCCTCCCTCTTGTTCTGTCTCTCTTTCGCCATAGCGCTACATTAGAAAAATGAAACGGTGTTTTTATTTATTCACTCTGTTAATTCATTTTATCTAACGAGGATGCTATGAAGCACTATGCTCTGGTAGGAACCGGCGGGCGCGCGGGTCTTTACATTGACGCGATCGGCGGTAAATGGCGTGAAAGCGCGAAGCTGGTAGCCTTTTGCGACAGCAACCAGACGCGCATGCAGTACGCCAATGGTCTGCTGGAAAAAGCAGGCGCGCAGCCTGCTTCGCTGTGGCAGGCGGAGCATTTTGAGGCGATGATCCGCGAAACGCGCCCGGAGACGATTATCGTCACCACGATGGATCGCACCCATGATGAGTATATCGTTCGCGCCCTGCGCGCAGGCTGCGATGTCATCACCGAAAAGCCGATGACCATCGACGAGCCGCGCGCGCTGCGCATTCTGGACGCCATCGAAGAGACGGGCCGCCAGGTGCGCGTCGCCTTCAACTACCGCTACGCGCCGCACCACAGCAAAGTGCGGGAGCTGCTGATGAACGGCACGATAGGCGAGGTCTTTTCAGTTCATTTCGAGTGGCTGCTGAATACCGAGCACGGCGCCGATTATTTCCGCCGCTGGCACCGGGAGAAACGCAACAGCGGCGGCCTGCTGGTGCATAAATCCACGCACCACTTCGACCTGATGAACTTCTGGCTGAACAGCTATCCACAGCGGGTGTATGCCGAGGGCGACCTGCGCTTTTATGGGCGGGAAAATGCCGAAAAGCGCGGCGTAAAAGATTTTTATCCGCGCGCCCACGGCTACGCGGCGGCGAAAGACGACCCGTTCGCGCTGCACATGGCGGATAACCCGCAGCTTAAAGGGTTGTATCTCGATGCTGAACATGAAGATAACTACTATCGCGACCAGAGCGTCTTTAGCGATGGCATTACCATTGAAGATACGATGTCGGTGCTGGTGAAATACCAGAACCAGACGCAACTGACCTACTCGCTCAACGCTTATCTGCCGCTGGAAGGGCTTAACGTGGTGTTTAACGGCAGCCGCGGGCGGCTTGAGATGAAGCTGGTGGAAAATTCGTATGTGAATGGCGGGGGCTTGCGCGAGGCAGAGGGAAGCCTTGATCGCTGCGATATCACGGTCTATCCGCTGTTCGGGGCGCCCTGGAAAGCGGAATTCGCGATGGGCGAAGGCGGGCACGGCGGCGGCGATAACGCCATGCTGGCGGATCTCTTCGGCGAGCCGGGCGACGACCCGTTAAAGCGCGCCGCCGATCACCGCGCTGGCGCGCTGTCGATTCTGACCGGCATTGCCGCCAACCGGGCCATCGCGCAACAGCGCCCGGTGCATTTCAGCGAGTTTGAACTGCTTCGCCGGCTGCAAAAATAGCGGCGGTTCAGAACATCAGGCGCGCCACCAGCGGCGCAATAAGCACCATCACCACGCCGGAGAGCATCATCACCAGGCTTGCGATGGTGCCTTCCTGCGGACCAAGCTCATAAGCGCGCGCCGTGCCTGCGCCATGCGAGGCGGCGCCGAAACCGGCGCCCTTTGCAAGCCCGGCGTTGATGGAAAGCCGCAGAAAAAGCACATCGCCGACCGCCATGCCGAAGACGCCGGTAATCACCACAAACAGCGCCACCAGGTCCGCCTGCCCGCCAATCGGCCCGGCTGCCGCCAGCGCGAAAGGAGTAGTGACAGAACGAACCGCCAGGCTGCGCTGGATCTCATCCGGCAACGTCAAAAGACGCGCCAGCCATACCGAACTGGTTACCGCCACCACCGTCGCGGTAATAACGCCTGCGGAAAGCGACAGCCAGTGGCGCTTAATAACCGCCAGGTTGTCGTACACGGGCACTGCAAAAGCGATGGTCGCCGGGCCAAGCAGCCAGAGCAGCCAGTGGGTTTCGCCAATATAGTTTTGATAAGAGATATGGCCGAACACCAGCATCAGCACCAGCAGCAACGGCGTGAACACCAGCGGCATCAGCGGCAGGGCGCGAAAACGACGGTAGAGTTTTTTATTGGCGAAATAGAGCGCGACGGTGACCACCAGGCAGAGCGCGCTTAACGTGAAATTACTCATGGCGCCCCTGTTTGCGCGCCTCGCGCGCCAGCTCAAAGCGGTACACTTTATCCACGACCCAGGCGGTGGCGCCCAGCACCAGCACCGTGCTGAGCGCAATCACCAGAAAAATGCGCCAGCCCTCAACCATCAGCAACTGCGCATAGTTCACCACCGCCACCACGGCCGGCACGAAGAAAAGCAGCATTTCCGCCAGCAGCCAGCGCGCGCCAGCTCGCACCCAGCTCAGCGGCAGCACGCGGAACACAATCAGCGCCAGCATTAACAGCATGCCGACAAGGTTGGCGGGAAGCGGCAAATGCAGCGCGTTCACCAGGCTTTCTGCAAGCAGAAATAACCCGACATAAAGAAGAACCTGAAGCGCGATTTGCAGCGGGCGGGTCACGGCAGGCGTAAAGCGACGTAACGCCAGGATCATGGTCAACATTCCAGAAAAAACGGCAGAGCGCCAGTATAGGCAGCGCCACTGCGGCGGCGAAATGAATTAAACTCATTGCAGCTATAGTTTGAAGGAATAGTTATGGATATCAGAACGCTGCGGTACTTTGTCGAGGTGGTGCGCCAGCAAAGCTTTACCCGCGCGGCGCAGAATCTTTTCGTCACCCAGCCCACCATCAGCAAGATGTTGCGCAACCTGGAGGACGAGCTTAACTGCACGCTGCTTATCCGCGACGGGCGCAGGCTGCTGCTGACCGACACCGGCCGCGTGGTCTATGAACGCGGCCTCACTATTCTTGCCGAATTTCGCCAGCTTGAATCAGAACTCAGCGACATTAACCACCTCAACAAAGGCGTGCTGCGCCTTGGCATACCGCCCATGGTGGGGATGACGATGGCGGGCCCCATCAGCCTTTACCGCCAGCGCTATCCGGGCGTGGAGCTAAAAATTTCCGAATTCGGCGGGCTGACCGTGCAGCAAGCCGTGCTCAACGGCGAACTCGATCTGGCGATTACCGCGCTGCCCGTTGAGGAAGAGAGCAGCTTCGCCGCCCTGCCCCTGTTCAGCCATCCGCTCTGCGTGCTCGCTCCCCGCTCCGGCATCTGGCTGCGCCGCAAATCTGTCGAACCACAGCAGCTGGCGAGCGAACCGCTGCTTATCTACAACGAAGATTTCGCCTTAAGCCGCCAGCTTATGCAGCTTTTTAGCGCGCATGAGATTAAGCCGCGCATTGCCGTGCGCAGCGGCCAGTGGGATTTTCTGGCGGCGATGGTGCAGGCAGGCGTAGGCGTCGCCATCTTGCCCGAGCCTGTTTGTGAAAAGCTCGATAAAACCACGCTGATGTGGCTGCCGCTGGAAAGCGATTTGCGCTGGGAGCTGGGAATGATCTGGCGCGAGGGGGTTTATCTGTCGCAGAGCGCGCAGGCGTGGATAGCCTGCTGTAAAACGTTCTGGCCCGCCGGAGCGGGCCAGTAAGGCTTAGTTTTTCTCGCTTAACAAGGCTTCGAGCAGATCCAGGTCGCGCAGCATTTTCATCAACGTTTCGTTGCTTATCTGCTGCGTGGCGCGCAGGTGATAAAGCTCCCCGCGCTCGGCGTTCAGCGCCGCCAGGCGAAAACGCCGCTCAAGGCTCTCTTCAAGCTCACTGTTTTCCACATCGTTACGCCCGTCGGCGCGGCGACGCAGGTTGCCGATAACCCTCGAGCTGACTTCGCGCAGCAGGTCGTCATCGATGTTCTCATTAACGTCTGCCGCCAGGCGCTCTTCTTTTTTCTGCACAGCGGTGATAGCCACTTCAGCCAGAAGCGATCTGACTTTGCGCTCTTCTTTGCGCGCCAGGGCGTGATCCGCCACTTCCACTTTTTGCAGCAGGATGGGCAGCATAATAACGCCGACGATCAGCGAGAAAAGAATGACGCCCATCGCCAGGAAAATCAGCTCATAGCGCGCCGGGAAGAGCGAACCGTCCGGCAGCAGCAATGGAATGGAGAGCACGCCGGCAAGCGTAATGGCGCCGCGCACGCCGGCAAAAGAGGCGATAAACAGCTCGCGCGTGGTGTAAGAACCAAACTCCATCGGCTTTTTAGTGAGGAAACGACGGCTAAAGCGCTTCATGACCCACAGCCAGGCGAAACGCACCGCGATAAGCGCCACGTAGATAAGCACGATGTCGAGGAAGAGCATCCAGACTTCGACATTCGGATCCAGCTCCGCCTGAGCGAGAGAGCCTTCCAGAATGCCCGGCAGTTGCAGGCCCAGCATCAGGAAAACCATGCCGTTAAAGACAAACTCCAGCATCGACCAGACGCTGTTGGCGCGCAGTCGCATGGCGAGCGGCGCACGGCGCAGCACGCCGGAACGGGTGATGGTCATGCCTGCCGCTACGGCGGCCAGAATGCCGGAGACGCCGATGTGTTCGGCAATCAGGTACGAGGCGAACGGCAGCAGCAGCAGCATCAGCGTCTGGGTGGCGGGCTCATCGCCGCCCCAGCGGCTCAGCAGGCGCAGCGAGCGGCCATAGAGCCAGCTTACTGCGATACCCGCGAGCAAGCCGCCAATCGCCACTTTGAGAAACTCGACCGTCGCGCCGCCTACGGTGAAGACCATTGTCCCCATCGCCACGGCCACGGCGAATTTCAGCGCCACCAGGCCGGAAGCGTCGTTCATCAACGCCTCGCCCTGCAAAATGCCCATGATTTTCTTCGGAATGCGCCCTTCGCCCACGATGCCGGACAGCGCCACGGCGTCGGTCGGCGACAGCACCGCCGCCAGCGCAAAGGCCGGGATAAGCGGAATGCCCGGCACCATCCAGTAGATGAGAAAGCCGATGCCGACCACGGTAATAACGACAAGCGCCAGCGCGAGGCCGATTATCTCCCGGCCGTGTTCAAGAAATTCCCGCGTTGGGGTTTTCCAGCCGTCGGCAAACAGCAACGGCGGGATAAAGAGCACCAGAAAGAGTTCTGGGTTGAAATCCACATGCAGGCCAAAGCGCGGCCAGGCAAGCAGCGCCCCGATGGCGATTTGCATGAGCGGGAGCGGGATTTGGAAGGGAAGCACTCGCGTCGCTACCCCGGAGAGGGAGACCACAAGGGTCATGATGAGAATGGTAAAAAAGATTTCCATGCGTTCCTTCGATTACGGTGTGTTTTGTATCAGAAATGCGCTGTTGTGCCCTGATAATAGAACATCGTCATCAATCAAAAGAAAACAAGATGTGCCTTAAAGCGGGAAAAAACGGGCGACTGATGCCGCCCGTCTGAGAAGAAACGCTTAGATAGCCCAGCCGCCTGCGTAAAAAGCGACCAGCGCAATGGCGATAACTACGGTGCCGATATTGAGCTTGCGGAACTCGCCGGAGACGATGCGGCCAATAACAAGCGAAGCGAAGCCAATCATGATGCCGGTGACGATATTGCAGGTCAGAACGATAAACACGGCGGTAATGAGGCCCGCCATAGCGTCCACAAAGTCCGCGAAATCGATCTTCGCCACGTTGCTCAGCATCAGCAGGCCGACATACATCAGCGCCGGCGCAGTGGCGTAAGCGGGCACCAGATAAGAGAGCGGCGAGAGGAACAGGATGAGCAAGAACAGCACGCCGACGGTCAGCGCCGTCAGGCCGGTTTTGCCGCCTGCCGCCGTCCCGGCTGCGGATTCAATATAAACCGCCGCAGGGGCTGCGCCCACGACGCCTGAGAAGACGCTGGAGAGCGAATCGGTGGTCAGCGCTTTGCCGCCGTCAATGATTTGCCCGTCTTTATCCAGCAGATTCGCCTGGCCCGCCACCGCGCGGATGGTGCCGGTAGCGTCGAATACCGCCGTCATGACCAGCGCCAGCACGCTTGGGATCACCACCGGGTTGAGGGCGCCCATAATATCGAGACTGCCGATAAGCGAATGACCCTGCTCATCTTTCAGCGAAGGCATGGCGAAGATGCCGGAGAAGTGCACCGCCGGGTCGAAAATCAGCCCAACTACCGAGATGCCGATGATCGTCAGCAGAATGCCGCCCGGCACTTTCAGTTTTTCCAGGCCGATGATCACCGCCAGGCCAATCAGCGACATGATAACCGGGAAGCTGGCGAAGTGGCCGAGCGCGACTGGCAGGCCGTCCAGCGGGTTTTTGATAACCAGCCCGACGCCGTTTGCAGCGATGAGCAGCAGGAACAGACCGATACCAATGCCGGTGCCGTGCGCAACCCCTTGCGGCAGATTACGCAAAATCCAGCTGCGAATACCGGTGGCGGAAATAATGGTAAACAGCACGCCCATCAGGAACACGGCGCCAAGCGCGACCGGCACGCTGATCTGCTGGCCGAGCACCAGGCTGAACGCGGTAAAAGCGGTCAGTGAGATAGCGCAGCCGATAGCCAGCGGCAGATTCGCCCACAGCCCCATAATGATGGAGCCAAAACCGGCCACGAGACAGGTGGCGACAAACACGGCGGCAGGTGGGAAGCCTGCTTTGCCCAGCATGCCCGGCACGACGATAACGGAGTAAACCATCGCGAGAAAGGTCGTAAGACCCGCGACCACTTCCTGACGGACGGTGCTGCCGCGCGCTGAAATTTTAAAGAAGGCGTCAAGCGAACCGCCGGTACGCGCTGAAGGCGTAGACATAATGAAACATCCCCTGAGATTTTTATGGTTTCGCTTCTACGCGTGGTGGACAACCCACTGCCGATCAAACGTCAATTCCCTGGCTGAGTGCGTGGCAAAGGTGGGGGCCACGCAAAGCAAACGTTTAACTCCGCGCGTAAAAACGGCTCGTCAATTTAAGGCAAACGATTATCCAGCCTTCCTGCGGGGATTTTCAACATAACTTTCCGGCTTTTCATGAAAAACGCCGCTGGCTGGTTAATTAATCGTCGCGTTATGCGCAAACGATATCGTTAATGCGCAAGTTCGCAACAATTATGCACAATAGCGTTTTTGTTTTTGCCATGCCTCATAGGGTTTTCGCATGCTTCAGGCGCCAGGAAGCGTAAAAGGACCGCCTTTTTCCATGGCGCGCTGGTAAGCCGGACGCGCCTCTATATTCTTTTTCCAGGCTTCCAGCTGCGGCACATCGCTGACGCCGCCGCGCGCGAGCAGCGCGATAACCGGAAAACTCATCTGAATATCCGCCATGCTGAAGGTTTGCCCGGCGAACCAGGGATGTTGTTTAAGATGGTTTTCAATAAATTGCGTATGCGTGGCAATTTGCTTGTTGAGATAAGCCTTTTGCACCCCCTGCCCTAACGCCTTGCCGATGGTGCGAAAGCCAAGCGGCACCGGCTTTTTGCCAAGGCTTGAAAACACCAGCTTCATCATTAACAGCGGCATCAGCGAGCCTTCGGCGTAATGCAGCCAGAAGCGGTAATCGAGTTTTTCCGCCGGGTTCTGCGGCTTTAGTTTCTGTTCGCTGTCGTACGTTTCCTGCAAATATTCCAGAATGGCGCCAGACTCGACCAGCTTATGGCCGTTATCTTCCAGTACCGGCGACTTGCCAAGCGGATGCACTTTTTTCAGCGATTCGGGCGCCAGCATGGTTGCTTCCCGCTGGTAGCGCACTATCTGGTAGGGCTGGTTTAGCTCTTCCAGCGCCCAGAGAATGCGCTGCGAACGGGAGTTGTTAAGATGATGGACAGTCAGCATGGCCTAACCTCGTGTTTAATCAGTTAAATACACTATAGGTAACGGGCCGCCATGCCGGAGGCGGCAGTGAATAAAAAAACGCCGGATTTGCCTGAAAAAGGCGGGTATCAACTATACTTGCAGTGTCGGCGCAGCCCGGACCCTCCAGCATGATACTACCGAGGGGCGCGATGTCGGGGGAAACCCTCCCGTGAGACAGCGGGATAGAGCGAAAGACCAAGACCGGAAAACCCGAAAGCGCCCGTTATGGGCGCTTTCGTTTTTTATTCTTCTTCCAGCAACCGCGCGCCGGTGCCCTGCTCCCCCAGTTTATCGTTCGGGTTACGCAGTGGGCAGTCGCTGCGGGACAAACAGCCGCAGCCAATACAGCCATCCAGATCGTCTCTTAGCGATACCAGCGTTTTGATACGCCGGTCCAGCTCTTCGCGCCACTGCGACGAAAGCTGTTTCCATTCCTTTGCGCTTAGGGTGTGTCCGTCCGGCAGAATGCCGAACGCTTCGCCAACGGTGGCAAGCGGTATGCCGATCCGTTGCGCGATTTTGATAATGGCTACGTAGCGCAGCACATCCCTTGAGTAGCGGCGTTGATTACCTGCATTGCGGGTGCTTTTTATCAACCCTTTGCTTTCGTAGAAATGAAGCGCGGAGACGGCGACGCCGCTGCGCTTCGCCACTTCGCCGGGCGTCAGCAGATGCTTAAGCCGGGGCATTTTCTTATCCATAGGGCTTTACCTCAAGTTAACTTGAGGAATTATACTCGGCCTCACAACGCACGGCTAATCGATAATCAATGAAGAGGATGTCTTATGTCGCACCAGGAAATTATCCACACGCTGACGGAATGGATTGATGAGCATATTGACCAGCCACTGAATATTGACGTGGTGGCGAAAAAGTCGGGTTATTCGAAATGGTATTTACAGCGGATGTTTCGTACGGTGATGCGTCAGACGCTGGGCGAATACATTCGTCAGCGCCGGTTGCTGCTGGCGGCGCAGGAGTTGCGCAGCACCCGACGGCCTATCTTTGATATCGCCATGGATTATGGCTACGTTTCACAGCAAACTTTCTCACGGATTTTCAGACGCGAATTCGACCGTACGCCGTCTGATTACCGTCACAGCGCCTGATGCATGACCCCAGGCGTTGAACAGACTGGCTGAGAGGAGGCGGGACTCTGATTCAGCCAGGCGATAAATTCCGGCAAGGCCAGCGCTTTTGAAAAATACCATCCCTGACAATATTGCACGCCCCGCTTTAATAACCAGCTGACCTGATCGGCGCTTTCCACCCCTTCGGCGACGATCTTAAGCCGCAGGCTTTGCGCCATTTCGATAATATGCTCGACAATAAGATGGCTGGTGCTATTGGTCGCCAGCGTATCGATAAAAGATTTATCAATCTTCAGAATATCGACGTTCAGCGAATAAAGATTATGCAGGTTGGAATAGCCAGTGCCGAAATCATCAATCGCGACTTCAAACCCGGACTGGCGAAACGCCTGAATAACCGGCGTGGTTTTAGGCACGTCAATAAAGCCCCGCTCTGTCACCTCAATCTTAATTTGCTGCGCACGAACGCCATACTGCTTATTTTTTTCTTCAATTAACGCAATCAGGCGCGAGGAGTGAAAATCAGAAGCGGATAAGTTGATTGAGATATAAATTTCCGGATGTGAAGAAAGATAGTTTCCTAAATCGTTGAACAGCTCTTCTACTACGTAATCGGTGACTTTAGCGATTAACCCTTCCTGTTCGGCGAGAGGGATAAATTCCGCCGGGCTCATCACCTGGCCGTTGTAGGCGGGCCAGCGAAGCAGCGCCTCGGCGCCGACGCAAAGCCCGCGCTGAATATCGATAATAGGCTGGTAGTGCAGCCGTAATTGCCTTTTCTGTATTGCGCGCTGTAATAACCGGCGTGGTGAATTAAACTGTTGCAGCGTTCTTGACCATATTAACAAAATGATGGCGCTACAGATGAACCCCAACGGCAACATGAATGAAATTTGTCTGTGCCACTCCTGATAGAATCTTATATCAGAGGTGGAAACGATAATCGCAACCGGACGCTTAGGCGAATGCGCGATGGCGTAAAAGCGAGCATCCTGCTGAAAAACTTCTTCTTTATGGGTAAGCAGCGGCAGGAATTTATTGCTTTGCGCATGATCGCTTAACGAAAAGAATTGCCGCGTCGCTGTATCATAAACACCATAAGTTAAGTCCGCGTCATCGGTCATCACCTCGCCGTAGGCAAGAGGATTTATTACTGCGACATAATTCCCCTTACGCATATAAACCATTTTATGGCCGGCATAGAAGGGCGTGTCACGATAATAGTAGATAGCGATATCACTATTATGAACATAATTCGCCTGCGACATTGTATAAGGCTCGTCCATAACGGTAGAGCAGAGGAAATTATCGCCATCAGCGTAAATAAGATCGTTTACATATAATTGGCCACGCACAATATCCAGCATGTTATTGCGATGCGCAGGCGTACAAACCGCCCCCTGATATTGCTCTGCCTCACTACGCGCCAGATCCGCATCCTGCACAACAACTTCGGTTTTATCGAGTACAAGTTGCGCAAACGAACGCAGGTGATCGCGCGTGTCATTCACTGCGCGTAAATGGGCAAACCATAGCGTCAGCATCACGGGGAGCAAAATCACCATGATGATACCGAAAATTCGCAACGCCTGACGTTGTGCCCTGTGATTCATTATGGCCTCATATCCCTGCTGTCTGTGTCACATTTAGGCGGAAAGGACACTTTCGCAAACAGGTGATTACGTTGCATGAATCAACGAACATTGGCAATAGGGATTTCAATTTATAAAGCTAATATTTAAGCCTGGATAACTAAATTTGCCGTAGGGAAAATGGCGGCGGTGATTTAATTTTTCTTAAGTAAAATATTCACCGCATGAGACAGGAGAAATTTCCGCCAATTTGCTGTCAAATAAGTATTTAATGCAAATTTGTTTTATTTGCTGCAAAAATAATCATTATTCGCAGGGCTAAATACTTTACTGCCGCGCAGCAACTGCGCTTCGTCTGTAGCAGGCTCCGATGCGATGAGAACTGACGCCTGTCGAAAAGCGGTAAATGGCCGGAGGTTGTCTCTCTTCTGGCGTGCCGCTTACGTGCTAACGCTAAGCATGGCTAAAGCAACGCCCGTAGCGCCTGCTATGTCCCGGTACGCACTCGCATTTGTGAAAAATGTCATTTGCGCTGGCTTCACACCTTCTTTATGCGTCGCTTTTGATACAGCAAAGATAGCTTCAGGGAAAACCTGACGGAGCAAATGTAAAACCCGGCGGCGGAACAAGCCGCTCGCCGGGAGAATGTCCAGCCTGGAAAACAATTCAGGTTAGACAGGTCGGGCATACTGCTTTTATTAGGTGCTGTGTGTGTCTTTAACTGCAACCGCTTTTTTACGCACTCGTGGCATGCCCGCAGGCATACTTATTAGTGAATACTAAAAGCGATGCGGATTTACGATAATAAGAATGAAGCCATATATAATATATAGTGTATTTTTAAAATAATCCGGCTCTAACTTGTTAATTTAAAAAGCGAACAAAACAAAGAGCCACAGAAGCATAATCCATAAGAGGTAACCTGTAAATAACACGCCCCTAAAGTCTGCTGGTTAATTATCTAACGTCTCTTTAAAAACCCGTTTTCTGCACGTTATTGCAGCCTACTTAAATTTATTTAGCCCATGATCGCTATATTCATTCAAATTTTTTGTTGTGAGCTGATAAGAAATTCAGACTGGTCAACAAAAAAGCAAATGTGATATAGTTCACACTTCTGATGCAAGTCTGCAATTCATTCTTTTGGCCTACGATCGACGCCGCCCTGACGAAGGCGCTGCGCGAACGTAGCAAACGTGTCTTTGAGGAACGGTTGATGGCTACCCTGGCTACCAGTGTTGTACTGATGCGCTGGCAAATTTTAAGCGCGGTATTAATGTTTATGGCAAGCACGCTCAACGTGCAATTTCGTAAATCCGATTATCAGGCGCTGGCCTTTATCAGCAGCGGGCTTGGGATCGCAGCGTCTTGCTGGTTTGCCACGGGTTTGCTGGGAATATCGCTGGATTTTGCCGCCATCTGGACACATACCAAAGACGTTATGCTGGAAATAATGAGCCATACGCCGCCAGAATGGCCGATGGTTATTACCTGATAATAATTTGATATGAAATAAAAGCCCCTGATCAGAGGCTTTTATTTTACATGCAGCCTGCGCAACTGGTGCAACGCCAGTCAGCGCAATTAACTGCCCGCCAGAAAAAACGATAATAGCGTTCCTCCAGTGGAATATGATTTTCATAAAAGCAATCTGTCAGCCAGTCGACGTGTTCCACAATCCATTCATCTTCTTCAAGCCCGTCAGCAAAGGTTTCATCTTCCGGATCAATAATGGAATAGATGCCATACGTTCCCATCGCTTTTTCCTGCCGGCTTTGCGGCAGAATTACGGGTTTACCGGCAAAAGTGATTATCCAGTGGCCGTGACAGAGCAAATTACCGTTGCGGCTCCAGGCGGCAGTGAAAGGGTTAGCCTCCTCAGTCATCCTTCTTTTCCCTTTAGCAGTCATGCCTGCTGGCGGTAGCTGGCGGGATTGTCAGGAAAAACCGTCTGGCAGGCTGGAGGAAAAAGCATGACACCCTGCTGGCTGTGGGGAAATGCTAACTAAGGGGTAGCGCAAGCTACCTCTGCGGTTTTGCAGCCTTACGCGCTGATGTATCTCGCCCATAAAAAAACCCCGCCTGAGCAGGGTTCTTATCGTGACAGCGCATGCGCTTACCTGTCGGTATGCTTGCTGGCTTATCAGAACGGGATATCGTCGTCGAAATCCATCGGCGGCTCGTTGGAGGGCGCCGGAGACTGCTGCGGACGCGACTGCGCGCCGCCGCTGAACTGCGCATTGCCGCCCTGCGGCTGTTGCGGTTGACCCCAGCCGCCTTGCTGGCCGCCACCCTGCGACTGACCGCCGCCCATCGGTGCGCCGCCGCCCTGACGGCCGCCGAGCATCTGCATGGTGCCGCCCACGTTTACCACCACTTCGGTAGAGTAGCGATCCTGGCCGCTCTGGTCCTGCCATTTACGGGTGCGCAGTTGGCCTTCGATATAAATCTGGGAACCTTTACGCAGGTATTCGCCAGCGACTTCCGCCAGTTTTCCGTACAGCACCACGCTGTGCCATTCGGTCACTTCTTTCATTTCGCCGGTTTGCTTATCACGCCAGGATTCCGACGTCGCCAGGCGCAGGTTCGCCACGGCTCCGCCGTTCGGCATGTAGCGCACTTCCGGGTCCTGCCCCAGATTACCGACGAGAATCACCTTGTTTACGCCTCTGCTGGCCATGTTCGTGTCTCCTGAAAATCGTTTCTATATAGTGTAAACAGTCAATTCTAACACGCTAGCCCCCAGGAGTGATACCCGCGAGCCAGCTTCCAGAAATGTTCACCCATTATACACTGTTGCAAATAAATACTGGATATCCATTCAGGTTAAATTGTGTCATAATTAACCGTTTCTGGCCGCCGGTTGTCCTTCAAACACCCAGGCATTAGCGTTCAATCCAGGATAGGTGAATGGATAAGATCGAAGTACGGGGCGCCCGCACGCACAATCTCAAAAATATCAATCTCGTCATCCCGCGCGACAAGCTCATTGTCGTCACCGGCCTCTCCGGTTCCGGTAAGTCCTCACTGGCTTTCGACACCCTGTATGCTGAAGGGCAGCGTCGCTATGTAGAATCCCTCTCTGCGTATGCGCGCCAGTTCCTTTCGCTGATGGAAAAGCCGGATGTCGACCATATCGAAGGGCTTTCGCCTGCGATTTCTATCGAGCAGAAGTCGACGTCGCATAACCCGCGCTCCACCGTGGGGACGATTACCGAAATCCACGACTACCTGCGTCTGCTTTATGCCCGCGTGGGCGAGCCGCGCTGCCCGGACCACGGCGTGCCGCTCGCAGCGCAAACGGTAAGCCAGATGGTGGATAACGTGCTGGCGCTGCCGGAAGGCAAACGGCTGATGTTGCTGGCGCCGGTGATAAAAGAGCGTAAAGGCGAACACACCAAAACGCTGGAGAATCTGGCAAGCCAGGGCTATATCCGCGCGCGTATCGATGGCGAAGTGTGCGATCTCTCCGATCCGCCGAAGCTTGAGCTACAGAAAAAACACACCATTGAAGTGGTGGTGGATCGCTTTAAGGTGCGTGAGGATCTGGCCCAGCGCCTGGCGGAATCGTTCGAGACCGCGCTGGAGCTCTCCGGCGGCACAGCGGTTGTGGCGAATATGGATGATGCGAATGAAGAGGAGTTGCTTTTCTCCGCAAACTTCGCCTGCCCGATTTGCGGCTACAGCATGCGCGAGCTGGAACCGCGTCTTTTCTCGTTCAACAACCCGGCGGGCGCTTGCCCTACCTGCGACGGCCTCGGCGTACAGCAATATTTCGACCCGGATCGCGTGGTGCAAAATGGCGAACTTTCCCTGGCTGGCGGCGCCATCCGCGGCTGGGATCGCCGTAACTTTTACTATTTCCAGATGCTGCGCTCGCTCGCCGATCACTATAAGTTCGACGTAGAAGCGCCGTGGAATACGCTGAGCGCGACAGTGCAAAAAGCGGTGCTGTTCGGTTCCGGCAAAGAGACTATCGAGTTTAAATACATCAACGACCGCGGCGATACCTCGGTGCGCCGTCATCCGTTTGAAGGCGTGCTGCACAATATGGAGCGTCGCTATAAAGAGACGGAATCCACCGCGGTGCGCGAAGACCTGGCGAAGTTTATCAGCAACCGCCCATGCGCAACCTGCGAAGGCACGCGCCTGCGTCGCGAAGCGCGCCATGTGTTTGTCGAAGATACGGCGCTGCCGACGATTTCCGACATGAGCATCGGCCATGCAATGGATTTCTTCACCAATCTGAAGCTTTCCGGCCAGCGTGCGAAAATCGCTGAAAAAGTGCTGAAAGAGATTGGCGACCGCCTGAAGTTTCTTGTCAACGTCGGCCTGAACTATCTGACGCTCTCCCGTTCGGCGGAAACGTTGTCCGGCGGCGAAGCGCAGCGCATCCGTCTGGCGAGCCAGATTGGCGCGGGTCTTGTTGGCGTCATGTATGTGCTGGATGAACCTTCTATCGGTTTGCACCAGCGCGACAACGAACGTCTGCTCGGCACGCTTATTCACCTGCGCGACCTCGGCAACACGGTGATTGTGGTCGAGCATGATGAAGACGCTATCCGCGCCGCCGACCATGTTATCGACATCGGCCCTGGCGCTGGCGTGCACGGCGGCCAGGTCGTGGCGGAAGGCCCGCTGGACGCCATTATGGCGGTGCCGGAGTCGTTAACGGGCCAGTTCATGAGCGGCCAACGTAAAATCGAAGTGCCGAAAGAACGCGTGAAGGCGGACCCGGAAAAAGTGCTGAAGTTAACCGGCGCCCGCGGCAACAACCTGAAGGACGTAACGCTGACGCTGCCGGTGGGGCTTTTCACCTGTGTGACCGGCGTTTCCGGCTCAGGTAAATCGACGCTGATTAACGATACGCTCTTCCCCATCGCCCAGCGCCAGCTTAACGGCGCCACCATTGCCGAACCTGCGCCGTATCGCGACGTGCAGGGCATGGAGCATTTCGACAAGGTGATTGATATCGACCAGAGCCCGATTGGCCGCACGCCGCGCTCTAACCCGGCGACCTACACTGGCGTTTTTACGCCGGTGCGCGAGCTTTTCGCCGGCGTGCCGGAATCGCGCTCGCGCGGTTATACGCCGGGTCGCTTCAGCTTTAACGTGCGCGGCGGGCGCTGCGAAGCGTGCCAGGGCGATGGCGTCATCAAAGTAGAAATGCACTTCCTGCCGGATATTTATGTGCCGTGCGATCAGTGCAAAGGCAAGCGCTATAACCGTGAAACGCTGGAGATTAAATACAAAGGCAAAACCATTCACGAAGTGCTGGATATGACCATCGAAGAGGCCCGCGAGTTCTTCGATGCGGTGCCTGCGCTGGCCCGTAAACTGCAAACGCTGATGGATGTAGGGCTAACCTATATTCGCCTCGGCCAGTCCGCCACCACGCTTTCCGGCGGTGAAGCGCAGCGCGTGAAGCTGGCTCGCGAGCTTTCCAAACGCGGCACCGGGCAAACGCTTTACATTCTGGATGAACCGACAACCGGCCTGCACTTTGCAGATATCCAGCAACTGCTGGAAGTACTGCATCAGTTAAGGGATCAGGGCAACACCATCGTGGTGATTGAGCATAACCTGGACGTGATCAAAACCGCCGACTGGATTGTCGATTTGGGTCCCGAAGGCGGCAGCGGCGGTGGGGAAATTCTGGTTTCCGGCACCCCGGAAACCGTAGCGGAGTGCAAAGAATCGCATACCGCGCGTTTCCTTAAGCCGCTCCTGAAGTAATCTACCCGCGCCGTTGTTTTCAACGGCGCTTTTTTTACACGGAAAGTTGCTGTCGGGTTTGCTCAGACAGCAGCCCCAGCGCCTGCTGATAAGAGGCATCCACCAGGTAATAAATTTGCGAATCGGGCAAATTACCGTCCAGATAAACGGTGCTCCAGTGCGCTTTATTTAAATGGGCGCTCGGAAAGACGTCTTCATGTTTCTGGCGCAGCAGTTCGGCCAGTTCCGGGCTGCTTTTCAGCGACACCGCCGGACGCCCCTCCACGTCATGAACCATGGCGTAAAGCACGTCCGCTACTTTGATTTGCGTGGCCTTCCAGTCGCTGTGCACGCTTTGTTCGGCGCCAGGTTTATTCATGCAGTATTGCAACAGCTCCGAGTTGGTCATCATTATTCCCCTTGTAGTGTGGCGATAATCCGGCGTGAACCGCCGTCGATCCGATGTTCCCCCAGCCAAATCCCCTGCCATGTGCCAAGCTGCACGCGTCCGCGATGAACCGGCAGCAGCAGAGAAACGCCAAGCGTGGATGATTTGATATGCGAAGGCATGTCATCCGGGCCTTCATAATCGTGTTCGTACGAAGCGCTGTCCGGCACCGCGCGCAAAAAATGGCGCTCCATGTCCCGGCGGACTGAAGGATCGCAATTTTCATTCAGCGTCAGGGAGGCGGAAGTGTGTTGAAGCAGCAGATGAAGTAGCCCAACGTTAACCCGCGAAAGCCCCTCAATCTGGCTGAGGATCTCCTCCGTCACCAGATGAAATCCCCTTGGCTTTGCATTCAGCGTCAGCGTCTGTTGGAACCACATAAGCTACTCCCTTAAAAGCAATCGATTCTGTTAAGTGTGTAGCCTGATGGGCGAAAGGTAAAATCAGGAAGAGGGATTAGTGCAAAAAAGCGGCGTCTGAAGAAATCGGAAGGCGCTGCGCGCAGCGCCTTCTGAGGATTACATAACAGCGGCAAATGCCTGCGCCACGCGCTGCACGTTTCGGCTGTTCAGGCCCGCCACGCACATACGCCCGCTCGCTATCAGATAAATACCGAACTCCTCGCGTAACCTTTCTACCTGCGCCGCGCTCAGGCCGGTATAGCTGAACATGCCGCGCTGCTTAAGCAAATAGTCAAAATCACGCCCCGGCATCGCCTGCTTCAGAACATCCACCAGCGCCTGGCGCATGGTCAGGATGCGGCTGCGCATGCTTTCCACTTCAGAGAGCCAGCTTGCTTTGAGCTGAGCATCACTGAGCACCGCAGAGACCACCTGCGCGCCAAAATTGGGCGGGCTGGAGTAGATGCGGCGCACTGTGGCTTTTAACTGGCCAAGCACGCGGCCTGCCGCATCGGCGTTTTCGCATACCACAGAAAGCCCGCCGACGCGCTCGCCATATAATGAGAAAATTTTTGAGAAGGAGTTGCTGACCAGCACAGGCAAACCGGCGCGGGTCATTGCGCGAATAGCATAAGCGTCTTCTTCCATGCCAGCGCCAAAACCCTGGTAGGCAATATCAAGGAACGGGATCAGTTCACGCGCTTTTAGCACTGCCGTTACCGCGTCCCACTGCGCATCGGTAAGGTCTGCGCCGGTCGGGTTGTGGCAGCAAGGATGCAGCAGCACGATGCTTTGCGCAGGCAGCGTATTCAGCGTTTCAAGCAGCGCCTCAACTCTCACGCCGCCAGTCGCTTCATCAAACCAGGGGTAAGTCTTCACCTCGAACCCGGCCCCGTTAAAAATAGCGACGTGGTTTTCCCAGGTCGGGTCGCTCACCCACACTTGCGAAGAGGGGAAATAACGCTTGAGGAAATCCGCCCCCACTTTCAGCGCGCCGGAGCCGCCCAGTGTCTGGATAGTGGCGATGCGGCCCTCGCGCAGCGCAGGTTCCCCGGCGCCAAACAGCAGCGGCGCGATACAACCGCGGTAGCTGTTTAAGCCTTCCATCGGCAGATAAAGCGAGGCGCCGTGCGGTTGAGCATTCAGTCGCGCTTGCGCTTCTTCGACGGCCTGTAACTGCGGGATGATCCCTTCTTCGTTGTAATAAAGGCCGATGCTGAGGTTCACTTTGTCCTGGCGGGGATCTTCTTTGAAACGCTCCATGAGCGAAAGGATGGGGTCGCCGGCATAAGCGTCAACGTTCTGAAACACGCGGAAATCTCCTGGTTTGCGGTGTGATGTTTACCCACAATAAACCGGATAAGTCAGGAGATCGAGAAGGATATTGGCGCGGCGTCTGCCCATAAAGCTTCAGGGCAAATCCGACAGGTTAGCCGGTTTAACGGCATACCGAGCGCCATTGAAACAGGTACCGCAAGAAGGTTAACCAGGCGAACCCGCTTAGCGCGGCTCGCCTTCAGGTTAATCGATATAGCGCATGGCGACCCGCGACGTCAGCCGCGTGATAAGTTCGTAAGCGCTTACTTTTGTTATTGCCGCGATGCGCTCGACGGGCAGCTCCTCGCCCCACATCACCACGCTGTCGCCGGCGCGCTCCTGCGCATCAGGGCCTAAATCAACGCAAATCATGTCCATCGCCACGCGTCCTGCGATAGGCACTTCGCGCCCGTTCACGCGAACAGGCGTGCCGGACGGCGCGCTGCGCGGGTAGCCGTCGCCGTAACCCATGGCGATGACGCCAAGACGCGTATCGCGATGGCTTACCCAGGTGCCGCCGTAGCCGACCGGTTCGCCCGCTTTATGCTCGCGTACCGCAATCAGGCTCGAGGTCAGCGTCATGGCTGGCTGAAAACCAAAATCGCTTGCGCGTGAACCCCCTTCAAGGGGCGAAACGCCGTAAAGAATAATGCCCGGGCGCACCCAGTCAAAATGAGACTGCGGCCACAGCAGCAGGCCGCCGGACGCGGCAATCGAACGCAAACCGGGTTTATCGTGGGTGAAGTTATTAAAAATATCGAGTTGACGTTCGGTAGCGCCGCACTCAGGTTCATCCGCACGGGCAAAATGACTGACGATATTGACCGGCTGCCGGACGTTCCTGCACGCCGAGAGCCGCGCATAAAACGCTTCCGCCTCTTCCGGGCGTACGCCAAGACGATGCATGCCAGTATCAAGCTTCATCCAGACATCAACAGGCGCAGGGAGGTCTGCCTGCTCCAGCGCGGCAAGCTGCTCCGGGGTATGGATCGCCGTATGAAGACGTTGTGCTGCGAGGAGGGGCAAGTCGGCGGCGTTAAAGAAGCCCTCCAGCAGCAAGATGGGCTGCGTGATGCCCCCTTCGCGCAGGCGAAGCGCCTCTTCAAGGCGGGCGACGCCGAAAGCGTCGGCATCGGGAAGGGATTGCGCGGTCTCCAGCAGACCGTGTCCATAAGCGTTTGCTTTCACCACCGCCACCAGGCGGCTGGCCGGAGCCAGTTCGCGCAGGCGTTGCAGGTTGTGTCGCAGAGCGCGGCGGTTTACTACTACGGTTGCCGCTTGCATGTTCTTTCCTTGCTGTTGTTTAGGTTTTTGCCTTTGCTTTTTAGATCAATAATTTGGCGTTATTGTCGCAGCGAGTTTGGGTGCGGCCAGCGCACAGCCACCGGAGCGTACTGAAGTACGTGAGGATGGCGAGCACTGCCCAAGCCCAAGCTCGCAAGTAAAATAGCCAAATTATTTATTCGTCGTCGTATTGCGGGCCGGCGTAATTATCAAAGCGAGACCACTGGCCGTTGAACGTAAGGCGAACCGTACCGATGGGGCCGTTACGCTGCTTGCCGATAATGATTTCCGCGATGCCTTTCAGATCGCTGTTTTCGTGATAAACCTCATCACGGTAGATAAACATAATCAGGTCGGCGTCCTGCTCGATAGAGCCGGATTCACGCAGGTCCGAGTTGACCGGGCGCTTGTCGGCGCGCTGTTCCAGCGAGCGGTTAAGCTGCGAAAGCGCCACCACCGGCACCTGCAACTCTTTTGCCAGCGCCTTGAGCGAGCGGGAAATTTCAGCAATTTCCAGCGTACGGTTGTCAGAGAGCGAAGGCACGCGCATAAGCTGTAGATAGTCGATCATGATAAGGCTTAGCCCGCCATGCTCGCGGTAGATGCGCCTTGCGCGGGAGCGTACTTCGGTCGGCGTCAGGCCCGAGGAGTCGTCAATATACATATTGCGCTTCTCAAGCAGAATGCCCATGGTGCCGGAGATCCGCGCCCAGTCTTCATCGTCCAGCTGGCCGGTACGAATGCGGGTCTGGTCCACGCGCGACAGCGACGCCAGCATACGCATCATGATCTGCTCGCCTGGCATCTCAAGGCTGAAGATCAAAACCGGTTTATCCTGCAACATCGCGGCGTTTTCGCACAGGTTCATGGCGAAAGTGGTTTTACCCATCGACGGACGCGCCGCCACGATGATGAGGTCGGAACGCTGAAGGCCCGCCGTTTTCTTGTTGAGATCCTGGTAGCCTGTATCAACGCCCGTCACGCCGTCGTGCGGTTGCTGATAGAGCGACTCGATGCGCGCAACGGTGGCCTCAAGGATCTGATCGATACTTTTCGGCCCTTCGTCTTTGTTGGCGCGGTTTTCAGCGATCTGGAAAACGCGGGATTCCGCTAAATCGAGCAAATCTTCGCTGCTGCGGCCCTGCGGATCGTAGCCGGCATCGGCGATTTCATTCGCCACGGTGATCATGTCGCGCACAACCGCCCGTTCACGCACGATATCCGCATAAGCGCTAATGTTCGCAGCACTTGGCGTATTTTTCGAAAGCTCCGCCAGGTAGGCGAAGCCGCCGACGCTTTCAAGCTGTCCCTGCAACTCCAGCGATTCCGACAGGGTAATCAGGTCGATGGGTTTGCCCGACTCCTGTAACCGGTGCATTTCGGTGAAGATGATGCGGTGCTGGCGGGTATAAAAATCCTCGGCCACGACGCGCTCGGCCACGTCGTCCCAACGCTCGTTATCCAGCATTAAACCGCCCAACACCGACTGTTCCGCCTCCATGGAATGCGGCGGCATTTTCAGCCCGGCGACCTGCGTGTCACGCGGTTCAGTGGGTTTGTTGAAGGGTTTATTTCCTGCCATAGTGAATGGAGTTACCAAAAGTCATCATCTGAGAGAAGGTGAGTATACCAAGCTGATCTGCGTCGCGCAGTGCTCAATTACACTCGCGTACGATACTCCCCCTCCCTCCTGAATAAAACAAGGAGTTACCATGGCGACGCGTATTGAATTTAGCCAGCACGGTGGGCCTGATGTGCTGAAAGCGGCGGAGTTTACGCCCGGCGATCCCGCGGAAAACGAAGTGCAGGTGGAGAACAAAGCCATCGGCATTAATTATATCGACACCTACATCCGCAGCGGCCTCTACCCGCCGCCGTCAATGCCAAGCGGCCTGGGAACCGAAGCGGCAGGCGTTGTCAGCAAAGTGGGCAGCGGCGTTAAGCATATCAAAGAAGGCGATCGGGTCGTCTATGCGCAGTCGGCGCTGGGGGCGTACAGCGAGGTGCATAACGTTCCGGCGGATAAAGTGGCTGTGCTGCCGAACGCGATTTCTTACGAGCAGGCCGCGGCTTCGTTTCTCAAAGGGCTGACCGTTTTTTATCTGCTGCGTAAAACCTACGAAATCAAGCCGGATGAAATGTTTCTGTTTCACGCGGCGGCAGGCGGCGTGGGGCTGATTGCCTGTCAGTGGGCAAAAGCGCTGGGCGCCAAACTGATTGGCACCGCCGGCTCGGCGGAAAAAATGCAGCGCGCAAAGCAGGCGGGCGCCTGGCAGATGATCAACTATCGCGAAGAGAGCGTGCCGGAGCGCGTGCGTGAGCTGACCGGCGGCAAGAAAGTGCGCGTGGTTTACGATTCCGTAGGCAAAGACACATGGGAATCTTCGCTCGACTGCCTGCAACGCCGCGGTTTAATGGTCAGTTTCGGCAATGCTTCCGGCCCGGTGACGGGCGTCAACCTCGGCATTCTCAACCAGAAAGGCTCGCTGTATGTGACCCGCCCTTCCCTGAATGGTTACTTAACCAACCGGGAAGAGATGGAGGAAGCGAGCAACGAACTCTTCTCGCTCATCGCCAGCGGCGTGATTAAAGTCGATGTGACAGAGCAACAACGCTTCCCGCTTGCGGATGCGGCGCGCGCTCACGAAACGCTGGAAAGCCGTACGACACAGGGCTCCAGCTTATTGATTCCTTAGAAATAATGAGGGCTTCCCGCAGGAAGCCCTTTCTTTTTTATTCGCGCTGTATGTAGGGTACAGCTGCGATGAATTCGTGTCACAACATTGTCATAGTGACAGATTTAATAAGTAAATAATATGGCCGCTTAGTATCTGGCGCCGGGAAAGTTGCAAGGTTGTGATCGCCCCCGCAACTCTTTAATAACGCCAGCGGTTGGAGCGCGAATAGCGCGGCAGTTTTGGCGCTTTGATTGCCCGAATAGCCCACACCACCGCTACCGCCAGCAGCAGCCAGGGCAGAAGTTTAATCATCAGTGCGAATAACCCGCCGACAAACATCACTAATGTGGCGACGAAAATCGCCGCAATAACGCCAAACAGCGAAACGCCTGTTGCCAGCAGCATCAGAAAAAACGCGACCACAAACAGCAGTTCAAACATGGTTCTCTCCCGAAAATAAAGTAACGCTAAACGGGAATTACAAGATTCATGCCAACTTATAACTTATTAATTTTAAAAGACAACGCCCCGATTTTGTTGGGCGGGGCGTGGTTAATTTCACCAGGTTTTGGTTAACTTTCAGCGTTTATTGGCGACCAGTTGCAGCGCCTGCTCCAGCACGTTAATGTCGGCGCCCGCTTTATGGGCGTTCTCGCTTAAATAACGACGCCACTGGCGCGCGCCGGGTATCCCCTGGAACAGGCCAAGCATATGACGGGTGATATGACCAAGGTAGGTGCCGTTGCTGAGTTCGCGTTCAATATAAGGATACATAGCGCGCACCACGGCAACCGGGTCGGCATCAAGACAATCCACGCCAAAAATCTCACGATCCACCGAAGCCAGGATACCTGGATTCTGGTACGCCTCACGCCCGACCATTACGCCATCCATATGTTCCAGATGCGCTTTGGCTTCCTCAAGCGATTTAATGCCGCCGTTGATAGCCATCGTCAGCTGCGGGAAATCACGCTTAAGCTGGTAAACGCGCGGGTAATCCAGCGGCGGTATCTCGCGGTTTTCTTTCGGGCTTAAGCCGGAAAGCCAGGCCTTGCGGGCATGGATGATAAACATCTCGCAGCCGCCTTTTTCCGCCACGGTGCCGATAAAATCGCACAGGAATGCGTAGCTGTCCTGGTCGTCAATGCCGATACGGGTTTTTACCGTCACCGGAATCGAAACCACATCGCGCATCGCTTTAATACAATCGGCTACCAGCTGCGCTTCGCCCATCAGACAGGCGCCGAAACGGCCATTCTGCACGCGGTCGGAAGGACAGCCGACATTAAGGTTAATTTCGTCATAGCCTCGCGCCTGCGCAAGCTTCGCGCAATGGGCCAGCGCCTGCGGGTCGCTGCCGCCAAGCTGCAACGCCAGCGGGTGTTCTTCTTCGCTGTATGCCAGGTAGTCGCCTTTGCCATGAATGATGGCCCCGGTCGTCACCATTTCGGTATAGAGCAGCGTATTGCGCGACAGCAAACGCAGAAAATAGCGGCAATGGCGATCCGTCCAGTCGAGCATTGGCGCGATGGAAAAACGGTGCGGGGGGAAAGGCGATTTTTGTGTTTCAGGCGACATAGTAGCTAAGCGTAGTGTGGTTCAGACAAAAAGGGGCGCTACTATAGCACAAAGCTTGCACAGGGGCGCACTGCCGCGCCCCTGCTGATTATCAGAACGTCAGGCTCAACTGCGCCCCTGCGCCCCAGGTTTCGTCCTCGCCCACAAGGCCGGTGAGGTCAAGGTGCACGCGGTTAAACGGCGCAAAGCCGACGCCCGCCGTAAACACGTTGCTTTCGTTATCCTTAACATCGCCGCGGAAACCGGCGCGTACTGCCAGCCAGTCCAGCGGACGCACTTCCGCCCCTACGCCGACGAATTGCGAGTTACCTTCACTCTTAAAGCCTTTGGTTTCAGTGAGATCGCCATCCGCCGTTACCGTCACCAGATCGTTATGCCACGCCACGCCTGCGGTAACGATCGGGCTAATCTGGTAGGTGTCTTTGTAGTTCGTCACTTCACCGGTGCGCCCGTTGCGGATTTCAATACTCTTGGTATCCAGATCGCGGGATACCAGGTTCTGGCCGGTCAGGCCGACGGTCCAGTTCTGGCCGAAGTCCGCCGCGATGCCGGCGTCAACGTTAAAACCGGTGTCATCTTTACGGTAGCGGCTGCTGTTCCAGTCGCCGGTATCGTAGTCGTAAATAGACGCGGTGTAGTTATAAAGCCAGGTTTTCTGGATTTTCGGCGTCACACCGAAAGAAACCGGCACGCCGCCGAAGTCAAACTGGTGCGCCAGCGCAACGCCGTAATCGGAAACAATCGCCACGCGGCCGAACGCGACGGAGTTCAGGTTACGGGTGATCTCATCGGAACCCAGCAGCGCCCCGCGCCCCGCTTCGATTAAAGCCGTGGTTTCGCTGTTCTGAATGCCGCGAAGGTAAGTAATGTCTTGCGAATCAATCGAGGTGCTTACGCGGGCATGCGCATAGCCCTTAGCGATAAACGCGACAGAGAGCACATCGTTAGGAATGGCGACAGTGACGCCTGCCGCCGCGTTGGCGCTGGCCGTTTTACCGCGCAGATAATCCAGTTTATCGGCCAGTTCGGTTGCCGCGCCCTGGAACTGATCGAGCGTGCCGACCGGATTGAGAAGAATATCCCGTACGGTCAGGTTATCCACCACATCGTCGTAGTAGTCGACGCGGTCATTGATGTCGTCAATTTCATCCCGAAGGTTGTCTTTATCGGTAATCTGCGCGCTGACAGAAGGCAAAATCACCGTAATATCATCTTCCGGTTGCGCTTTGGCTAACAAGGCCGGGTTGATAAACGCCGCGCTGCCATAGTTCGCTGCCGCCACGCCGGTGCCGCCCATTGCATCGTTGCGCGCTTCCGCCCAGGTATTCGCCGCGCTCGCCTGAGTTGCCATCAATACTGCTATGGCTGCCACTGAAGGTTTGATTATTTTTTTCACAGTTAACCCGTCTTTTCTCTGATGATAATTTCCCCGCCCGTTATCACATACCGGAGGGTGGTTTATTGCTGTGAACAAGAGGTAATAAAGAGCGCATATTCGCGCATTAATCAATCATCACCATCCATGGTTTCATGTCATTCAATAACTACACAATATTTATAGATGAGACTTTCACTTTCTTGTAGGCAGGCCGTTATGAGGCCCAAAGCGCTGCGGCGGATGATCTATCCATCTGTCCTCGCGGGTAGCGGCATAATTAGCATTAAGTGGGTAATAAATTCGATTTTTAGGTTTATTTGCCTCTCCTAACACCAATAAACGAACTTCGCCTGAAGTGTTATTTATAAAGGTATGGCAGATGCCTGTCCCCGCGGGAAACCCTACGCTGTCGCCTGGCTCAAGCGGCCAGAGCTCGCCGTTTATCCAGACATGCGGGTAGCCTTCCAGCACATAGACAAACTCTTCTTCATCGCTTTCGGCATGGGGATAAGAGGTGCGCCTGCCGGGCGGCAGACGTTCGTGATGAATGCCCAGGCGAGTCAGCCCTGTTTCGCGGCCCAGCGGCGCGCCGACAGAAAACAGCTCTTCGCTGTCGGGGTAACGTGAATTGTCTTCTCCTTCCACTTCCCGCCAGTGGCGAATAAAGTCTGGTCGTTGCATGGTTTTCTCCTTTTGTGTGTGATTGAGGTATAACACAGAAGGGTGAAGGTCGGCGTTTTGCGCGGTTCATGATAAAATAGGCGTTTCCCCTGACCTGAGAGGATGCCGATGGAAAAAATACTTTCGCAAGAGGTGCTGACGCAGGCTGAAAAGCTCTGTCTGCAACGCAACGTGCGCCTGACGCCTCAGCGCCTCGAAGTGTTGCGTCTTATGACGCTTCAGGAAGGGGCTATCAGCGCTTACGATTTACTGGATTTGCTGCGGGAGACCGAGCCGCAGGCGAAGCCGCCCACCGTTTATCGCGCGCTTGATTTCTTGCTCGAACAAGGGTTCGTGCATAAGGTTGAGTCCACTAACAGCTACGTGTTGTGCCATCTTTTCGACCAGCCAACGCATACTTCCGCCATGTTTATTTGCGATCGTTGCGGCGTGGTGAAAGAGGAGCGGGCTGAAGGGGTGGAAGACATTATGCATGCGCTGGCGGCTAAGCGGGGTTTTGCGCTGCGCCATAATGTAATTGAAGCGCATGGTCTGTGCGCGGCCTGCGTGGAAGTGGAAGCGTGTCGTCACCCGGAAAAGTGCGGGCACGATCATAGCGTAGCGATAAAGAAAAAAGCGCGGTAAGAGAGGGTGGGTACATCCTTGTACCTCGGGCAGGATAACCTCAGCGGGATATCACACTTGAGATGGTCGCGGTATTACCAGCGATAGTCGTTACGGCTTTCCCAGTCCGTCACTTCTTTGTCTGCCTGATCTTTTTCGTAACCATAGCGCTCCTGGATTTTACCTACCAGCTGGTCACGTTTGCCTTCGATGATAGTCATATCATCGTCGGTTAATTTACCCCATTGCTCTTTCACTTTACCTTTAAACTGTTTCCAGTTACCGCCGGCTTCGTCTCTGTTCATTGTAAGGTCCTCTTGATCGGTCGTGTAAGTGAAACTCCATTCAACGTCCTGATGAATGCTTAATATCTGCTGGACGTGATAATTATTATAGTTCGCGATGCGGTGATGGCGGATCGATTCAGAATTTTTAACCATCGTTACGACTTTAGTCGTATAAACCCGCTATAAAAAAAGCGGCAGCGCATATTGCGCCGCCGCTGTAGAGTAAAGGCAAGACAGCGTTACCCTTCGTCTGCCGCCTGGAACCAGCTCTGCTCGCGCCAGCGTTTTCGCCAGATAAGCCCGAGCGACACTCCACGCAGCGCAAGAAAGAGGGTCAGCGCCAGCCATAATCCGTGGTTGCCAAGCCAGGGCAGCGTAAGCAACGTGACGGCAAACCCCAGCGCCGCTACCGCCATACTGTTGCGCATCTCTGAAGCGCGCGTGGCGCCGATGAACATGCCATCCAGCAGATAACACCAGACGCCAACGACCGGCAGTATGACTTGCCAGGGAAGATAACTATCCGCATGTTGCTGCAAGGCAGGCAGCGAGGTCAGCAGTGAAACGACCGTCTCGCCGAAAAAAGCCCAGCACAGGCTAAATGCCAGCGCCACAATGCCTGCCTGACGACACGCCGCTCGCCATACTTCCAGCAACTGACTGCCGTCCCGGGCGCCATAGGCCTGCCCGGAATGCGCTTCTACCGCATAAGCGAATCCATCGAGCGCGTAGGCGGTAAAGGTCAGGAAGGTCATTAAGATAGCGTTTACCGCGACGATTTCGCTGCCCAGACGGGCGCCGAACACGGTCACTGCGCCAAAGCAAAGCTGCAAAAGCAGCGAACGCAGCATGATGTCGCGGTTAAGCGCCAGCAGGCGCCTGAGTTCTTTGCGCCACGCCGTAGCAAGCAGAGAAAAACCAATGCCGCGCCGGGTCAGCTCGCGCTTCACCATCCATAAGCCAATGAAAAATGTGGCATATTCGGCAAGGGCGGTGGCCATCGCCGCGCCCTGAACGTTCAGGCGCAGCCCCATAACAAACCATAAGTCGAGCGCAATATTGAGTACGTTGCCCGCAACCAGCAGGATAACTGGCGCACGGGCATACTGCACCCCAAGCAGCCAGCCCAGCAGCACGAGATTCGCGAGCGAAGCGGGCGCGCTAAGCCAGCGGATCGCTAAAAAGCGTCTTGCCTGCAACAGCACCGCCTCGCTGCCGCCGACAATATGCAGCGCCAAATCGATTAGCGGCGTACGCAACAACAGGATAAGAACCCCCGCCCCCAGCGCCAGTAGCAACGGCTGCACCAGCGCACGCGCCAGCCGGGTTGCATCCTGCGCGCCGTGCGCCTGCGCAGTCAGCCCGGTGGTACTCATTCGCAGGAAAAGCAGCAGCATAAAGAGAAAACTGGTCGCGGTGGCGCCAACGGCTACGCCGCCCAGATAGTCGGCGCTGTCGAGGTGGCCGATAACAGCGGTATCGACGAGGCCCAGCAAGGGAACGGTGATATTGGAGAAAATCATCGGCAGCGCAAGCCGCCAGAGGGCTCGGTCAGTCTTTGAGAAAAAAAGCATCGAGACGAGGCCGGAGAAAATAAGAGGAATAAAAAAACACCGCAACGAGGGGCGCTACGTTGCGGTGTGATTATAAGGGCGTTAAAGCCATTCGCCGTTGCGGATAACCCCGACGGCCAATCCTTCAATAGAGAAGTTATGCTCGCGCAGGTCAACCACAATGGGTTTGAATTCGTTGTTTTCCGGCAGCAGTTCTACCTTGTTGCCCTGCTTTTTCAGGCGTTTGACGGTCACTTCATCGTCAATGCGCGCCACGACGACCTGGCCGTTACGAACATCCTGCGTTTTGTGCACAGCCAGCAGGTCGCCATCCATAATGCCGATATCTTTCATCGACATGCCGCTAACCCGCAGCAGAAAATCCGCGCTTGGCTTAAAGAGACCCGGATCGACCTGATAGTGGCCTTCGATATGCTGCTGCGCCAGAAGCGGTTCGCCCGCAGCGACACGCCCCACCAGCGGCAGCCCGTCTTCATCTTCCTGCAACAAGCGAATGCCGCGAGAAGCGCCGGAAACAATTTCAATCACGCCTTTACGCGCCAGCGCTTTTAAATGCTCTTCCGCCGCGTTGGGCGAACGGAAACCCAGACGCTGTGCGATCTCGGCACGAGTAGGCGGCATGCCGGTCTGGCTGATATGATCCCGAATGAGATCAAACACCTCTTGTTGCCTGGTAGTTAATGCTTTCATTCCGCCCCCTGGGTGAATATACAGTGAATGCTGTGAGTATATACAGCTAAAGGCGATTTTGAAACCACCTTGCCTGCAAAAAAGCGCACCAGCGATAAATTCTGGAAAACTTATCGCAGATGCTGCCAGAGCAGCGTGACCCAGGTGATGAGAGCAAGGATAATCGCCAGCAGCACCGCCGCGGACCCCATATCTTTGGCGCGGCCGGATAACTCGTGGAATTCAGGGCCAATTCGGTCGACAACCGCTTCGATGGCGCTGTTGAGAATTTCCACAATCATGACCAGCAGAACGGAGCCAATCAGCAGCACGCGGGTAATGGGGTCGACATCAAGCCAGCAGGCGATGAGCACTGCCAGGATCGTCGCCACGCCTTCCTGGCGAAACGCCGCCTCATTTTTCCATGCGGCGCTTATCCCTTTCCAGGAATAGCCCGCCGCTTTAATGATTCGGGTGAGTCCCGTGGTGTTATTGGCCATGAAAAGAAACCTTTTTGAATTATCAGCGTCAATGCTATTGCGTCTGAACAACGAAGCACCACAGAAATTCCGCATCGTTTCTGCTATTCTGGCGGCGCCATTGCATTATTAACCAGAGGCTTTACATCGTTTATGTCCGGTTGGCCACGAATGTACTACAAATTACTGAATTTACCATTAAGCACGCTGGTAAAAAGCAAGTCTATTCCGGCGGATCCCTGCGCCGAATTGGGGCTCGACACCTCGCGCCCCATCATGTACGTCTTGCCGTACAACTCGAAAGCGGATTTATTAACGTTGCGCGCGCAGTGCCTGGCGCACGATTTACCGGACCCGTTGGAACCGCTGGAGATAGATGGTACGCAACTGCCCCGCTACATCTTTATTCACGGCGGCCCGCGCGTCTTTACCTGGTACACGCCGAAAGAAGAGTCCATTAAGCTGTTTCACGAGTATCTGGATCTGCATCGCAGCAACCCCAGCCTCGATGTACAGATGGTGCCGGTTTCCGTGATGTTCGGCCGCGCGCCGGGGCGTGAAAAAGGCGAAGAAAACCCGCCGCTGCGCCTGCTGAACGGCGTACAGAAGTTTTTCGCTATCTCCTGGCTTGGCCGCGACAGCTTTGTGCGCTTTTCACAGCCGGTTTCCCTGCGCCGTATGGCGACGGAGCACGGTACTGACAAAATTATCGCGCAAAAGCTCGCCCGCGTAGCGCGCATGCATTTCGCCCGCCAACGGCTTGCCGCCGTCGGCCCGCGTCTGCCCGCCCGCCAGGATCTCTTTAACAAGCTGCTGGCGTCGAAAGCCATCGCACGCGCGGTGGAAGACGAAGCGCGCACGAAAAAAATCTCCCATGAAAAAGCGCAGCAAAATGCCGTGGCGCTCATGGAGGAGATTGCCGCTAACTTCTCTTATGAGATGATTCGCGTTTCCGATCGCATTCTTGGCTTTACCTGGAACCGGCTTTATCAGGGGATCAACGTCCATAACGCCGAGCGCGTACGTCAGCTGGCCCATGACGGCCATGAAATTGTCTATGTGCCCTGCCACCGCAGCCACATGGACTATCTGCTGCTCTCCTACGTGCTTTATCACCAGGGGCTGGTGCCGCCGCATATCGCCGCAGGCATCAACCTTAACTTTTGGCCGGCAGGGCCAATCTTCCGCCGCCTGGGCGCCTTCTTTATTCGCCGCACCTTTAAAGGCAATAAGCTGTATTCCACCGTCTTTCGGGAATATCTGGGCGAACTGTTCAGCCGCGGTTACTCGGTAGAATATTTTGTGGAAGGCGGACGCTCGCGCACCGGTCGCCTGCTGGATCCGAAAACCGGCACCCTGTCGATGACTATCCAGGCGATGCTGCGCGGCGGTTCTCGCCCTATTACGTTAGTGCCTATTTACATCGGCTATGAACACGTAATGGAAGTGGGCACTTACGCTAAAGAACTGCGCGGCGCCACCAAAGAAAAAGAGAACCTGCTGCAAATGCTGCGCGGCTTAAGCAAGCTTCGCAACCTGGGCCAGGGCTACGTTAACTTTGGCGAGCCGATGCCGCTGATGACCTACCTTAACCAGCGTGTGCCGGAGTGGCGCGACGCCATCGATCCGATTGAAGCGGTGCGCCCGGCATGGCTGACCCCGACGGTTAACGATATCGCCGCTAAGCTGATGGTGCGAATCAACAACGCCGGGGCGGCAAACGCCATGAACCTCTGCTGCACCGCCCTGCTCGCCTCTCGCCAGCGCTCGCTTACCCGCGAGCAGCTAACGGAGCAGCTTGAGTGCTATCTGCAACTGCTGCGCAACGTGCCTTACGCCAGCGACGCCACCGTGCCGGACGCCAGCGCCAGCGCGCTTATCGACCACGCGCTGCAAATGAATAAGTTCGAGGTGGAAAAAGACACCATTGGCGACATCATCATTCTGCCGCGCGAGCAGGCGGTGTTGATGACGTACTATCGCAACAACATTATGCATATGCTGGTGTTGCCTTCACTGCTGGCGGCCATTATCACCCAGCATCGTCGCATCAGCCGCGAAGCGCTCCAGCGTCAGGTTGAAGTGCTTTACCCGCTGCTGAAAGCGGAGCTGTTCCTGCGTTGGGAAAGCACAGAGTTGCAGACGGTAACGGATGCGCTGGTTGCGGAAATGGCGCGTCAGGGGCTGGTTGTGGAAGAGGCAACGGAAGTGCAGCTTAACCCGGCTCGCTCACGCACCATGCAACTGCTGGCGGCGGGCGTGCGCGAAACGCTGCAACGTTATGCCATCACTTTCTGGCTGTTGAGCGCTAACCCATCCATCAACCGCGGCACCCTTGAAAAAGAGAGCCGCACTGTGGCGCAGCGTTTGTCCGTGCTGCACGGCATCAACGCGCCGGAGTTCTTCGACAAAGCGGTCTTCTCCACGCTGGTGCTGACGCTGCGTGATGAAGGCTACATCAGCGATACCGGCGACGCCGAACCGGCGCAAACCATGAAGGTTTACCAGCTGTTGGCGGAGCTGATGACCTCCGACGTGCGGTTGACGATTGAAAGCGCCGCCGCACAGGCAGGCGAATAAAAAAAGGCGGGGAAACCCGCCTTTTTTATTTCACGCAGCGACCGTCACAATCGCCAGTAACTTACCGCCAGCCCGATAAACAGCGCCAGGCCTACATAGTTATTATTGAGAAACGCCTTAAAGCAGGCGTCGCGATCGCGTCCGGCAATAAGCTTTTGCTGATACACAAACAGCGCTGCCGCCACGACCATCGACAGATAAAAGGCCATGCCCAGCCCATTCAGCCAGCCGATCACCGCCATCAACCCCAGCACGGCAATCTGCAAAAGGCCGATAATCAGTTTGTCGTACCGGCCAAACAAAATAGCAGTCGATTTCACGCCGATTTTTACATCGTCATCACGATCGACCATGGCGTACTCGGTGTCGTAAGCCACCGCCCACAAGATATTCGCCAGGAACATGAGCCAGCAGCTAAGCGGCACCGACTCGCTTACGGCGGAAAACGCCATCGGAATAGACCAGCCAAACGCCGCGCCCAGCACCACCTGCGGCAGATGGGTATAGCGCTTCATAAAGGGGTACATCCACGCCAGCGCCAGCGCCGCGACGGAGAGCAAAATGGTCATCAGGTTGAGCGTCAGCACCAGTGCGAACGAGAGCAGCACCAGCACCACAAACAGATTTTTGGCCTCTTTTTCCGTTACCGCGCCGCTTGGCAGCGGTCGGTTGGCGGTACGCTTTACATGGCCGTCGAATTTACGGTCGGCATAATCGTTTACCACGCATCCCGCGGCGCGCATCAACCAGACGCCCGCCACAAACACCGCCAGGATCCACAGCGGCGGCACGCCCGGCGTCGCCACCCACAGCGCCCACAAGGTCGGCCACAGCAACAGCAACGCGCCAATCGGCTTGTCGGTTCGCATCAGGCGGTGATAAGCGAGCAGCTTATTGTGCGTCAAACTCCACTCCATTTCTCTTCCTCTTAATACAATGGCGATGCAGGCAAAAACAGTTCAGTGAGCAGTAACGGTTTGCCGGAAAGACGCAGCCGGGAGCGGCGTCCCCACAGGTCGTCGCTGCGGCCCGGATGGATAAAATCCCGCGTCAGGGTCGATGAAGTAAAAAGATAGCGCCCCAATGGCGTTTCCCCCAGTTTTTGCAGGGCTATTTCCGGTCCATTGAGTGTAGACTCGGGCACCACGGTGCGCCCGACGAGCCAGGGCTCGCCGTCGCCGCACAGCACGATTTCCCGCAGCCAGTAGCGCGCTTCCTGCGGCAGCCACTCGCGCTCCGGCGCAATCTCCTGCGAGCCGACAAAACCTTCAAATAGCCGCTCCACGCTTACGCGCCGGCAGTGCTGTTCAAAGCGTTTGGTCATGGAATCTTCCAGCATCAGCCAGTCGAGCAGGTTCTCATCCAGGGAGGCGGTATCGGTTGTAAAAGACAACGCGCGAAGCTGCATCAGCGCGGGGTGGGACATGCATGATTCTCCGGGGCGATTTGACGAGGCATTGTAGCGCAGAAAAAGCGTAAGGTGGCGGCTAACCCCCCTTTGGCGAACAAAAATGCAACAGGAGAGCAACAAAAAGCGGCGGCAATAAAAAAGGTGCGCCGAAGCGCACCAGGTCTTGCAAGCATCAGCAATGCGGGGAGACGATCACCCCTTGCCTTTTACACTGCTGATAAAAGTTTGACGGGCGGAGGTTGAACCCAGACGCTCGGCTTCATTCAGCAGTTTCAGGGCCTTGTCGACATCCCCTTTGGCGACCGCTTGCTTAATGGCCTGATTAAAATAGGTTTCGGTGTCGTTCAGCACCGGTTCGCTCTTCGCCGCAGGCGCAGGGGCCGCGGCTGGCGCCGGGGCAGGCGCGGCGTAAGCCGTTGCTGGCGCTGGCGCAGCAGGCGCCGGAGCCGCATACGCGGTGGCAGGGGCTGCGGTGTTGCCGACCGTGACAGAGGCCTGGCCGGAAGAGCCAAACAGCGGGCCGACCAGAATGCTGGAACCGGAGTTAGTGCTTACTTTCAGCTTCAACGTGCCGTCGGTGGTGTGACGGGCAACCGGGTCGGCGATATCCGGCACCGCGTTGCCCACGCCTTTGGCATAGGCTTTCGCCGGGTTGGTCATCGTCGTGGTGCGCGTTAAATCCTGCGGCGTGGTGAAGACCAGCAGATAAAGTTTTTGCTGACCCAGCGCAGGCATCAGCTTAACGGTGCCTTCAAGACGGTCTTCAGAAACGACGCCCGGCTCTTTATAAGCAAAATAGCTGCTCGGGAAATAGGCGGCAGGCTGAAGGTTTTGGTCCAGCACCAGCAGGTTCGGCGCGAAAATCGATCTTTGTTTTTCGCCAACGCTTGTCAACGTGATAGTCAGTTCGCCGATATTGGCCGGCACGCTGTAAGCCACCACTTTGCCGCTAATGCCCGGCACATTCAGCGTTTGACCCGCCGTCGCAATTTGCGTGGTCTGCGTTTGGGATTGCGAGACCGGCGTCCAGGTCAGGCGCTGTAACTCACCGGCCGGGATAGCCGGTGCGGCGGAGGTGTTCTGCGGCACGATATTGACATCCGCGAAGCTGACGACAGGCGCGCCCGCGAGCAGCCCTGCGCTTAAGCATAATGCGACGAGACGTTTTTTCATTTTTATGACCTCGAATAGAAAGGGAAACGGTAGCCAGGCAATAGCGCGTTTCCCGAAAATCGGTGCTTTCAATGAGGGGTAAGAGGGGCTTTCGCCCCTCTTGTTGCTACGATACCGTGTGATTACCACCAGATTTCCATCTGGGCGCCAAAGCTCCACTCATCGTTATCGCCGCGGCTGCTGTTACCGTACTGAGTGAAAGTACCAGAGGTAACGGCCTCAGTAGTCGTGGATCCGTTAGACGTTTTAACATAACCCCATTTCTCATCCCACTTCGCATAGGTCGCGAACACGCGGAGCGCCGGACGAGACCAGATGCTGTCGCCTGCCTGCCACTGTTGCGCAAGGGTGATTTTGTACTGGTTATTGGTTTCATCAACCTGCTGAGATTTGACGTTGTCATAGCCGACTTCCAACAGGGTACTCATGATTGGCGTCCACTTGTACATTGGGCGAACACCCACAGTCCACCAGGTGTTGCCGCGATTGTTGTCGCGGTCGGTGTCCTGATACATGGCGACATACATCATGTCCCAACGATCGCCCATGGAAATGGAGCCATGGTCAAGAATACGGATCAGGCTGCCGTCATTATCTACCGCACCGCCGCGAGCCTGTCCTTTACCCTGGGAAATCATAGAGTCGGTCGCGTACTGAACCACAAATTTGTTAAAGCCAGTGCCGATAGTCTGGGTATGTTCTGCAGTGAACATCCAGCCATCTTTGGACGCGCCCGGCTGCAGATAGTAGTCATCCGGAATATTGGTATGGCCGTAATCAACCCCTAACTCCAGAGCGCCGTTCGGGTTGGTCTCGATACCAGACCAGCGAACGTCAAAGACGTCATTTGGCACTTCGTTATTGTAAGTACGTACGCCGGTATCTGCATTGCGATCGCCAAAGGCTGAAGAACCGCCCTGTTCGCTCGAGCGGGTCGCCGCCAGGGCAAGCTTACCTACACCAACATCGATATTTTCGATGCCTGCGCCCGGGCCAGAGATATCCCAGTAGTAGAAGTCGATCATGTGAACGTCATGACGTTGATAGAAACGCTTACCTGCCCAGATATTGGCACCCGGCAGAGAATCGATCAGGTTTTTACCAACAACGTTAAATTCACGAATCGCAGGAGTTTCACTATTTTCCCAATCGTTAATCTGTGAGGATTTATAAGCGATGTTTGAGTCAAAATAGAAACTCTTATCGCCTTCTTTCCACACTTCCTGCCCTAATTTGATTTCCGCATAGGTTTCACATTCGTTACCCAGACGGTATTTAGCATCAGCACCTGTTGCCTGAAAACATTCTTGCACGCCGCCACTACCTGTCCAGCCAATGCCGGAACGGGCATAACCTTTGAAATCAACCGCGCCTGCCTGAGCAGACAAAATGCCTGCCATAACGGCGACCGCCACGGGGAGTTTGCGCAGAGTAATCATCATTCTATCTCCTGAGATCATTGCTTTTCTTTGTAATCGGAATGCTTAAACACCCGGCTCTTTATGAAGCCGACGACAAGCGGTGCCATCTTCTCGGAACAGATGGCAACGCTCCGGCGGTAAGCCGATGGCGAATGTGGCACCCTCTTGTACCAACACGACGTCGTTCTGGCGGTAAACCAGGTTCTGACGCAGGGCCGGGATCTGGATATGTATCTGAGTCTCATGGCCGAGTTGTTCGACCACCTGCACTTCGCCTTCAAGCGTTACGTCAGCAATATCGCTTGGCAGCAAGTGTTCGGGGCGGATGCCAAGGGACATATTGGCGCCCACGTTCACTCCCTCGCTGTCTACCGGCAGCCAGACATGCTGGCGGTTCGGCAGTTCCACCTGCACCTGATCGATGGCGGTGGCGGTGACTTTCACCGGCAGGAAGTTCATTTTCGGCGACCCGATGAAGCCCGCCACGAAGCGGTCCGCCGGGTAGTGGTAAAGTTCAAGCGGTTTGCCCACCTGGGCGACGCGGCCAGCGTCGAGCACCACGATTTTGTCGGCAAGCGTCATCGCTTCGACCTGGTCGTGGGTGACGTAAATCATCGTGCGCCCCAGGCGCTTGTGCAGGCGGGAAATTTCAATGCGCATCTGCACGCGCAGCGCGGCGTCCAGGTTGGAAAGCGGTTCGTCGAGCAGAAACACGCCCGGCTCCGCCACCAGCGTACGGCCAATCGCCACGCGCTGGCGCTGGCCGCCGGACAGCGCTTTCGGCCGACGGTCAAGCAAATGCGCAAGCTGCAACACTTCGGCGACCTGCGTCACCTGCTGGTTGATGGTCGCTTTCTTAACGCCCGCGAGCTTTAAGCCAAAGGACATGTTTTCAGCGACGGAAAGATGGGGATAAAGCGCATAGGACTGAAACACCATGCCCACGCCGCGCTCGGATGGCGGCACGTCGTTCATCCGTTTTTGCCCGATATGCAAATCGCCGCTGGTGATGGTTTCCAGCCCGGCTATCATGCGCAGCAGCGTTGATTTGCCGCAGCCGGAAGGCCCGACAAATACCACGAACTCCCCTTCGGCGATATCGAGATTGATGTCTCTGGACACCACCACATCGCCCCAGGCTTTAGTTACATTACGCAACTGAACGCTTGCCATCCCTCTCTCCCTTTTAACTACCAATTTTTCACTGAAAACAGCCAGGATGGCGTGACTATGCGGTATTCACAAAATGGATAAATCCTCCACCCCCTGGGTTTTTTATGGGGGAGGAGACGGGAGGATGAGGGCTTCGGCTCTGCCACGCCAGGCCGCGGCTGGCGGGCTTTTTCGTGATGCAGCCTTCAAAAAACGAGGCGCATTTGCGTGCGCTGCGCCACATAACCTGAATTTATGCAATCGCGATCACACTCTGAGGGGGTGGGGCGTAGAACAAAGGAGGATGAGAAGCGCTTGTCAGATGCCCAGACTGGTACAGGTAAAGCCATTACGTGTATCCACGCGCAAACCCTCAAAAAGGATGGGAGTTATGAAAATTAAAACCGGCGCACGCATCCTCGCACTTTCCGCATTAACGACGATGCTGTTCTCCGCCTCTGCACTCGCCAAAATTGAAGAAGGCAAACTGGTCATCTGGATCAACGGCGATAAAGGCTATAACGGCCTGGCCGAGGTCGGTAAGAAATTTGAAAAAGACACCGGCATCAAGGTGACGGTGGAACACCCGGATAAGCTGGAAGAGAAATATCCGCAGGTGGCCGCCACGGGCGACGGCCCGGACATTATCTTCTGGGCTCATGACCGTTTTGGCGGCTACGCGCAGTCTGGCCTGCTTGCGGAAGTCAGCCCGGATAAAGCGTTCCAGGACAAAATCGTACCGTTCGCCTGGGATGCCGTGCGCTACAACGGCAAAATCATTGCCTACCCGGTGGCGGTGGAGTCTTTGTCGCTCATCTATAACAAAGACCTTGTGCCAAACCCGCCGAAAACCTGGGAAGAGATCCCGGCGCTGGATAAAGAACTGAAAGCGAAAGGCAAGAGCGCGCTGATGTTCAACCTTCAGGAACCCTATTTCACCTGGCCGCTTATCGCCGCGGATGGCGGTTACGCCTTTAAATATGCCAACGGCAAATATGACGTGAAAGATGTGGGCGTGGACAGCGCGGGCGCCAAAGCGGGCCTGACCTTCCTGGTCGACATGATCAAAAACAAAAACATGAACGCGGACACGGATTACTCCATCGCCGAAGCGGCCTTTAACAAAGGCGAAACCGCGATGACCATCAATGGCCCGTGGGCGTGGACCAATATCGACAAGAGCAAAGTGAACTATGGCGTGGCCGTCCTGCCGACATTCAAAGGCAAGCCGTCCAAACCGTTTGTCGGCGTGCTGAGCGCGGGCATTAACGCGGCAAGCCCGAACAAAGAGCTGGCGAAAGAGTTCCTGGAAAACTACCTGATGACCGACGAAGGGCTTGATCAGGTCAACAAAGATAAGCCGCTCGGCGCCGTGGCGCTGAAATCTTTCCAGGCGAAGCTTGAGAAAGATCCGCGTATCGCCGCCACCATGAAAAACGCCGAAAACGGCGAAATCATGCCGAACGTGCCGCAGATGTCCGCGTTCTGGTATGCCGTTCGTACCGCTGTGATTAACGCGGTAAGCGGCCGTCAGACCGTCGACGCGGCGCTGAAAGACGCGCAGGGTCGTGTCGCTAAGTAACTTGCCCCTGGCGGGCGGCGCGTTGTCCGCCCGCATTAACCCGACGGCCAGATGCCGTCGCTCAGGCAACACAAGTATTCATTGCTGTTGAGGAAGAACCCCATGGATGTTGTTAAAAAGACCCACTGGTGGCAAAGCGATGCGCTGAAATGGGCGATTGTCGCGCTGCTCGGTCTGCTGGTGGCTTATCTTGTGGTATTGATGTACGCCCAGGGGGAGTACCTGTTCGCCATTATGACGCTGGTGTTGAGTTCCGCCGGCCTTTATATCTTCGCAAACCGTCGCGCCTACGCCTGGCGCTACGTCTATCCCGGCTTTGCCGGCATGGGGCTGTTCGTCCTCTTCCCGCTGGTCTGCACTATCGCCATCGCGTTTACCAACTACAGCAGCACCAACCAGCTCACACAGGAGCGCGCGCAGGAAGTGTTGATGGACCGCAAATACCAGGCGGGGAAAAGCCTGAATTTCGGCCTCTATCCACAGGGGGACAAATGGCAGCTGGCGTTAACCGACGGCGAAAGCGGCAAAAATTATCTCTCCGACGCCTTCAGTTTTGGCGGCGAGCAGAAGCTTGCAATGAAAGAGGCGCAGGCGCTGCCCCAGGGCGAACGCGCGACGCTTCGCGTCATTACCCAGAACCGCCAGTCGCTGAACCAGATAACCGCCGTGCTGCCAGACGACAGCCAACTGGTGATGAGCTCGCTGCGCCAGTTCTCAGGCACCCGGCCGCTCTATACGCAGGCTGAAGACGGCACGCTCACCAACAACCAGAGCGGCGTAAAGTATCGTCCAAACAACGACATCGGTTTTTACCAGGCGATCAACGCCGACGGCAACTGGGGCGATGAAAAACTCAGCCCTGGCTATACCGTCACCATCGGCTGGGATAACTTTTTGCGCGTCTTTACTGATGAAGGCATCCAACAGCCCTTCTTCGCCATCTTCGTCTGGACGGTGGTGTTCTCGGTGCTGACGGTGCTTTTAACCGTTGCGGTCGGCATGGTGCTGGCCTGTCTTGTGCAGTGGGAAGCGCTGAAAGGCAAAGCGGTCTACCGCCTGCTGCTGATACTCCCCTACGCCGTGCCGTCGTTTATCTCTATCCTTATCTTCAAGGGGCTGTTTAACCAGAGCTTCGGCGAGATAAACATGATGTTAAGCGCGCTGTTCGGCATTAAGCCCGCCTGGTTTACCGACCCGACCACCGCGCGCACCATGATCATCATCGTCAACACCTGGCTTGGCTACCCGTACATGATGATCCTCTGCATGGGCTTGCTGAAGGCTATTCCGGACGACCTTTATGAAGCCTCGGCGATGGATGGCGCCGGTCCGTTCCAGAATTTCTTTAAAATCACGCTGCCGCTGCTGATTAAGCCGCTAACGCCGCTGATGATCGCAAGCTTCGCCTTTAACTTTAATAACTTCGTGCTGATCCTGCTGTTAACCAACGGCGGGCCGGACCGTCTCGGCACCACCACCCCCGCAGGCTACACCGACCTGCTGGTGAGCTACACCTACCGCATCGCCTTTGAAGGCGGCGGCGGTCAGGACTTCGGCCTCGCTGCCGCCATCGCCACGCTGATCTTCCTGCTGGTGGGCGCGCTCGCGATTGTTAACCTCAAAGCCACGCGCATTAAGTTCGATTAAGGAGGACGACACATGGCTATGGTTCAACCGAAATCCCAGAAGCTGCGCCTGCTGGTGACTCACCTGCTGCTGCTGGCGTTTATCGCCGCTATTATGTTTCCGCTGCTGATGGTGATCGCCATTTCGCTGCGCCCTGGCAACTTCGCCACCGGCAGCCTGATCCCGGACCAGGTTTCCTGGGAACACTGGAAACTGGCGCTCGGCTTTAGCGTGACGCATGCCGATGGCCGCGTGCTGCCGCCCCCCTTCCCGGTGCTGCTGTGGCTGTGGAACTCGGTGAAAATCGCAGGCATCACGGCGGTGGGCATCGTGGCGCTCTCCACCACCTGCGCCTACGCTTTTGCCCGCATGCGCTTCGCCGGGAAATCGGCGTTGCTGAAAGGGATGCTGATTTTCCAGATGTTCCCTGCGGTGCTGTCGCTGGTGGCGCTCTATGCGTTATTCGACAGGCTCGGTCAGTACATTCCGTTTATCGGCCTGAACACGCACGGCGGGGTGATTTTCGCCTATCTGGGCGGCATTGCGCTGCACGTCTGGACGATCAAAGGCTATTTCGAAACCATCGACGGGTCGCTTGAAGAAGCGGCGGCGCTGGATGGCGCGACGCCGTGGCAGGCTTTCCGCCTGGTGCTGTTGCCGCTTTCGGTGCCTATCCTTGCGGTCGTGTTTATTCTGTCGTTTATCGCAGCCATTACCGAAGTACCGGTCGCCTCGCTGCTGCTGCGTGATGTGAACAGCTACACGCTGGCGGTGGGAATGCAGCAATACCTCAATCCGCAGAACTACCTGTGGGGCGACTTTGCGGCCGCGGCGGTGCTTTCCGCTATCCCTATCACTGTGGTCTTCCTGCTGGCGCAGCGCTGGCTGGTTAGCGGCCTGACGGCGGGCGGCGTGAAAGGTTAAAAAGTTTCATCATTGTTGTGCCACTGTAACCCTCAGTCTTATCCCTGACTTGTGATGTTTTTTGGCGGCCCGCGGGCCGCCATTTTTATTCCCGCTTCAGGCGTTTCGAGTTACACAGCCACAAGGCCAGCACCAGCAGCAGGATGGCGCCGGAGTAAACCAGCACGTCCATCGGCGATTTATGGTCGACGATAATCAGCCGCACAATGGCGGTAATGCCGATGTAAACAAAATAGCGCAGCGGAAAGTGAAAGCCGGACTGGAAATATTTCACAATCAGGGCAATAAACTCAAAGTAGAGAAAGTAGACCACCAGCCCTTCCACCAGCTCATATTTGCTGGCCTGCTCGTTGGGCGAGAAAAGCACATCGGCAAGGTGCAGCGTCTCCTTGCCAAGAAAAATCACCAGTATCAGCCCCAGGCTTAGCAGCCCCAGGTTAAGCACCGTCTGAAGGATGGTAGAGATAAGCTCCACCCGTGCACGCGAAGAGATGAACATCATGGCAACACCTCGTTTTCTGCGATCCCGAGGCTGTTATACGGGAAAAATGTGACGTAGATCCATATTTTTTGTTTATCTTTTGCGCAGGCCGTTTCGCTCTACCACAGTTAATGGTTTTGTTACGCATTATTTTAAAAGGGAAAACGATGAAAATTGCCTGTCTGCATACGGCGCAAAGCAACGTAGACGTTTTTGAACACGCGGCGCGGGAAGTGGGTATTCCGGCAGGAACGTTGAGCCATCAGGTTATGCCGCACCTGCTTGCGCAGGCGGAAGCGGTGGGCGGCATGACGCCGGAGATTGAAAAAGAGACCATCGCCGCGCTGGCGGAGCTGCGTACCGATGCTGATGTGGTGTTGCTCACCTGCTCAACGCTGGGTTCGGCGGCAAACTACCTGGCGCAGGATCCGGGCATTGTGCGCGTTGACCTGGCGCTGGCGCAGGAAGCGGCAGCGGCACGCGCGGGCGGGCCTGTCGTGGTGCTGTGCGCCGCCCCCACCACCATCAAACCTACCGCCGCGCTGTTTCGCGCCGTGGCGCCGAACGCGCCGCTGGCGGTGGAGCTGATTCCCGGAGCCTGGGATGCATTTAAAGCAGGCCAGCTTGAAGCGTACTTTGCGATGATAGCCGAACGGGCGCAGCAGGCGCTGGATGAAGGCGCAGGCTGCGTGGCGCTGGCGCAGGCTTCTATGGCTGGCGCAAAAAGCCGGATTACGCACCCGAAAGTGCTCACCAGCCCGCACAGCGCGCTGCATCGCGAGTGGACGCGGCTTCAGTCTATTTTCGGTGCGCAGGCCTGATGGAACTGCTATTTCGCCGCGCCACTGCCAGTGACGCCGCGCTGCTCAGCGAGATGGGCTTTCGCACCTACCGTCATCATTTCGCGCATCTGTGGAACAGCGAAAACGAGCTGAGCGCGTTTCTTGAGGCGGAATATAGCGTGGCGGCGCTGCAACAAAGCCTGAACACGCCCGGTGTGCGCTGGCTGATTGCCGAAGCGGCGCAGCCGACAGGCTTCGCGAAACTCTCCTGGCGCAGGCCCGTGCCGGAGCGTAACCAGACCGGCGCGTTGCTGCACAAGCTCTATCTGATGCCTGGCGAAACGGGCAAAGGCTACGGCGAAGCGTTCTGGCAGGCGATCCTTCGCGAAGCGCGGGCCGAAAATGAGACCTGGCTCTGGCTGGAGGTGCTGGAAGCGAATGCGGGCGCGCGCCGCTTTTACGAGGCTCGCGGTCTGAAGATGCTCACTCAGACCCTTTTCAGCAGCGCCACACAGCAGAGCGTGCTGTTTATTATGGGGAAAGCGCTTGATGACAATGCCTGAGACACCCACGCGCCGCAGCGTCGGCGTGAAAAACGTTACCGTGGGCCGCGACGTGGTGATTTACGAGCCAGCTAACCTTTACGATTGTGAACTGGGCGATGGCGTATTTATCGGGCCGTTTGTCGAGATCCAGAGCCACACCCGTATTGGCCGCGGCACCCGCGTCCAGTCGCACGCGTTTATTTGCGAATCGGTGACCATTGGCGAACGCTGTTTTATCGGCCACGGCGTGATGTTCGCTAACGACATGTTTCGTGAAGGCAAGCCCAACCCGGACCGTGAAAGCTGGGGGAAAATCGTGATTGGCGATGAGGTGTCGATCGGCAGCGGCGCGACCATTCTTGCGGTTTCTGTCTGCGACGGCGCGGTAATTGGCGCGGGCAGCGTAGTCACCAAATCGATTAGCGAAAAAGGGGTTTACGCTGGCAACCCGGCCCGGCTTTTACGCCGCTTGTAGCGTTATCTGAAAGCGAAACGGCTTGCTGACTCTCCCCTCTCCCCGGCGGGGAGAGGGTCAGGATCAACGGCTGCATCGCCTTAACGGAAGTTCACGCTCTTATCGCTGGTCATGCTGTAGAGATCAAACTTGCGTCCCAGCATCTGGCCGCCGTCACGGGTAAGCGGCGTCCAGCCAATCGCTGCGCGGCTGCGCGTGGCGCCGCCGGAGAAGAGATCGAACGGCACCGAAACGTATACCCCTTTGGTGAAGTCCCCTTCGCCATATTCATCCGGCGAGACGTTAGTGATAGTGGCGTAAGCGCCCACCACAATGCCGCTGTCGAAGTGCTTAGCAACCTCCAGCGTGCCGCCTTTATCGCCTGCCAGATACTGGCCGACGCTCGCTTTAATCAGCACGTCCTGCGCAAATGACGGCGTCCAGTATGCGGTCAGATGCCCGGTTTTCACGCTGTAGTCGGTAAACTTCATCATGTTCTGCGGACTGGTCCAGTCGCGCTGCTTCACATAGTTTGCCTCCAGACCGAAGGCCCAATTGCTGTCTACCGGACGGTAAAGCACCTCTGCGCCCGCGCCGCCGTACATGGTTTCCAGATAACCGCCATAAACCTGGCCGTACCAGCTATTGCCCAGGTACTGGAAGTAGTTCGCCTGCGCGTTGTTCACGTAATAGTTATTTTCTACGTAATCACGCACGTGAGTACGCACGCGCGGCAACGCCGAGTCGTTTGGCGGGTTGGTGTAGTTAAATTTGTCGTAGTTATTGGCGATATTGGCGAACAGGCTGCCGGTCGTCAGCAAGTGATCGGTAAGCCACAAATCTGCCGTCGCCATCACGCCGACCTGGTACATGTAGAAGCTTTCCGGCCCGCCGAAAGACTGGTTCAGCACCGGGTTGAGCGAGAAGTTAAAGCGCGATTTCTCGATGTACCAGCCCTGCTCGGTGCTCTGCGGCACTATAGGCTCCATGCGTTTTTGCGCCAGCTCGGTTTCATGGCCGAGCGGCTCGCCCTCCAGATGGCGTTTCAGGCTCGCGACGTCTGTTTCCGTGGTTACCTGCGGCATATTCAGGCGCGTTTCGGTTACGCGAATGGTGCGCACCCCTTCGGGCAGATCGTTCATGATGATGCGGTTCGCGCGCTCGATGCCTTCCTGCGAGTCGCGGTATTTGAACTGCTCGCCGGTGACATAAAGCGTGTCGCCTTTCACTTGGATCTGCGGGTTGTTCAGCCCGGCGTTGTATTTAAGCGAGGTAAGCTGGTTCGCCACCACGCTGTGCTGAAGGATCTCCTCCTGCGGCTGCGGCTGGTATTCCGGGCGGCGATTATCGTTGTAAGAAGGGCGCAGATCGTTGAAGTTAGTGCGTAATGTAAAGCCGAACATCAGCGTGTTGCCGCGCTCATAGCTCAGGTTTACGTCCGCCCAGTCGGCGACGCGATAAATCGCGCCGACGTTAAATTTGCTCTTCTGGTCGATTTTACCGGCAAAATCTTCGCTGTAGTTGTTGCCTTCGTACTCAAGCTTCAGGCGCAGCGGCTGCCACGGCGTCTGGTACTCCACGCCGCCAAAGATTGCCGCCGGGCCATGGAACATGGCGCTGCCGTCGATAGAGCCCGCTTTCTGGTAGCTCGGGTCGCGGTAGCAGAACTTGTCGTCATATTCGCAGAACGGGTTTTTGACGTTGCCGCTGGTGCCAAGGTAGCCCCAGCCCAGGCCGAGCGAGAAATCAAACGGCCCCCAGGCTTTATTGGCCACGATGTATTCGCCGTCGAACAGCCCCGTACCGCCCAAATCTCGCGCCCCCACCGCCACCTGCGGCAGAAAGTAGCTCTCTTCCCACAGCCGCAGCTTCACATCGAAGGCTTTATCTTTATAGGTCTGGTTGCCGGAAAACGACTCGACGCTGCTGTAGTTTCTGGTTCGAACGTCCGTGTAGCGCAGCGTAGTTTCCAGCCAGGGGAAAAGCTGAACAGAAGCCGAGTAGTAGCGGTACTGGTCGTTATCACGGTAGTTGAGACTCAACTCCCCTTCCCGCGCCATGCGCGCCGTGGGGGTTTGCATCAGGCCCACGCCGCCGAAGTCGGACTGCGAAGGGCCGACCGGCGCGGGGTACGTTTCGGCATGACAGGCGCAGGAGACCGACAGCGCCAGCAAACTGTAAAAATAGCGTTTCTTCATCAATCCGGTATCCGCTGCGTCAGGGAGCGAAGTATTTGCTCGTTCAGATCGTCATAAGAAGAGGTAAAAGTGTGCTCTGCGAAACCCAGGTAGATAATGCTGCCGGGCATCGGCTCCACGTGACGTTTGTTCCAGTAAGCGACGGGGACGTTTTGCGTGCGTCCGTCGGGGTAGACCACCCAGGCGTAGCTGCGCTCGCCGCCGCTAAGCCGGCTCACTTCATCCAGATAATCGGCCACCGACTTTCCCGGCGTGAACGGTTTCGGGCCAGGGGAACTTACCAGACCCATTAGCGTAACCGTGGTGGGTTGCGGCCCGACCCACAGCGAGTATTCGCCTTCCAGCGGCACATTGTTGCTCGGGCTTACCCGCACGCTGTCCGGATCCAGATTAATAAACTGGCGGCCTGTCACTTTCAGCGCAGCGAGTTGCTGGCGCACGCTGTTGATGGCGGAGGCGTCATCCGCGTCTTCATCGGCCGCGAGCGCCGCCAGCCTTCCCAGCAGCGCCTGATGCTGCTGCTGCGCGACGGCGCTGGCCTGACGTTCGCTAATCACCGCGCCCGGCCACCAGCTTTGCGTAAGCTGCGGCTGGGTAACGAGGTCAGCGAGCTTCTGCGCGCCGGTCACTTTCAGGGGCTGTGTGTGTTCGGGATAAACCGTAATGGTGCCTGTGGCGAACGCCGACAGGCTGCCGAGGCTTAAAATCAGTGAGGCGAGGGCTGCTATTTTCATTCTTTTGCTGCCTTCAACAGGATGGTGGTAACCGGGAAATAACCTGCGCCAAGGTACTGTTTCGACTGACGTACAACGCCTTCGCTGTCGACCCAGTAGCGGTTATGCCAGCTTGCCGCTTGCGTGACGACCTCTTCGTCCAGCACGCGGACCGGCGTGGATTCACTCCCCACCTGCACGCTGTCTGTGCCGTCCCAGGTAAACGTGGAGCGCGCCGTGGCATAACGCGTCTGGCCGTTCTCTGTCCAGCCCATCACGCGCGTCCAGCCTGCGCCGTCAATAATCTGGTTCGCTTTCAGTAAAGGATCGTCGCTGATGTTCGTTACGCTTATCAGGTTGTCGCGCAGATTAACGGTTTTCACCAGCCGCCCGTGCTGGGTTATCAGCGTGGCGTGGTCCTGAGTCACCCATTTTTGTTGGTCGTTTTCTGAAAACGCCAGCACCACAAACAGCTGCGGACCGTTGTTTAGCGTCATGTACTGGCTGGCGTAAGGCATATTTTGAATATCTTCGTCTGTCAGATGGACGCCATCGGCGCCCGTGACGCCACGCCAGAAAGAGGTTGCCATTCCTTTGATATTGGAGGAACAGGCCTGGAGAAGCAGGCAGAGCATCACAATCGCGAGTCGCTTCACGACATTTCCTCAGGGTCAAAATAACCACACCGTAGTGTGGTTATGGTTAAAGCACCGAAGGTTACTGCGTGGTGCTGGTGGTGGTTGTGGTGGTGGTCCCGGTGTTAGAACCGTCGCCGCCACCGGTCGCAGCGAGCGCTACGCCGACAACCGACCCGACAGTGCTGGTTGTCGTTGCAGTAGACGTACCTACCGACACCGACGTCGCCGCCGCACCCGCCGCGTCACCGGTGGCTACCGGCTCCGCGTTGGCCGCAGTCGCGCCCAGCGCTGCTATGGCAAAAATGCCATAAACGATTTTTTTCATAACAATTTCCCTTCATTGAATGAATGGAGATGTGCCCGAAAGGGTTTCAGGCGCCATCGAGTATACACAACAACGCGCGCAGGTTTATGGCATCGGGAAATAGGCGGCAGGTTTTAGGATAAATAGATAAAATCAAAACGCTGGACGCAAAAATTTAATTAAAAAATAATTATTTTCAACAACTTAAAATATATTCCAGACACGGGCTTATCCGGATATTCCTAAATCGCCAGGATAAACGGAAAGCGTGAAAAGACTTTTTCAGATTAACCTCAAAGCTCACCGACGGCAAAAGGCGCGCAACGGGATTTATCTGATAAAAAAATGCCGGCGTTCAGGTCGGCATTATTTCGCATAACGCGTTAATTACGCGCGCCAGGCTTTATAACGGTTAATCAGGCCGTTGGTAGAACTGTCGTGGCTGTTGATTTCCTGGCTGTCGCCAAGCTCCGGCAGGATACGGTTGGCAAGCTGTTTGCCAAGCTCCACGCCCCACTGGTCGAAGGTAAAGATATTCAGGATCGCGCCCTGGGTGAAAATCTTATGCTCGTAGAGCGCAATCAGCGCGCCCAGGCTGAACGGGGTGATTTCACGCAGCAGGATAGAGTTAGTCGGGCGGTTGCCTTCAAACACTTTAAACGGCACCACATGATCAAGCTGCGCCGGGTCTTTACCCTGGTCGCGGAATTCCTGCTCCACGACGTCGCGGGATTTACCAAACGCTAACGCTTCGGTCTGCGCGAAGAAGTTAGAGAGCAGCTTCTGGTGGTGATCGGAAAGCGGGTTATGGGTGATAGCCGGCGCGATGAAATCGCACGGCACCAGCTTGGTGCCCTGGTGGATCAACTGGTAGAAAGCGTGCTGGCCGTTGGTGCCCGGTTCGCCCCAGATGATAGGGCCGGTCTGGTAATCCACTGGATTGCCGTTGCGGTCGACAAACTTGCCGTTGGATTCCATGTTGCCCTGCTGGAAGTAAGCGGCAAAGCGGTGCATGTACTGGTCATACGGCAGAATGGCTTCGGTTTCGGCGCCAAAAAAGTTGTTGTACCAGATGCCGATAAGCGCCAGCAGCACCGGCAGGTTTTGTTCAGGCGCGGCGGTGGAGAAGTGTTTGTCCATCTCATGCGCGCCGCTGAGCAGTTCAACAAAGTTGTCGAAGCCCACGGAGAGAATGATAGAAAGGCCGATAGCAGACCAGAGCGAGTAGCGCCCGCCGACCCAGTCCCAGAACTCGAACATGTTAGCGGTGTCGATGCCGAAATCGCCAACCGCTTTGGCGTTAGTGGAGAGCGCGGCGAAGTGTTTCGCTACGTGCTGCTGGTCGCCTGCGGTTTTCAGGAACCAGTCGCGCGCGCTGTGGGCGTTGGTCATGGTTTCCTGGGTGGTGAACGTTTTAGACGCCACGAGGAACAGGGTAGATTCCGGGTTCACTTTCTTCAGCACTTCGGCGATATGGGTGCCGTCTACGTTAGAAACAAAGTGCATGCTGAGATGATTTTTATACGGGCGCAGCGCTTCGGTCACCATGAACGGGCCTAAGTCGGAGCCGCCGATGCCAATGTTCACCACGTCGGTAATCGGCTTGCCGGTATAGCCTTTCCACTGCCCGGAGATGATAGCCTCAGAGAAGGTTTTCATCTTCTCCAGCACCGCGTTCACTTCCGGCATAACGTCTTTGCCGTCAACCAGGATCGGGGTATTGCTACGGTTGCGCAGCGCGACGTGCAGTACGGCGCGGTCTTCGGTGCGGTTAATCTTTTCACCGGAGAACATCGACTTGATGGCGCCCGCCAGATCGGTCTCTTTCGCCAGCGCTTGCAGCTTGCTCAGGGTCTCTTCGGTAATGCGGTTTTTGGAGTAATCGACCAGCATCAGGTCATTGAAAGTGGCGGAGAATTTGCTGAAGCGGTCGGCGTCTTTCGCGAACAGATCGGCGATTTTTACATCTTTCATCTCGGCATAGTGCTGCTCTAACGCCTGCCATGCGGAGGTCTGCTTCGGATTGATGTTTTTCATAGCAATACTCTTGTGATTTGAGAATTGAAACTGCGGTCGATTGTAGCGCTTGTGGCTGGAATTGTGATGATTTTTATCATGACGCGGCCAGGCGCCGCCGTGCCGGCTAAGACGAAAGTATAGCCGTTATAAGTTATTTTCCTGGCAGGCGGCGTAACATGAAAAATCCCCATGACCGTATCGTTGACAATAACCCCGCCAACCCTTTATTTATGAATAAGTCCCGGCGCGATGCGTGTCATCGGCCGGTAAGTTTTAGGTTGTTTCGGTGTCGCGCTGTGCCCACTGAACAAACCTGATACTCCCGCATTTCGTTTTGCCGCAAGACGGCGACGCAGCGAATCCCCGGGAGCATACAAAAGTATGTGACTGGGGTGAGCGAGGAAAGCCAACGCCGCGGCAGGAAAAAGCGAAGAGTATCCTGATACTCCAGCATTTCGTTTTGCCGCAAGACGGCGACGCAGCGAATCCCCGGGAGCATACAAAAGTATGTGACTGGGGTGAGCGAGGAAAGCCAACGCCGCGGCAGGA
>OKWT01000043.1_pt1 | contig 106747 bp, 97 predicted proteins | sample 1607131 | NCBI WGS metagenome assembly OKWT01 (sample SAMN07501045, study PRJEB24779) | human gut metagenome
GTCGCTTAGCTCAGCTGGGAGAGCACCTGCCTTACAAGCAGGGGGTCATAGGTTCGAGCCCTATAGCGACCATTTTTTTATGCCTAAAACCTCTAAACTTATTTAAAAAGAAGTTTAGAGGTTTTTTGTTGTATACTTAAATTTATTATAGGAGATACTTTAACAAATTTAAGAAGTAGATTACATGCATAAAAAGTGTTATGATACAAGTTGGGTTTAAAGTAATCGATAAAATAATTAAGATTTAAATATATACCAATGAACTATATTGACAATAGAGAGGACTTCAAATTTGATGAACGAAAAAAAATTCTTACCTATTTGTAGAGAAGATATGATAGAACGCGGTTGGGATGAATGTGACTTCGTCCTTGTAACAGCAGATGCCTATGTAGACCATCACAGTTTTGGAACAGCTATTATCTCACGTGTATTAGAAGATGCAGGTTATAAGGTAGGTATTATTGCACAGCCTAACTGGAAAACAACGGATGACTTTATGAAATTGGGTAAACCAAGACTTGCTTTCCTTGTTAATGGTGGAAATATGGACCCTATGGTTAACCATTACACTGTTTCAAAGCGTATAAGAGAGAAAGATTTATATTCACCAGGTGGGAAAATGGGGCTTAGACCAGACCGTTCTACTATCGTATACTGCAACAAAATCCGTGAAGCTTATAAAGATGTAGATATTGTAATCGGAGGTATTGAAGCAAGCTTACGCCGTTTTGCACATTATGATTACTGGAGTAACAGTGTTCGTAAATCTATTCTTGTAGATAGTGGTGCTGACCTTCTTTTATACGGAATGAGTGAGCGTAACATAGTAGAAGTGGCTAATGCTTTAAATGATGGACTTCGTGCTAAATACATTTCTTTTGTAAATGGGACATGTTATTTAGTTGATGATAAAGATTATGTTTATGATTATGTAGAGATTGCTTCATTTAAAGAAGTAAGTGAAGATAAAGTAAAATATGCACAGGCCTTTAAAGTACAGTATCAAGAGCAAGACCCTGTAACAGGCAAAACAATTATTCAGAAGCATGGTAATAAATATCTTGTTCAGAATAAACCAGATATGCCTCTTTCTAGGGAAGAGTTAGATAAGGTTTATGGTCTTCCTTATATGAAAACATATCATCCAATTTATGAAAAAGATGGTGGTATTCCTGCTATTGAAGAGGTTAAGTTTAGTATTGTAAGTTCTAGAGGATGCTTTGGTAGCTGTCACTTCTGTGCCCTTACATTCCATCAAGGACGTATTGTACAAAGTAGAAGTGAAGAATCTATCCTGCAAGAAGCCGAAGAAATGACACATCTTCCTGACTTTAAAGGATATATCCATGACGTAGGTGGCCCTACAGCTAACTTTAGGGGACCAGCATGTAAGAAACAACTTAAAGCAGGTGTATGTAAGCACAAAGAGTGTCTTGCACCTACATTATGTAAGGCTATGGATGTAGATCATAAGGAGTACTTAGGTGTACTTAGAAAGATGAGAGAAATCCCTAAAGTTAAGAAAGTATTCGTTCGTTCAGGCCTTCGTTATGATTACATTATGGCTGATAAAGACGATACATTCTTCAGAGAGCTTATTGAGCACCATGTTAGTGGTCAGCTTAAAGTAGCACCTGAGCATATTTCAGCTAAGGTACTTAAGTATATGGGTAAACCAGCTGGTAAAACTTATGATCAGTTCAGAGAGAAATTCTTTAAGATTAATGAGCAACTAGGTAAGAAACAATATATTATTCCTTACCTTATGTCTAGTCACCCAGGTAGTACATTAGATACAGCTATTGAGCTTGCAGAATACCTTCGTGATATTCATTACCAACCAGAACAGGTGCAAGATTTCTATCCTACACCAGGAACACTTTCAACAACTATGTTCTATACAGGTCTTGACCCTATGACAATGGAAGAGGTATATATTCCTCGTACTAAAGAAGAAAAAGCAATGCAACGTGCACTTCTTCAATTTAGCAATCCAAAGAAATATGATATTGTATATGATGCTTTAATGAAAGCAGGTAGACAAGACCTCATTGGATATGGTCCAAAATGTCTGATTAGACCACGTGAAGACCGCTTCGGTAAAGGTCCTAAAGCACATGGCAATATAGGTAGAGGAAAAGACTCTAGGGGGAAAAATAGCACATCTCGAGATGCTAAAGGTGGTAAAGGTAAAAATGCCAATAGCAGAAATACAGAGCATAGAAATGCAAGTGGTAAAGCAGTAAAGGGTAGAACAACTAGTAGTCGCCATACAGGAGCTACAAATAGTTCTACTAAAAACCGTAAAGGCTCTGTAGCAAAAGGTAGAAAGTCCAAATAGTTTTTGATAGAAAGAGATAGGAGATAAAATGAAAATCTTAATGTTAGGTGGAACGAGGTTTTTTGGTAAACAAGCTGTACAGGCTCTTATTAAAAGAGGCTATGAAGTTACTATTGCAACGAGGGGACAACAAGCAGATGAGTTTGGTGATGGGGTTCAGCGCATTATACTCGATCGTACAGATAGGACTTCATTAGAAAAGGCTTTAGAAGGATTAACGTTTGACGTGGTGTATGATAATATTTGTTATGCGCCTAATGAAGCCAAAGCATTACTGGAAGTAATGGAAGGTAGAATGGGTAAATATATTGTAACCTCTTCACTAGCTGTATATAGTGAAGGCGAGCATTTAACTGAAGAGTGCTTTGATCCTTATCACTATCCTATTGTATACGGTAATAGAAATGATTTCTCTTATGCAGAAGGCAAGAGACTTATAGAGGCAGTAATTTATCAAGAATTTGAGCTGCCTGCTATCGCAGTACGTTTTCCAGTAGTAATTGGTACGCATGATTATACAAGAAGATTAGTTTTCTATGTAGAGCATACTTACAATGAAACACCTTATACAGCATTAAGATATGATGAGCCTATGTGCTTTATAACAGAAGAAGAGGCTGGAGAATTTCTAGCTTTACTAGCGGAAGCGGACTTTGTAGGGCCTATTAATGCAGCTACAAATGGGAGTATTACTGTTAAAGAGATTATTGAAATGATTGAAGCAAAAGCTCATAAGAAAGCAAACTTAGTAGAATCAAGTTCACATATAGGAACATATAGTGATTTTAGCAATGTAACTTTAGATTGTCATAAGGCTGTGGCACTAGGAATGCGTTTTAGAGAAGTACATGAGGCATTTGATGAAGTGATAACTTATGACCTTGCACATCTATAAAATAATAAAAGGCTGGTATAACCCCTTTTTAAGGAGGTTATACCAGCCTTTTAAATGACTAATCAATAAATACACGTGTGCCGCTTATCATATTATTATAGAGCCATTCACTATTTTCTACAGAAAGCCTAATGCAGCCAGCAGAAGCAGGTGTACCTAATTCACCCTTACCTTTAAGAAGATAGGTACCAGTCTTATCAAACATAACAGAATGATAGAGATAAGTTGTACCGATAAATCCAAAGGCATTTTTACATCTATAGCCTTTTTCTACACCAAAATAAGGCACTTTATAAGTAAGCTCAAAGGTACCTTTAGGCGTAGGAGAATGAGACTTACCGGTAGAGCAAAGAAAATGTTTAATCAGCTTCCAATTCCCTTTACTCCCTTCAAAAATATAGGTTCTTTGTCTAGCTGTATTAGTCCAAATAAGATAAGGCGTTTTGCTAGAAAGGCCAGATTGATTAATTGTATCTTCTGCCCATATAAGTGTACCTATATCAATAGGATCCCCTAAACTAGCCAGATAATCTGTATTTTGTGCCAAGCTATAGCGCTCAAATAAGCGTGTATTAATTTGACCAAACATGTTTTCATTAGTGTAGTTTAGTTCATAACCTTCTGCCTTTGTGATAACTGTTGAAAGGTATTTTTTTGAAGCATGCAATGTATTAGCAGGGCGTGTAATCGTTTCAAGAGGTTTTAAATCATAATGGCTAGGTTGATAAGTGAAACCATTATCCCAGTAAAGGTCAACAACAGATAAGCTAACAGGTGTAGGAAGGTCATTAGTAATTTGATCAAGAGTGGCAAAGATATGTAGAGGTTCTTTGGGAATCATTTTATAAGAGGTACCATTTATTTCAATATGATAAAGCTCACGGAGTGCTCCGATAGGAATGAGGACATTATCTTGCGAATCAATACCGTGTGTTTTAAAGTTATTAATCCAAATATCATGTTCATAGAGTGAGTAGTATTGATGGATTAAAGGGACATCAGAGAGTGTAGCTTGGGTAGTAGGAAATTCATTAGAAGTAACCTTTATGATACCAGTTTGAGAATCATAATGAACATTTAAGCCTATTTCACGTAGTCTAAAGAGAGGTACATATTTACTACCTAATACATCATAAGTTTCTATATGTATATCATTAAAATCTAATGTAATATTACTTGCTTCAAGCTGGCCTAAGTAATGGGAAGAAGTAGGTTCAGTGGCTGTAATAGGAACGGCAATTAGACAAAACAAGAATAGAATAGTTAATAATTTTTTCATTAGAACACTCCTTTTAATTTTGAGATTAAATGTATCTATAATATATATTGAGGTTGAAAAATATTTATACGTAAAATAGTATTTAAATATAGCCATAAGTTAAAAGAAATGATATACTAATATTAATTAAATAATAATTTTTATTATATAGATGGAGGATTTAGCATGAAAAAATACTTTAACGCATCTATGGCTTATCTGATTCTTGGCCTTATTGCAGGTGTATTTTATAGAGAGTTTACAAGAATGGCAGAATTTACAGGTCAAACTGTTTTAAAGGGTCTTCATACACATATTCTTGTATTAGGTTTCTTATTCTTTATCATTGTACTTTTACTTGATAAAAACTTTGGATTCTCTAAAATGAAAGGAAGCAAAGCATGGTTTATCAGTTATAACGTGTCTATGGTGTATTTTATTGCAACAATGGTAGCAAGAGGGATTGCTCAGGTGAGAGGGATTGAAGTGAGTGGTCTTAGCCATATAGCAGGTCTTGCACATGCTTTATTTGGAGCAGCGCTTGTATGGTTCATTATTATTGGAAATAAAATGCTTAAAGAGCAAGCAGAATAATAGCAAAAGAATAACAAAAGGAGTATTGCCAAATGGCAATACTCCTTTTTGATTGTAGCATTACAATTTAGAACAACATACCTACAATGGCTGCTGTAATAAGTGTTGTTAGTGTACCAGCAAGAAGCGCCTTAAGTCCAAATCCGGATACTTCAGGGCTACGACTTGGGCAGAAAGATTTGAAACCAGCTACAGCTATACCGATGGAGCTAAAGTTTGCAAAGTTACAAAGGGCTACAGATAGAACAGCTTGAGTTCTAGGAGAAAGCGTATGCAGTAATGTCCCTAATTCTGTAAAGGCAACAAATTCATTCATCGCAATTTTGGTTCCTATAAGTGTAGCAAAAGGTTCGATTTCACCTTTTGGAATACCAAAGAGCCATGCCAAAGGTGTAAAGATAAAGCCTAGTATAGAGCTGAAAGATAGACCTACAAAGGCTAAAATATAATTAAGTAAAGCAATAAGCCCTAGAAAGGCAATGAGTACAGCAGCTACATTAAAGGCAAGCTGTAAGCCTTGAATAGCACCATCACCAATAGCTTCGAAAAGGTTAGAAGACTCAGATCCTTCAATTTCAATATTGTTTGTACGACTTACTTCTGTTTCTGGAATAATAATTTTAGAAATAAGAAGTGTAGCAAAAGGAACAGTAGCCATAGCAATAAGGAGATATTTCATATCAATCCCCATAAGGACATAACCACCAATAACCGATACGGATACAGAGGAGAAGCCCCCAGCAACAACTGCAAATAACTCACTACGTGTTAAATCAGGTAAGAAAGGCCTTGTAAGGAGAGGTGCCTCTGTTGTACCTAAAAAAGAGTTTCCGACAGAACAGAAAGTCTCTACTTCTGTTGTATCTAAAATCCAAGCTATTGCTTTTCCTAGGTATTTTACAAGGAATGGAATAACTCTTAAGTAATAGAGAACAGAAATAAGCGCACTTGTAAAAGCAATAAGAGCTAGAACATTAAAGGCGAAGATAAAATTATTAGTAACGAGGTCCCCAAATACAAAGGCAAGTCCTTCATTACCAAAGGAGAGTACTTTTACTACAACATTAGCTACAGATTCAAGGATATATCTACCTACAGGTACCCTAAGTACAAAGAGAATGAGAAGAATCTGAACTCCAAGTGCAGTAAAAATTGTTCTAAAAGAAATTGCTTTCCTATTTTCAGAAAAAAGGTATGCAATAGCTAATAGGACTAAAATACTTATAATGCCAGAAAAAATATACATACAAATCTCCCTTCTTATAGAGAATAAAATACCTATCTAAAGAAGTATTTTTACCCAAAAGGAAGAGAATTATTAAAAAAAGACTAACCTAGTTAGTCTTTTTATTTTTGTATAGAAGTCTTTTTAATATAAGATTAAAATAGCGATAATCATGTTCATCCTTCTGAAGCATTAAGAGAAAATTAGAAAGGATAAAATTCATAACACGTTTAGGGCCTAATATACCATAAATAGTAGGATTAAACTCACCTTTATGTCCATCAATAATCTCTTCAAGAACTTGTAAGAAGTGTGCCATATATTCTAGATCATCATTTTCAGATAGATTAAGGTCAGGAAAAGATGAAAGGTCTTTTAGCCACGTTTCACGTAAAGGTGCTAAGTAATCTCTCATATAAAAATAAAGTACTTCAAACTGTTTATAGAAATCAAGTTCAGGGTCAAGCGCATGATGAAAGGTTTTGAAGGCTTCATTCCAGAAAGCATTCGTAATTGCATAGGTAAGATCTGCCTTACCAGGAAAATAGTTATAAATAGTACCTAAGGCTACACCGCCTTCACTTGCCACTTTACGCATATTAATAGAATCAAGACCTTCTTTAACTGCAAGGGCCATACCAGTAGAGACAATAGTAGCCTTAGGATTTTCAAGTGCACGAGCCACATGACCACCTCTTTTGTAAGAAACTATGTTCATATTGTAAAATATTTCCATAATTTGGTCAATGGGATTATGCTAGATTTATGAGTTTTTTCTGAAATATCTATAACCGATGAGTACAATCCAAACATAAGCTAATGTTTTAGGAATCATAAGCATACCTACAATACGTATTGTGGTGCCCCATAAAACAACTGGTACATAGAAAGCAAAAGATAAGAATACGGCAATGGCCATATAAATATAATCTTTATCGGTATGTACTTTAGCTTCTTTATACATAATGTAAATCATAATGATACCCATAATAGCGAAAGGAATATTACGGTAGATCCCCCAGCTGATAGGTGCATTATAGTTAAGCCAATCATTACCTGGGAAGAAGCAGAGAATAATACGTACTAGAGCTAAAAGATAGATAGTAAGTGTTAAAAGTTTAGTTTCTTCTTTGGTTTTGTTAAAACGTACCTGCCAAATTTTATAAAGAATAACATAAAAGATAGTCATAGTAATAGAAGTAATAAATTTACCTATACCTAATGCAGCTGCATTAGCTTCAAGTCCTGTTGTAAGTAAGCCATAGGCTCTAGGAACAAGATGGAAGGAATCTCCAGCTCCTAATAGAACAGACATATAACCGAATAATTTTACATACTTATCTTTACCTTTTAAAATCATTTGAAAACCAAGGATAATAACAGTAGATAAGTAAACCACATCAAAAAGTGTTTCCATAATAGCTTGCATAATAAAACCTCCATTCAGTATTGAACAATGTTCATTTGAGGGTGTAAAAGAAGGGCCCTATTAGGCACCTTTTGAAATTAGTATACGCTTAAGAAGTGAATTAAAGAACTCATAATTAGGATCGCCATTCTTTAACATCATCATAAAGTTAGAGAAAATAAAGTGAGTTAATTCATCTTCAGTAAATGTGTTAAATAATGATGGATCAAATTCATGCTTGTGAGCTTGAAATAACCTAGTAAATAAGCCTATAAAGTGTGACATATACTCGTCCTCTTTTTGCTTACCTTTTTGTTTATGAATAGTAGATAAGGAAGAGAGGTCATTTAACCAGTTTGTCTTAAACTGTTCAAGATACTTCAAAATATAGAAGTAAAGATATTCTAGTTGCTGGAAGAAATCTAAATCTTGAGTATAAGACGTGTGGAGTGAACTAAAACATTCTGCCCAAAAACTTTCTATGATGGCAATAATTAAATCCATCTTAGTGGGGTAGTAGTTGTAGATTGTCCCTAGAGCAATGTCACATTCTTTTGCTACAGTACGCATATTAATGCCTGTTAATCCTTCATCAGAAGCGAGTTTCTTTGCTACAGATAAAATAAGTTCTGTAGGATTCTCTATTACACGTGACATAAAATCACCTCATTCAAATGAACTATGTTCATATGATAGAGTATTTTATATAAGTTGTCAAGAGGTTATACAATATAGAGTGCTATTATCTCTTTTGAGATAAATTGTATAAATAGTATAGCATAATGTGAAAAAAACAAGTATGATAGAGAGAGGAAAAAAAGTATCTATATTTTATTTATATGTTGTTAAGATTTTTAAGTTATACTAAAAGTAAATCAAACATTGTAGGGAGAAGTAAAGATGAAAAAATTTAAAAGATTCATAGCAGTAATGGCATTGGCAACAGTAGCTATATCAGTAGTAGGATGTAGTGACACAAAAGCTGGACAAGCTGAAGACACAACTCAAACTACAGAAGCAAAGGAGCAGGGAGCAGAGGCTACAGCACCAGATTACTCAGAATATGAAAAAGTAGTAGTAGCAGAAGTAGGCGATGCAAAAGTAACACTTGCAGAAGTGAAAAAAGAAATGGCATACCTTGAGCAACTACTTATGATGCAATTTGGGGAAGACTACAAAAATAATGAAGAAGCTATGACTTTCTATAAAGAGCAACAAAAAGCAATCCTTGATTACTTAATTGAGTCTAAATTACTTGTTCAAGACGCTAAAGACTTTGAAATTGAAGTAACAGATGATGAAGTAACTGCAGAAATTGATAAAGTAAAAGCGAACTTTGAATCAGAAGAAGCATTTACAGCAGCTATGGAACAAGAAGGTTTAACATTAGAAAGCTATACACAATTTGTTAAAGAAAATTTAATTATTGCAAAAACACTTGAAAAAGTAACAGCAGATATTGACGTGACAGATGATGAAGTTAAAGCTTACTATGATGCTAATATTTCTAAGTTCACACAACCAGCAGGTGCTGAAATGGCTCATATCTTAGTTGCTACAGAAGAGGAAGCAAAAGATATTAAAAAACAATATGATGAAGGTAAAGATTTCGCAGAGCTTGCTGCTGAATTTGGGACAGATGGAACAAAAGAAACAGGTGGAAGCTTAGGTGGATTTATTGCATACGATTCCCCAACTTATGATGCAGATTTCTTAGCAGGAGCTAAAGGACTTGGAGAAGGTGAAGTATCAGATCCTGTTAAAACACAATTTGGATGGCATTTAATTAAAACAACAAATGTTCAACCAGAACCAGTTGTAAAAACATTAGAAGAAGTTAAAGAAGAAGCTAAAGCTGGAGCACTTCAAGATAAGCAATATGAAGCATTTGGTAATCATATTGAAACTTTAAAAGAAAAAATCAAAGTAGAAATTTTTGAAGACAAATTAGCTTAATACGAAGGAGTAGATTCCATAAAGGAATCTACTCCTTTTCTCATCAACCGCTAATAAAGAAGTCTAATATATACTAAGTTCATCTATAGTTGCGGTATAAAGCTCGTATATTTACAGCATGTACAAGTAAGTATTGTAAAGTGTTTATTTATACTCTCCTCTTTTAGTTTGGAAAATTATAGAATAATTTTCGAGAAAAATATATAATAGAGAAGTAAGTCTAAAAAATGAAAAGAGATGATAAATATGAAGAAAAAATTAGTTGTTTTATTAATTGCAGCACTTACTTTAAGCAGTATGAATCCTGCTGTAGTTATGGCGAATCAAGTACCAGTCGTAGCTTCAACCAGTTTAGAACAGGTTATATCAGGAAAAGCAAGTATGTTAAATACAATGCTTGGTGGAACTAGTATGCAGTATGCATTAATAGATGCAGGTGAAATTGTACTATCAGGTAATACGGGTGTATATAGTAAATCAGAGAATAAAGCATTAACTGATGAAACGATGTATGGTATAGGGTCTATTAGTAAGATGTATGTAACTGCAGCTGTTATGCAGCTTGTAGATGAAGGAAAAATAGATTTAGATACGCCACTTACAACCTACATACCAGAATTTAAAATGGCAGATGAACGTTATAAAGATATTACCCCTCGTATGCTACTAAATCATTCATCAGGGCTTATGGGTTCTAGTTTTAGAGGATCATTCTTATTTAATGATGCCGATACATATGCAGTAGATTCTTTACTTACACAGCTAGAAGGGCAAAGGTTAAAAGCTGACCCAGGTGCTTACAGCGTATACTGTAATGATGGTTTTACACTTGCACAAATTTTAGTAGAGCGTGTAAGTGGTATGGATTTTACAAGCTTTATACATAAGGCATTTACAGAGCCACTTGGTCTTACAAATACTAAGACACCTATAGACGAATTTGATACGAATGAACTCGCTAAAGCATATTACCCTACTTATAATGGTGAACTTCCGGTAGAGAGTGTAAATGTGATTGGTACTGGAGGTATTTATGCAACAGCTGAGGATCTTTGTAAGTTCTCAGAAATTTTCATGCATGGACAAAAAGATATTTTAAGTGAAGATGCCTTAAAGGCTATGGAAACGAATGAAGCTGAAAAAGGTATCTGGGTAAAAGATGGAGACAATAGTTTTGAATATGGGCTTGGATGGGATAATATGAATGTCTATCCTTTTAATGAGTATGGTATCAAAGCACTTGTAAAAGGTGGAGATACTCAGCTTTATCATGGTAGTTTAATTGTACTTCCGGAACATAATATGGCAGCTGCAGTCGTATCATCAGGTGGTGCAAGTACTTATGATCAGATGTTAGCAACTACTATGCTTTTAGAACAACTTAAAGCTAAAGGAATTATTGATGAAATAAAACCAGCTAAAGTACCAGTAGCTCCAGTTAAAGCCGATATGCCTAAAGAGCTTATATCAGAGTCAGGTGTTTATATGGCAATGGGTGGTGCTGCATATGAAGTACAAATAAAAGAAACAGGTGAGCTTGTATTAAAAGCACTTACAATGCCTGTTCCAGAGCAAACTTTTATCTACACAACAGAAGGGGTTTTTGTAAGTCCTGATGGGAGTACACAGGTTCAAGTTGTAGAAGAAAGTAATGGTCATAAATATTTATGGGCTAAAGGATATGGAAGTTTACCAGGCATAGGTGAAATAGCGACTTCTGATTATCAACTTCAAAAAATGGAGCCTAATGAAGTATCAGAAGAAGTAAATGCAGCATGGCAAGCAAGAAATGGTAAGAAATACTTCATCATAGATGAAAAATATAGTTCTCAAGTGTACTTAACCATGCCTGCTAGTTTACTTATGTTAGATAGTTACTTACCAGGATATGTAATAGGAAATAAGATTATAGATGCTAATAATGCACAAAGTGTTATACAAATACCAGGTATGAATGGACGTGACCTTCAAGATATTCAAATCTTTGAGAAGGACCAAGTAGAGTATGCAAAAATAGGTGGTTATACTACAATCAGTGAAGATGCTATACCAGATTTAGCCAATGCTACAGAAGCAATCTGTACCATTGGAGAAGAAGGTTATGCAAGATGGTTTACAGTACCAGCAGCATTAGCAAATAAGACTATAGCGCTTACTATACCGGCAAATGGTGCAGCAATGGTTTATGATATGCATGGGCAATTAGTAGATAATACATATATTAGTGGAAATGCAACAGTAACATTACCGGAAAAAGGCTATGTAGTATTTGCAGGTAATGTAGGTGTACAATTTAGTTATACAGTTCAATAATATAAATAAAAAGGCTATCTCAAGAGATAGCCTTTTTATAATGCAATGATATAATGACACGATAATAATTTTATATATTTATACAGTAATACCATAGTGTACTTTACAGGATTCTAACATTTGATGATAAAGGTCCTCATGATTAGAAATGATAAAGAGGTCTTTGGCATATTGAAGTGTTTCTAGATACTGAGGAATATCTAAGTGGAATTGTGCAATCCCTTTACGGAAGTAAAGATGTGCAAGAAAGGAAATAGAGCGATTAGAGACTGCATATTGTATACCTAGATTAGCATGTTCTAAGGCCTTCTTATGTAAGTCTATACGATGAAAAGTATAAGATAAATTATAGTGGAGTTTAGCTAAAAGATTAGAAGAGGCAATCTGAACATTTTCCTTAGAAAAGTTACTACAGAAAAGAAGTATTTCAACACAGTGTGAAGCATCTTCTAAGGTATATTTCGTTAGACCAATGTTCATAAGGAGACGGAGTTCTAATTCATTATAATAATAAGTTTGATAGTGCTCTAAATTAAAATTCTCAATGGTATAGGAGAGTGCTTGTATATAACATTCTATTTGTAAATCATAACGTTTTTCTTTAATCCCTAGGAGTACACCTTCAATTAAAGCAATAAGTTGTAGAACCTGATTTCTGAAAAACTGATTCATATTATGTGTGGCTAATTTTTTAAATTGAATAAGGTCTTCTTGAAGTAATGCATAGTTATTACTATCTAAGTGAAAATCTAACTCTCTTTTTAAATCTTCTAGCTCATCATAGTGATCCATACGATAAGTTAAAAAGAGCTCTGCAATATCCATATTAAGTGCAGAAGAGAGTAAATCTAGTGTTTCTTGTTTTGGTAGAACGAGCCCATTTTCGATTTTTCTTAATGTTTCAAGATTAATTGAGACTTTAAGACTAATATCTTTCTGGGTTAGATGTAGTGTATGGCGGATTTCTTTAAGAGCTTCACCAAATCCTTTGAGAGTGTAGTACATTTTAATGTGCCGCCTTTCTTTAGTAAGTAATAAACCCAACTTAAATTGGGTTACAATTTTTTAAAAATAACGTTAAAATAAGGTATGAGTTAACTATTATAAGAAAGTAGAGGAGTAATAATATGAAAAAGTATGTAACCATTATATCTACATTTTTATTAGTAAGCTGTACGGTAGGGGGGCAACTATCACAATTAAAAGGTCCAGATGATTTAATCGTGGGACATGGTAAAACAGTAGTAGCACAAGGTCCAGACGATTTAATTGTAGGGCATGATAAAACAGTAGTAGCACAAGGTCCAGACGATTTAATTGTAGGACATGCTGAAACAGCAGTTAACTTTTAGGGTATTTAATTGTTTTATAAGGTTTATATATAGAAAGAGTTTTAAAAGTAAAGAGGGTAATGCTATTTAGTACTTAGATCGGACAAGTTAGCGCTAGGGGATGCTAACTTATAGAAAAGACAGGAGTTGGGGGACTTCTGTCTTTTTTATATGTCTAATAAAACACCCACCTTATAAGATGTATAGGGTGGGTGTTTTTCTATAAAATGGAAAGGAAACGTTAACTAAGTTTAAAAGAACTCTTAAGTGGTACGATACGGTTGAATACAGGTTTTTCTTCAGTAGAGTATTTAGTATCTACAGTAAAGAAACCGTGACGTACAAATTGGAATTTATCTAAAGGTTTAATACCCTGAACACCCGTTGATTCAATGTAACCTTGAACAACTTCCATAGAGTTTGGATTAATTTGTTCTAAGAAGTGTTTACCTTCATTTTCTGGTATATCATCTAAAATAAGAGGTTCGTATAATCTAAATTCACAAGGTACAGCATCAGCAGCATTTACCCAGTGAATTGTAGCTTTAACTTTACGGCCTGTAAAGCCTGAACCACTTTTAGTTTCTGGATCGTAAGTACAGTGTACTTCTACTACATTGCCATCTTCATCTTTAATAACGTCTGTACATTTCACAAAGTAAGCGCCTTTAAGACGAACTTCATTACCTGGGAAAAGACGGAAGTATTTTTTAACTGGTTCTTCCATAAAGTCTTCTTGTTCAATGTAAATCTCACGTGAGAATGGTACAAGGCGTGTGCCTTTTGTCTCATCTTTGGCATTGTTCTCAATTTCAAGCATTTCAGTTTGGCCTTCTGGATAGTTTGTAATAACTAATTTAAGAGGGCGCATAACTGCCATAAGAAGTGGTGCTTTTGGAAGTAAGTCTTCACGAAGGAAGTAATCGAGCATTTGACTATCTACTGTAGAATCAGCTTTTGATACACCAATTTCACGGCAGAATGTACGAATAGCTTCTGGTGTATAACCACGTCTTCTAAGGCCTGCGATAGTAGGCATACGAGGGTCATCCCACCCATCAACTACACACTCATCAACAAGTTGTTTAAGTTTACGTTTACTCATAACAGTATTTGTCATGTTAAGACGTGCAAACTCAATTTGGCGAGGAACACTTTCCATCTCGCATTCACGAACAAACCAATCATAGAGAGGTCTATGGTCTTCAAATTCTAATGTACATACAGAGTGTGTAATACCTTCAATAGCATCTTCTAATGGATGAGCGAAGTCATACATAGGGTAGATGCACCATTTATCACCTGTATTATGGTGAGTAGCATGTGCAATACGATAAATGATAGGGTCACGGAAATTGATATTTGGTGATGCCATATCAATTTTTGCACGGAGAACTTTAGAACCATCTGGGAACTCACCATTTTTCATACGTTCAAGAAGGTCTAAGTTCTCTTCTACTGAACGATCTCTATATGGACTTGGTCTACCTGGTTCACTAAGTGTACCACGGTACTCACGCATTTGTTCTGGTGTAAGGTCACAAACATAAGCAAGACCTTTTTTAATAAGAAGGATAGCTTTCTCATACATGATATCAAAGTAATCTGATGCGAAGTAAAGGTTATCCCAATCAAATCCGAGCCATTTTACGTCTTCTTTAATAGATTCTACATACTCTGTATCTTCTTTTACAGGATTTGTATCGTCAAAACGAAGATTTGTTTTACCACCGAATTCATCTGCTAAACTAAAGTTAAGGCAGATAGACTTAGCATGCCCAATGTGAAGGTAGCCATTTGGTTCAGGTGGGAAACGAGTAATAATTTCTTTATGTTTACCTGTATTCAGGTCATCAACAACGATGTTTTTGACAAAGTTGGATGTATTTATTTCATTTGACATAAATAATACCTCTCTATTATTCAAAAAGAATTCATTTGTTTATATTATCTCTATTTTAATCCAATCTATAAAAAAAATAAAGGGCAAAAGCCCTTTGTCTTAAAGTTTTTTAGCAGCACAGCGTTTACAAATCTTTGTTTTATCTTTATCCCATAGTAGTTTTACACGTGGTCTACCACAAAGTGGACATGTTCCACGCCAGTTTTTCTCTTTCTTAGCCCATGGACCTCTTTTATTCTTTGCCATATGATTTTCCCCCTTAGTATATAAACGAATTCCTATGTTAAATATATTAAAAAGTGGACAAGATTATGACTGATAAATTTAAAAAATTAAAAGTGGGAATTTTAAACTTTTAAGGAATGAAAAGCCCATCATAAATAAAAAGAAACTGCTTAAAATAAGAGTGTAGTTATTCATCATTTTTAGGAGGGATTGGCGATGAACAAAACTCGTTCTGCTATGAAAAATATGGTTAAAGATATTAAAAGAGTGATGAAAAAAACTATTAGGAAAATGAGTTAGTCGAAATAAGATGAAAAAGCAAGCTTAATACAGAAGCTTGCTTTTTTACATTTTTATAACACTAAATAGGAAGTTGTTGAAAATAATAGAAAATATAATATAATAAAATTATTGTTATTTTATGGAAATATTATGGGGGGATGAAAAGATGTGGAAAAACAGAATGAAGCTATGTGTGACTTTTCTTTTTATATTAGTACTTTGCTTAAATACTAAGGCAAGTAATAAAGTATTGATAGAAGGTGTGCCACTTATTAATCAGCATCCGGAATTACCTACAGGATGTGAGATTACAGCATTAACGATGCTTTTACAACATCAGGGGGTACAAGTAACAAAAGAACAATTAGCTAAGGAAGTTAACCGTGTACCTGTGCCTTATAGTAATAATGGTAAATTATATGGCGGTGACCCTAATAAAGGTTTTATAGGAGATCCATTTAGTAAAAGAGGTTTTGGAGTCTATAAAGATGCACTTTTACCTATTGTAGAGAAATATCTACCTGGTCGAGGAGAAGATTTAAGTGGTGGCGATTTTAGTCAAGTTTATGCAGCCTTAAATGAAGGAAAGCCTGTTATGTTATGGTGTACCATCTCTATGCTCAATGTAGATGCTAGAAGAAGTTATTGGACGACACCTGAAGGCAAGACAATAGAATGGAAAACACCGGAACATGCTATGGTGGCAGTAGGTTATGATGACGATTATATTTATCTTAATGACCCTTATGTAGGAAAACAAAGGAAGTACAAAAAACAAGTGGTTATTAATAGATGGAGCGATATGGGCAAACAGGCCATTGCTATTAAACCAAGCAATGCACTAGGAAAGACACCTATTATTAAAAAACAAAGTTTAATGATAGAGGAGACTAAGTACATAGATTTACTTACAGTTGATGCACAAGGATTATGGATAGAGGCAAGAATGTTGCCTAACTTATTTAAGAATACACAAGTTACCTATGACCCTAAAACTTATTCTGTAATCATTAGTACTACAGGCGAAAAGGGGACTCAAATGGTTCTTAGCCCCTATGAAAGGTACCTGACTACTTATAATAGTAGTGGGCAGGAAGTACAAATGACTTATAAAATCATAGATGGCATTACTTATGTAAATAAAGAATGGGTAGAAAATTTTTATGAACTGCCTATACAGATTCTCGAATAGTAGAAGTAAAAACCGCACAAAATGAATTTGTGCGGTTTTTTATTTAGTTGATATGAGGGCTTTGGAAGCCTTCGCGAGGAACGGAGTGCTTTTTGTTGTTGCGATTATGATTTTGTGCTTCAGCAGTAAGAGGAGTTTGGTAGTTGCATTTTTCCATACGTTTTTGTTTGTTATCTATTTGACTGTCTTTAGGCATCTTCAAGTCTCCTTTTAAGAAAATATATTGTGCGTGTGGGTAATATCTAGGATGGTTTTTTAGGAGGAAATGTATACTGGAAATATAAGATAAGGGGTAATAAATAGTATGAAGTCAGAAGGAGTGGTAAATAGTAAATGAAAAGTATAGAAAAAGTGCTTGTCATTTTTGGAGGCTCTTTTAACCCACCAACGAACTCACACTTTTCTTTAGCGGAACAAATTTATTGCAGTTTTGATGAAGTAGAGAAAGTTATTTTTATGCCCGTTTCTGATGCTTATCCTAAAAAGGATTTATTAGAAGCAAAATATAGAGTAAAGATGCTTGAACTTGTATGTAAGCTTAATCCGCATTTCGAAGTTTCTACCCTAGAGGTAGATTCTCCGGTTTTACTAAGTAGTATAGATACTTTAAGAAGGATGCAAAAAGCCTATGAGAATCATGAAATATGGCTTGTACTTGGAACAGATAATTTAAAAGTAATGACGTCATGGACTTGTTATAAAGAAATATTAGAAGGCTTTAGGTGCCTTGTACTAGAAAGAGAGGACGATATATTAGAGCATATTATTGAACAAGATACCCTATTAAAACCGTACAAAGATCGATTTATTAAAATGAAGGAGAGCATACATAGTGATGAAAGTGCTACTTTATTACGTCAAAAGCTAAGAGAGGGCAAAAGTATTCGCTATATGTTACCTGATGAAGCATACTTTTATATAATAGAAAAGGGGCTTTACACGGTAGTGCCAACTTCTCATAATAAAATTGGGAATAATAATATACTATGATATAATAAAATTGAAAAACTGTGTACAAAGTATCTTTCTAAGATAAAAAGTGGATAACTTTTACTAAAAAAGAAAGGAATTGTGGAAAATGGAAAATAAACGATTAGAACATAGGCTGAATTGGATTCGTGAACGTGTAAAAGCTGCAGGTTGTACAGGTGTGGTAGTTGGTGAAAGTGGTGGTAAAGACTCCGCAACTGTTACAGCATTATGTGTACGTGCACTTGGCAAGGAGAACGTAGTAGGCATTACTATGCCATGTAATTCACTTAGTACAGACATGGAACATGCTCGTCTTGTAGCGGATGCATTTGGTATTAAGTTAATAGAAGTGAATATTGGCGGTGCGTTTACAACACTTAAGAATACTATTATTAACGAACATGAGCTTAACGAACTTGCTGTAGCTAATATAAAACCACGTTTACGTATGACTACACTTTATGCTGTAGCACAAACTTTAAATTATCTTGTAGTAGGTACAGATAATAAGAGTGAGATGGTAATGGGATACTTCACTAAATGGGGTGATGGTGGATATGATTTTAATCCACTTAGTGACCTTACAATGCAGGAAGTACTTGAACTAGGCAAAGAGTTAGGGGTACCAGAACCTATTCTTACAAAGGCACCATCTGCTGGACTTTGGGAAGGACAAACAGATGAAAAAGAAATGGGTGTAACTTATAAAGCTATTGAAGAATACATCAAGACAGGTACAACTGACTCAGCATCTTTAGAAATTATTGAAAAAACAAATAAAAGAACAGCTCATAAACGTGAGATGCCATATATGTATAAAGGTTATAGCCAAGATGAATTGGATTATTAAAAGATTTGATGACCTAACACCTGTAGAAGTTTATGATATGATTAAGTTAAGATTAGAAGTTTTTATTGGTGAACAGGGTTGTTCTTATGAAGATTTAGATGATAGAGATAAGCAGGCTTACCATATGTTTTTATATGATAAAGAGAATATCATTGCATACTGCCGTATACTTGATGCAGGTGTAGCTTATGAGGAAATGTCTATAGGACGTGTATGTGTGCATAAAAATTATCGTAACCAAGGAATAGCAAAGAGTATGATGCTTGAAGCACTTGAATTTGTGAAAAAACAGGTAAGTCATCCAACCATTAAAATTTCAGCACAAAGCTATATTATACCTTTTTATGAAAGTGTTGGTTTTGAGATTATATCAGAGCCTTATCTGGAAGAAGGTATTGAACATAGGAAAATGAAATGGAAATAAGATAATATAGCAAGTAGACATAACATATGGTATGATAGATGAAAAAGTTATTAATGGAGGATACTATGGAACATATTGTAGTAATTGGTATGGCTGGAGGGACCGGATCTGGTAAAACAACTTTAGCGAATAAAATAAAAGAAGCTTTTGGTGATGATGTAGTCATGCTAAGTCATGACTATTACTATAAATCTAATTCAGATTTACCTTTTGAAGAACGTGTAAAATTAAATTATGATCACCCTAATGCGTTTGATACAGATTTAATGATTGAACATATTAGGGAACTTAAAAAAGGTAATGCAATCAGTCACCCAGTTTATTCTTTCGTAGAGCATACAAGGCTTGAGGAAGAAGTAGAAGTAAAGCCTGCTAAAGTTATTATTGTTGAGGGTATTTTAATCTTTGAAAACAGAGAGCTTTGTGACCTTTGTGATATTAAAGTATTTGTAGATACAGATGCAGATGTACGTATTCTTCGTCGCCTTATAAGAGACGTTAAAGATAGAGGCAGAGATATTGATTCTGTAGTCGAACAATATTTAAATACAGTTAAACCAATGCATGAACAATTCGTAGATCCAAGTAAAAAAAGAGCGGATATTATTATCCCAGAAGGCGGCTTCAACTCGGTTGCTCTTGAAATGCTTTTAGAACGCATTAGAACTTTCATCAACAGATAAAGGAAACTTAGAAGCCGTATACTTTAAATTTAAAATGCATAAGCTATATTATATCTAAGAAATAAATTAAGGATTAAATTAAGACTTAAAAGAACTACATGATATTACACTAGAGTGATAAACTAGAGGAGACGTTAGCGATGCCTAAATATAATATTTTAACGATCAATCCAGGATCAACATCAACAAAAATAGCTTTATTTAAAGACAATGAACTTGAATTTGAACAAGTATTAAGACATCCAGCAGAGGAGCTAAACCAATTTAGCAAACTCATCGATCAATATGAATACCGTAAAGAAAAAATTATTAACTTCCTTGAAGAAAAAAATATAACATTAAAAGACTTACATGCTATTTCTTGTAGAGGGGGATTAATTGGACCAATCCCAAGTGGAACATATACAATTAATGACAGCTTATTTACAAGACTTAGCACAGATGTGGTACATGCTTCTAACTTAGCAGGTATTATTGGTTACAACCTATCCAAAGAATTAGGTATTCCTTCTTATATTACTGACCCAGTAACAGTAGATGAGATGGCACCTATTGCAAAAGTAACAGGTATTCCAGGAATTGAAAGAAAAAGTAAATTCCATGCACTTAACCAAAAAGCAATTGCAAGACGTGCTGCAAAACAACTTAATAGAAAATATGATGAAAGTAATTTCATTGTTATTCATATTGGTGGCGGTATCAGTATAGGGGCACATGAGAAAGGTAAAGTTATAGATGTAAATAACGTTATCGATGGTGATGGTCCAATGGCACCAACACGTGCAGGTTCTATTCCTGTAGAAGCCGTAATTGATTTATGCTTTTCTGGTAAATATACACGTACAGAACTTAAAGAATATGTATCTCAACGTGCAGGTCTTACAGATTATCTTGGAACAAGCGATGTAAGAGATGTACAAGAGATGATGGAACAAGGTAATGAACAAGCTAAAATGCTTTATGAAGCAATGGCATATCAAATTTGTAAAAATGTAGGTGCAATGGCTACAGTATTAAAAGGCAAAATTGATGCTATCGTTGTAACAGGCGGTGTAGCTTATTCTAAACAATTCATACGTCTTCTTAAAGAACGTATTGATTTCCTTGGAGAAGTAATTGTTATCCCTGGTGAAGAAGAAATGCTTGCTTTAGCAGAAGGTGCATTACGCGTTTTAACTGGCGAAGAAGAAGCTAAAACAATATAAAATAAAATCCCCCTTTTTATCTTGAAATATTCTGATAAATGTGCAAGTATTAGGATATAAGATAAGGGGGGTTTTTATGTTTAAGAAGAATAGAATTTTAATTGCCATCTTAACATTAGGAATGCTTATAACATTTGTAGCCTGTTCCTCTTCAAAGCAAACGAGCTCATCTGAAAGGCCAATAGAAGCTACCAAAGAAGAAGTCAAAGAGGAGACAAGTATAGTAGTGGATGAAGTAGCAGATCAACAAGGAGGAATACAATTTAATACCAGTAGTCAGCTTAATAGAAAAGTTATCAAGACAGGAAGAATAGACCTTCAAACAAAGACATTTGATGATACAGTCCAAAATATTATGGACCATGTGAATGAAATAGGTGGATTTATTCAGAACTGCTCTATAGAAGGAAACAACTTATATAGTGAATATAATAGACGCTATGCCAACTTAAGTGTACGTATTCCTAATAAAGAATTTGATAAATTTATGAATGAAAGTAGTCAGTTTGGGAATGTAACCTCTAAGTCTATAGAAGGGGAAGATGTAACAGACCAGTACATGGATACAGAAATAAGACTTGAGACACTTGAGATTCAAGCAGAAAGGCTTAAAGAACTACTTAAACAAGCAGGGGACTTAGAAAAACTCTTTAAAATAGAACAAGAACTTGCTGATGTAACTTACCAAATAGAATCTTTAAAGGGAACTTTAAAGAAATATGATAGTCTTATTGATTATTCAACTATAGAAATTAACGTAGAAGAAGCAGAGGTCTATGTACAACCTGCTAAAAAGGTTACTTTCTTAGATAAAATTAAAAAGACATTTATGGATTCGGTAGATGGACTGATTAATGTATTACAAGGTATTGTACTTGTTGTGGTAGCTATGATACCATTCCTTATTATTATTGCACCAGTTGCTCTTGTGGTTGCATGGATTATTATAAGAACGAATAGAAAGAAAAAAGAAAAGTAGAATTTAAAGGCTCCAAGGTTGTGATATACCTTGGAGCTTAATTAAGTTTAAGGTATTCATCAGATATAAGTTGAAATACACTATGATAAAGCATTTTTTCTGAACGTGTAGACGTCATAAATAAAGGATTAAGAAAGTTATAAAAAGGTTTAAGAGAGTAAAAGGAGCTATTCTTCTCATTATAAATATCTTGGATATGGATAGTACCTAAATCAGTAATGGAGAAGTAGTAATGAGTTTTAGGAGTGCTGCTATTGGATATGACACCAATGTTGATAACAGTTTCATCATCGCTATACCCATCACCACGTGTCTTATAATAAGTAGGTGTAGTAATGAGATTTAGAAGAGTGTTAGCCAGTTCATTTGGAAGCTTAACCTCTTCCAAAAGAGTATTTTGTAGGGCAGGTTGTGCAATACTAGCATAAACCTTTAGACTTTCACAAGGAATAGCATTAGGGAGTTTAAGACGATTGGCTAAAAAATAGTAAAGAAGTAAATAAGCTAAGAAGAGTAAGATGAGTAGGTACTTAAAGTATTTATTTTGGAGTAAGTTATTTTGCACCTTGAGTGAACACCTCCTTAAAAATTGTATTATAAGTATATTTGATAGAGCATGATGGTATTCAATGAATAAGTGAAATAAACAAAAAAGGTATCACAAATCGTGATACCTTTTTATTTAAATGAATTATGCTTGGTTTACAGAACCGAATAATTCCATTTTTTCTTTTACTGTAGCTTTAATAGCTTCGAAGCCTGGAGCTAATACTTTACGAGGGTCGAATCCTTTACCTTCTAAGTCTTTACCAGCTTCAATGTATTTACGTGTAGCAGCAGCGAATGCTAATTGGCATTCTGTGTTAACGTTGATTTTAGCAACACCTAAAGAGATAGCTTTTTTGATCATTTCTTCAGGAATACCTGTACCACCATGTAATACTAATGGCATTGTACCTGTAGCATCAGCGATTTTTTCTAATGCATCGAAAGCTAAACCTTTCCAGTTTTCTGGGTATTGACCGTGAATGTTACCAATACCAGCAGCAAGCATAGTTACACCTAAATCAGCAATAGCTTTACATTCGTTAGCATCAGCGATTTCACCAGCACCAACAACACCATCTTCTTCTCCACCGATTGAACCAACTTCAGCTTCTAAAGAAAGACCTTTTTCATTTGTTAAGTTAACTAATTCTGTTGTTTTAGCAATATTTTCTTCGATAGCGTAGTGTGAACCATCGAACATGATTGAAGAGAAACCAGCAGCCATAGCAGCTTTAGCACCTTCGTAGCTACCATGATCTAAGTGAAGAGCAACTGGAACAGTAATGTTTAATTCTTCAAGTAAACCATTTACCATACCAACGATAGTTTTGTAACCACCCATGTATTTACCAGCACCTTCAGATACACCTAAGATAACTGGTGAGTTGTTTTCTTGTGCTGTTAATAATACAGCTTTTGTCCATTCTAAGTTGTTGATGTTGAATTGACCAACAGCGTATTTACCAGCACGAGCTTTATTAAGCATTTCTTTAGCAGAAACTAACATGATATTACCTCCGTCAAATGGGTTATTCTATTTTAGAGAAAAATAATAAGAACTACCAATTTTCCCTACCTTCAATTATTATACCCTAAATGTCAAGTTGTGAAAATATAAACTAGTAATTTTAATAAGCTAAAAATCAAAGAAAAATAGAGAATTTACTAGAAAAAATGACTATATTTATTTGAAGGTTTAGAAAAAATGAGTGTATAATAAAAAATAAAGAGGGCAAATGGGAGAGAAAATATGAATACAGTTTATAAATGGATACCATATGACTATTGGCAGACTACAGAATATGAAAACTGGCTTAAAGAGCAGGCTGCATCAGGATTAGAAATTCAACATGCCCGAAAGTATTGGGGGCGTTTTAAAAAATGTTCTTCGAAGCAAGTAGAATATAGAATAAGCATTAGTAAAACAAGATTAGATGAGGAGGGTATGACAGATTTAGATTGGATAGAGGTAGATAAAAATAGTGACTTTACACTTTATCGTTCATCTATGGCAAAGAGTAATAGTGCCTTATATAGGTATAAAGAGGAATACTTAGAGGACGTGACAGTACGTAAGAAACAGCATGCAGTAGGAATTTCTGGATTTAAATTAGGTATAGGACTTATTATAGGATTTTTTATCCTATTATTTATACTCAAATACATTGTTATGCAAGAAAAAGTTAGTGTTATAGGGTTGGTTAAAGGAAATAATAGTAACCTTGGATTTCTACTATTTGTATATGGCGTAGGTTTTTATAGAGATAAAAGAGCGATTAATGGATTAACTAAGTTACAAAGTAGAATAGAAGAAGGGGATTTGTCTAAAGGGCAGAAGCCCCGTACCGTACAAAAGATAATCTATATCCTATTACAGATAATGATGATAGCTTTATTTTTTACAACACTTAATTCTATATTTAGAGATGAACATAAGTTACCACTAGGCGATACTGAGTTGCCTATAGTAAGTCTAGTAGTATTAGAAGAGGACAGCCATCTTGTAAGAGATACGGAAGATGAAAAATATAAGTGGATAAATAGCTATAGTGAGTATGGGAGTATTTTTGCAAAGCGTATGTATCAGACCGATGAGCGCGGTTATATAACGGGCAGAGAAGATAAACAAAGACATCGAGAACTCAAGCAGGAATTCTATGAATTAAGTTTTAAAGGGATGGCAGAACCTTTAGCACAAGAGTTGATGGATAAGCATGGTTATAGAGAAGCATTTAAGGAACTAAAAGTATCTGGATTAGATAAGGCCTATGTAGTACAAAACAATAGAGGCATCCAGCTTGTAGCTATTAAGAATAATCGCGTCCTATATTTGGAGTATAGGGGTGACGTAATACTAGAAGAATTATTAGAAGAAGTAGTTAGAAAAATTATTTTATAGAATGGAAAAAGAGGTTATCACTTTCATGCGTATAAAGTGATAACCTCTTTCCTATTAGAATAATAAATGTCCTATAAGTGCAATCACAGGAAGTGTGATAACTGTTCTTTGTAAGAAGATAATAAAGAGTTCTTTTAAATTTACTGGAATTTTAGAGCTAAGTAAAAGTGCTCCTACTTCTGATAAGTAGATAAGCTGTGATACAGATGCACAAGCTACTACAAAACGTGTCATATCCGATTCTACCCCTGAAATAAGGATAGATGGAAGAAGCATGTCTGCAAAACCAGCAAGAAGTGTACTAGATGCTGTTAATGCTTCAGGTACACCAAGAACTGCAAGCAAAGGATAGAATGGTAAACCTAATATTTTAAACACTGGTGTATATTCAGCAATGATAAGAGCAATTGTTCCCACGCCCATTACGACAGGAATAACTGCAAACCACATATCTATAACATTTTTGAAACCATCTACTAGAATACATTGTTTAATGCTTTGGTGCTTAGCTTTATCAAGTGCTTTCTCAAAACCGTATGTGAAAGAAGTGTATCCTTTTGGTAAGCTTTCAGTGTATTTTGGAGCAGAACCATCAATAAGTAAATCTTTTTTCTTAGCTAAAGGTCCGAATTTAGGTACTAAAATTGCTGCTATAATACTTGCAAGTGTTACGGTTAAGTAAAATGGAATAAACATATGGCTAAGGCCTACTGTTTCAGCAATAATAAGTGTGAAAGTAATTGAAACAAGTGAGAAAGTAGTTCCGATTACACAAGCTTCTCTTTCTGTATAGAAACCGTCTTCATATTGTTTACTTGTAAGAAGTACACCAATTGTACCATCACCAAGCCAAGAAGCAATACAGTCAATTGCAGAACGACCTGGAAGTTTAAATACAGGACGCATAACTTTTACAAGTAATGCACCTGCGAACTCAAGAAGTCCGAAGTTTAATAATAAAGGAAGTAAAAGTGCTGCAAAGAAGAAAATAGTAAAGAGTACAGGAAGAAGATCCGCTAAGATAAGACCACCTGTAGCTCCGCCATAGATAAATTCTGGGCCGATTTCAAATACAGCACATGTAAGGAATATAACGCTTAATAAACGGATAACAAACCATACAGGTGTTACATTGAAAAGTGTATTTAAAAACTCATTTTCTAGAATGCATTTAGGTTTTACTGTTTTAGCGATGATACTTCCTATAGCTGTAATTGCAGTAATGACTAATAAAATATAAGGAAGAAAATCACTAAGGATACCTTGAAGTCCTTTTGATAAAATAGCCACTGGAATAGTAATGCCACTTTCTGTAGTAATTGGTATCATAAATAAAAATATCCCGATTAGCGATGGGACAATAAATTTAATCATAGATGTGAATGAATATTTCTTCATTTTTATGTTCCCTTCTTGTAATGATATTTCGTTCTATCAAATCTTGTAACAGTATAATTTATAAGTTATAAAAATGCAATGATTAATTTACATAAATATGTATAAAAATTAAAATCTGAAATATACTAAAGACCTAGTAGAGTAGAGAAGTTCTTGTTATAATAAAGAAGAATATTTATTAAATAAGTATTTAGTGAAGATATAAAAGGAGATTCCACATATGTTACATGCTTTTCAAAGAACAGAGATGCTCTTAGGTTCAGAAGCACTGGAAACACTTAAAAATAGTACAGTAGCTATCTTTGGGGTAGGTGGTGTAGGTTCTTATACAGCAGAAGCTTTAGCAAGAACAGGTGTAGGCCATCTAGTGCTTATAGATAGCGATACTGTTTGTGTAAGTAATATTAATAGACAAGTTCATGCTACTACCGAGACGGTAGGTAGACCAAAAGTTGAAGTAATGAAAGAGCGTATTGCGCTTATTAATCCAGATGCTAAGGTAACAACTTATCAAATGCTTTATAATGCAGAAACTGCAGAAAGTATGCTTAGCGAAGAATATGATTATGTAGTAGATGCTATTGATATGGTAACTTCTAAGATTGACCTTGTAGTAAGATGTAAGGAGAAAAACATACCTATTATAAGTGCTATGGGAGCAGCAAATAAAATGGATCCTACGCGTTTAGAGGTAAGTGACATTTATAAGACAAGTGTGTGCCCACTTGCAAAAGTTATGCGCCAAGAGCTTAAAAAAAGACGCGTAAAAAAACTTAAAGTAGTTTATTCAAAAGAGACTCCTCTTAAACCATCACAACCAGAACCAGGTGAAATCCCAGCTTCAGGTTGGACAAGAAGACAAATTCCAGCTTCAGTAGCTTTTGTACCTTCTGTATCAGGACTTATTATTGCTGGGGAAATAGTAAAAGAATTAATAGGATATAAAGCTTAAAAAAACACCCTTTTAGGGTGTTTTTTTAGTGGATTAGGTGTATATTTTTTTATATAAGCTATTTTAATAAAAGGTTAGAGGAGAGGATAAGATGGTTAAACATATTGTAATGTGGAAAGTAGCAGAGCACCCGGTACATGGGAGTAAGGAAGAAGTCATGGCAAAGATTAAAGCTGGACTTGAAGGGCTTAAAGGGCAAATAGAAGGGCTTGTAGAAATAGAAGTGGGGATGAACTTTAATCCTGCAGAAACTGCTTATGATGTAGTACTTTATTCTGTATTAGAAAGCAAAGAAGCACTTGCTTTCTATCAAGCCCATCCAAAGCATTTAGAGGTAGCCAATAATCTTGTAAGACAGGTAGCTACATCAAGGGTCGTTGTAGACTACGAACAATAAGAGAGGTTATATAGGATTCCATTAGACAAACTTTGAGACGGACTTTACGCCATGTATTGTATAAAAGGAATGGATTAAGATAATCTTATAAAGAGTAGTTAAGTAAATTTGAAATCGAACATATGTTTGAATTTGCTCAAACGCCATGTTATAGTAAAAGAAACAGACAACAAAGGAGAACATCATGATTAATCAAATTGGTAAAATTACACTTTATGTGAATGATCAAGAAGAAGCAAAGAAGTTCTGGACAGAGAAAATGGAATTTGTAGTAAAGTTTGAGGCACAGATGGGGCCAAATATGACATGGCTTGAAGTAGGTCCAAGTGAAGAAGCTTTTACTACTTTTGTGTTATATAATAAGGCCTTAATGCAAATGCAGAAACCAGATATGGCTTTAACACATCCTAGCATTCTTTTAAGCACAAAAGATATTGAAGTGGCACATATGAAGATGAAAGCAAATGGTGTGGAAGTGCAAGATATTATGATTATGCCATATGGCAAAATGTTTAGTTTTAAAGATCAAGACGGTAATGATTACTTATTACGTGAAGATAAATAAAAGCAAAGATAAAAAAGCCTTTAAGTACGTTATTAAAGTACTTAAAGGTTTTTTTATGTAATAATCTTTAACGATAAGGCTCTTAAGGGAGTGATAAAATCCTTTAAAAGGTCCTATCATAACTATAATAATCTCTATACTTTCTAAAAGATGAAAATGACAACTATTCAAAGAGTCTTGTAACACCTACCAAAGTACTTAAAGAAGAATCTAGGCTTAATGTAACAGTAAGATCGGGTGCTACTTTCTGTAATTGGCTTAAAAAGCTCTCTTTAAAAAGAGGGAAGCTTTTAGCAATTTGTCCGCCCAGGACTAGGGTGTTTGGTTGAAAGGTTTGTAAGAAACATGTAATAGCCTGAGCAAAGCGGGAACCAAAGATATGGAAAGTTTTAAGAGAAGATTCACAACCTTCTAAGGCTAAATCATAGATGGATTTAACATCATTTACAAGGACATGATGGAGGCTTTCATGTAGTTTAAGAATACCTCTAGCAGAAATATAATCATCAATAATACTATCAAGAAAAGGAGTATCATAAACCCAGCCATTAAGTGGGACATTAGGATGATTTGTAATAAGCTTGCCATCTTCTAAGAAGGCTGAGCCAAGTCCTGTACCGATGCAAAGACAAAGAACCTTGCCTTGAATAAGGGCTTGGTTTAATACAGTTTCTCCTAAAGCATACAAGCTAGCATCATTTTCAAATTTAATTTTACAGTTAGGACTTGCAACCTCATTAAAAAGTTTATCTTTTCTAAGTCGTAATAAGATTTCTTTCCCCAGAAAGATGCCGTACAAACTATCGTATTTATTAATATTTTGCATGAGAGGGATACCTTTTTCATAATCAAAAGGACCAGGGAAAGCCATACCAATACCTATAACATGTATAGGATAAGGTGCCTCTTTAATTTTATCTAAAATAATATGAGTAAAATGATTTAATAAGGTTTCCTTATCTTCTTTTGCAAGAGAAGGGTAGTGGGTAATACCTGGTGTAAGGAGTGTACCATTAGGTGTAATAACACTTGTTTTAATAGAAGTTCCACCTACATCTAAGGCGATAAATGTATTCATAAAGTAATCCTTTCTAAAATATATTATAATATGACATTAAACATTATAACATATTGAAATATGTTATAACATATGATAACATCAAAATAGATTTAAAAATTCCCATGAGGTTATTAGGAGGGCTATTATGCTTGATCGTAAATGGCAGATTTATGTTATTCATCATTCTCATACAGACATAGGTTATACAGATTTACAAGAAAAAATTATGTACAACCACATAGATTATATCCGTTCAGCAGTTAAAATGACTGAAGAAGTTCCAGAATTTAGATGGAATTGTGAAACATACTATTGCGTAGAAAAATTCCTTGAAGAAGTAGATGAAGAAGAAAGAAAAGCGTTTATAGAACGTATCAAGGCAAATGGTATTGGTTTATCAGCAACTTATTTAAACTTTACAGATTTAGTAGATAAAGCAGTATTGACAAAACGTACAAAAGAGATGGTAGATTACTTTAAGCAATATGAGCTACCTGTTAAAGTTGCTATGAATGCAGATATTAATGGGATTTCACTTGGAGCATTAGATGCACTTTTAGATAATGATATTGAGTTCTTGTACATGAATATTCACTGTCACCATGGAATGTACCCTCTTTATCAAAATCAAAAACCTTATTATTGGAAAAATAAAGCAGGTAAAAAATTACTTGTATGGAGTGGTGAGCATTATAACTTAGGGAATGCTTTAGGACTTGTACCGAATAAGCATGCTAACTTTATGACACAAAATTATTTTGCGGGAGCAAAACCAAAGACGCCAGTAGAGAGCTTAAAAGATAATCTTTATGCTTATCTTAAAGAATGTGCAGATAATGATTATCCATATGATTTCATTCCTACAAGTGTATCAGGGGTATTTAGTGATAATGCACCTCCAAACATGGATATTCTCACTATGATCCAAGAATTTAATAAGGCTTATGGTGATGAAGTTGAAATCAGAATGGTAACAGTAGCAGAGCTTTATGAGGCTATTAGGGATAGATTAGGTGAGATTCCAACTTACGAAGGTGATTTAACAGATTGGTGGGCACACGGCGTAGGGAGTACACCATATCCTGTTAAACATTATAAAGACGCACAACGTATGTACCACTTATGTGAAAGGCTAGACCCTGAACATAAAGTAATGAAAGAACAGTTTGTAAGAGATGCAGAAGATAACTTACTGGTTTATTCAGAGCATACATGGGGGCATTCTTCAACCATTACAAATCCTTATGATACGATGGTACAAAACCTTGATATTCGTAAAAATAGTTATGCTTCTAAGGCACATGAAGCGGCTGCTAAGAATCTTAACCGTGTCTTACACAGCAGAGGGGATAAGTTAAGATACTATGATAGAGATGGTAAAATTAAAGCGATTAACACATCAGATCGAGTAGGTAAAAAAGTAGTAGAATTCTATATTGAAGTATGGGGATATGATGATGTAGAAGTTGTAGAGCTGGCAACAGGTAAGGTAATGAATACCCAAATTTCAAGCCATCCAAGAGGAGTACTGATTAGCTTTATTGACGACTTTAATGCTTTTGAAGAAAAGGTTTATACGTTTAAAGAGGTACCTAAAGTAGCCTTAAAAAATAATTCACGTGTAGCTTACATGGGCTCTGAAAGAGTTAAAGATATCATTAATAGCTATGATCCAGTAACTTATACACTTCCATATCAAATTGAAAGTGATTATTTTAGAATTCGTTATGAAATGGGTAAAGGGGTTACTTCCTTCTATAATAAAGTAGAAGAAAGAGAGATGCTTAAAGAAGGAGATGCAAAATTCTTTACACCAATCTATGAAAATACAGAAATTCGTACAGATATCTATGAAGAAAGACGTCTCCTAGGTAGAAATATTAGAGGACTTCATGCTAAGAAATATATAGGAGAATTAACAGAAGTTAAACTTATCGATAACGGTAAAGTTTTCAAAACTATAGAGCTTATTTATAAATTAGAAGGTACCTATTTCAGCTCTGTAGTGATTAGAATGTACAATGAACTGCCAAAGATTGAGTTCAAGTATAAAATTGCTAAAACACTTTCAGAAGACATTGAAAATATCTTACTTCCTCTGACATTAGATCTACCTGGCAGAACACTTTATATGGATAAGAGTGATGTTACCTTTAAACCAGGAGTAGACCAGCTTCCAGGAACTTGTATGGAATACTACCTTATCGACAATGGCCTAGTATATGAAACAGAAAAGAGCAGTATTTTAATCCAAACAAAAGATGCCCCAATGGTTTATATGGGAGAACTTAAACATCATCCGATTTTACTATGCGACAATAAAGAAGAAAACAACCAACGTGATGTATACTCTTGGATTATGAATAATATCTGGGAAACAAACTTCAAAATGGATTTATCAGGTATTACAGAATTCTGCTACAGCTTAAATATGATAGAAACAGAAAATGTAGAAGGTAGCTTTAAAGCCATGAAGGATGAAGACTACGGTGTTGTTACATTTATGATCGATTAGAAAGAGGTAAGAAGATGGCAAAATATGATAAATATCCAGAAGTTAAAGTAAAAGGTTATGACCACTGTGCTTGGCAAGGTTATGATCAGATTACTAAGGTATTAGAAGAAAGATTAAATTCAAATAGTAAAAATGTAGTGGTAGTAGATTGCTACCCAGGCGTAGATGTTAAAGAGGTAGTAGAAGGGCTAAGCACACTTAATTTTGATAAAGTGATTTATTCAGATGAATGTGCACTTAAAGGGGAAGCTTTAACAGCAGCCATTGATGCATATCTTACAGAAGATCGTGTATTTGGTGTTCTTACAACAAAGAATTTTCAAGATGTTTTTAGAGCTGAAAAGATAGAGGAAGCTAAAGGTCAGATTGAAGGAGCTAAGGGGAATGTACTTGTATGTGGAACAGGTGCAGGACTGATTACAACAGGAGATGTTTATATCTTTGCAGACCTTGCCAGATGGGAGATTCAGCTTCGTTACCGTAAGGGTATGTCTAACTGGAATGTAGAAAACAGTGACGCACCAATCTTAACAAAATACAAAAGAGGTTTCTTCGTAGAATGGCGCATGGCAGATAGGCACAAAGTAGCTCATTACAAGAACTTCGATTATGTATTAGATACAAATGTAGCCCACGATCCTAAACTTGTAAGTGGTGAAGCTTTTTTTGCAGGGCTTCATGAGACGGCACATAGACCATTTAGAGTTGTCCCATATTTCGATGCAGGGGTATGGGGTGGTCAATGGATGAAGGAAGTATGTGACCTAGACAGAGAAGCTGAAAACTTTGCGTGGAGCTTTGATGGGGTACCAGAGGAGAATAGTCTGTACCTTCGTTATGGTGATGTAAGACTTGAAGTACCTTCTACTAATGTTGTGTTCTATAGACCACAAGCTTTATTAGGAACTAAAGTTCATGCAAGATTTGGTACAGAGTTCCCGATTCGTTTTGACTTCCTAGATACAATGGGAGGCCAAAATTTATCTTTACAAGTGCATCCTCTTACAGAGTATATCCAGCAAACCTTTGGTATGCACTATACCCAAGATGAGAGTTATTACATACTAGATTGTAAAGAAGAAGCGAAAGTTTATCTAGGTGTTAAAGAAGGTATTAAGTCAGAAGAGATGATAGAAGACTTAAAATCAGCTCAAAGGGGTGAAATGAGCTTTGATGCTGAGAAGTATATTAATACTTTTGCTGTGAAAAAGCATGACCATTTCCTTATTCCAGCAGGAACTATTCACTGCTCTGGTAAAGATACGATGGTACTTGAAATTAGTGCAACACCTTATATCTTTACCTTTAAGCTTTGGGACTGGGATAGACTTGGTCTAGATGGTTTGCCACGCCCAATCCATATTGAGCATGGTGAAAAAGTAATCGACTGGACACGTACAACTGCTTGGGTAGAAAGAGAACTTGTAAATCCAGTGGAGCAAGTAGCAGAAGGTGAAGGCTATATAGAAGAACGTACAGGCCTACACGAGCGTGAATTTATTGAAACACGTAGACATTGGTTTACAGAAACTGTACACCACACTACACAAGGCAGTGTAAATGTGTTAAATTTAGTAGAAGGTGAAGAAGCTGTTGTAGAGAGTCCTACAGGTGAGTTTGAACCGTTTGTTGTACATTATGCAGAGACATTTATCATTCCTGAAAGTGTTAAAGCTTATACTATTAGACCACATGGCCCATCTGTTGGGAAAAAACTTGCTACAATCAAAGCTTATGTAAGATAAGAAGGTAAAAGTAGGAGGACTTATATGTTAGTAAGAAGTAAAGGGGCACCTACGCTAAAAGAGCAGTTAATCAGTATTATTAAATCAGATATTGAGACTGGTGTATACAAAGAAGGTGAACTCTTACCTAGAGAGATTGATTATGAAGAAAAATATGGTGTAAGCCGTATTACGGTAAGAGCAGCCATTGGTGAGTTAGAACAAAAAGGATATGTTGAGCGTATCAAGGGTAAGGGCACTATCGTACTAAAATATAGGAAATCCGAACCATTATTAAAGATAGAAGGCTTCACGGATGAGACGAGAGCGAAGGGAATAGTCCCAACTACTGCCTCGGCTATGATTAAATTGGTAAAGGCTGATGCAGACTGCGGGGAAGCGTTAGGTATTGATAAGGGCATGCCTGTTTATGAATTAATCAGGGTGAGATGTATTAATGGTATTCCTATTGTACGCTTTAAAACCTATATTAAAAGTACAATAGATATGTCTTTAGATTCTAACTTATACTATGAGTCTCTTTATGAATATTTAAGAAGAGAACAAGGAATAGAAATCTCTAAGATTAAACAGCGTATTACCGCAGGTCTTGCAGATGAAGTTCTTGCTAAAGAATTAAACTGTAATAAAAAAGGACCTATGCTTATTTTAAAAAGAGTAGGGTATGACCAAAATGATGAAGTCTTTGAATATACTGAAGGGCAGTATGTGGCTTCACGTTATGAATACTATATGGAACTTACAAAATAAAACAAGATGCACATGCTAATCGGCATGTGCATCTTGTTTTATTTCCCAATGAATAATAAGTGTCATAAGGGCACGTAAGAGTATAATAGCACCAAGGATGATAATCTCATCTAAAGTACGAACGAGCACAGTTTTAAGAATTTCGGCAGCCAACTTAAACTCTAAAGACATGGCCATAGAGTTAGCAAAGTGGCTTTTGGTAATAGTGAAATTGTTATGTAAGAGGCCTTTAAGGTAGCAGTAAAAGCCATCAAAAGCCCCTACGGCAAGGACAATGATACCCATTGTTTCAAGGAGATGAATAAGGGTAGGAAGATATTGGTTAATGAGGTGTTCAAGCATTTAAAGACCTCCTTTCTAAGTAGCTTGGCCACGTTTCAGGTCTATACAAAGTATGTTATGATAAGAAGAGATAGAACTAAAACTTTAAAGGAGTTTATACAAATGGCAAAGAAATTAGTATTAGCAGAAAAGCCAAGCGTAGCACGTGATATTGCACGTGTTCTAAAATGCACGAAAAAAGGCAATGGATATATAGAAGGTAATGATTATATTGTAACTTGGGCATTAGGTCACTTAGTAGGACTTGCGGACCCAGAAGCTTATGATGATAAATATAAGACTTGGACAATGGAGTCTCTTCCAATGCTTCCAAAACAAATGAAATTAGTCGTACTTAAAGGTGGCGGCAAGCAGTTTAATGCTGTCAAAGAGCAGATGAATCGTAAGGATGTAGGTGAAATCATTATTGCTACAGATGCTGGACGTGAAGGCGAACTTGTAGCAAGATGGATTATTGAAAAAGCTAGGGTGAATAAGCCGATGAAACGCCTATGGATTTCTTCTGTAACGGACAAGGCTATTTTAGATGGATTTAAACATCTTCATCCTGCTAAAGAATACGATCATCTTTATGAAGCAGCAGTATGCCGTGCAGAGGGGGACTGGGTAGTAGGGCTTAACGTAACACGTGCTCTTACTTGTAAGTATAATGCACAGCTTTCAGCGGGACGTGTACAGTCAGCAACTCTTGCTATGATTGTAGCAAGAGAAGAAGAAATTAAAAATTTCAAACCAGAAGACTACTTTAACCTTAAAGCAAAGGTTAAAGGCTTCACTCTAGATTGGCAAGGTGCAAAAGGGCCTCATATTTATAAAAGTGATGTAGCTAAGAAAATTACTGATGAAGTAGAAGGTAAGGCGCTTAAAGTCACAAAGGTAGATGAGACGAATAAAAAAGCTTATGCACCGGCCCTTTATGACTTAACAGAGCTTCAAAGAGATGCCAATAGGCTTTATGGCATGAGCCCAAAAGAGACCCTTTCTATTATGCAAAGACTCTATGAAAACTATAAAGTCCTTACTTACCCAAGAACAGACTCACGTTATATTTCCCAGGACATTGTGCCAACACTGAAAGATCGCCTAGAAGCTGTTAGCGTGGGACCTTATAGAGCAGCAGTAAAGAGTATTCTTCAAAATGGCATTAAACCGAGCAAACATTTTGTAGATAATAGCAAAGTATCGGATCATCATGCTATTATTCCAACAGAGGAAAGTGTCATGCTATCAAACTTAAGTAATGACGAGCGTAAAATCTATGAGCTTGTTATTAAACGTTTCTTAAGTGTTCTTTTACCACCATGTGAGTATAAACAAACAACTATTGAGGCTAACGCAGGCGAGCATACTTTTATTGCAAAAGGTAAGGTTATGCTTAAACAAGGCTGGAAGATGGTATTTGATAAAGATGAAGATGGCGAAGAAGGTTTCAAAGAAAACTTACCAGAAGTTAAAGTAGGAGATGAACTTAAAGTACTAGGTGTAGAATGCTTAAAACTTCAGACGAAAGCACCAGCACGCTTTACAGAAGCTACGCTTCTTTCAGCTATGGAAAGCCCACATAAATACGTGAAGGTAAGTAAGGAAGCAGCTAAAACACTTGGAGAGACAGGTGGTATTGGTACAGTTGCTACAAGAGCAGATATTATAGAGAAACTCTACAATATGTTCTATATTGAGAAAAATGGCAACAGTATTATACCAACTTCAAAAGGGAAACAACTTATTGATCTTGTGCCAGAAGACTTAAAGTCACCACTTCTTACAGCTAAATGGGAAAGAGAACTAGACTTAATCAGTAAAGGCAAACAAAATCCAAAAGACTTTACTATGCGTATGCGTAAATATAGTGGTGAGCTAGTAGATGCTGTAAAGGGCAGTACAGATAAGTTTAGACATGACAATATAGTCGGTAAACGTTGCCCAGAGTGTGGCAAAAATCTACTTGAAGTAAAAGGCAAACATGGCATGATGTATGTATGTCAGGATAGAAGCTGTGGTCATAGAGAAAATATTAGTAAGTTTACGAATGCACGCTGCCCACAATGCCATAAAAGACTTGAACTACGCGGCCAAGGGGATGGACAAATCTATGTATGTACAACGTGTACATTTAGAGAAAAAGCAAGTGCCTTTAAAAAGCGTTTTGAAGATAAACCAGGTAAAGTAGATAAGAAATCCGTACAAAAATATATGAAACAACAGCAGAAAGAGGATGAAGGTAACTTTGCATTTGCAGAGCTCTTTGCGAATTTAAATAAAAAATAAGAAATAGGGAAAATGAGAGATTATGCGTATAACGGAAGGGATTGTAAATATATCAGTAAGAGAACTTGTAGAGTTTGTCATGCGCTCAGGTAGTATTTTTGCTTCCTTTGTCAGTAGGGCAAGAGCTGTAGAGGGGACCAAAGCACATAAGAAAATTCAGGAATCTATGAATGCAAACTATGAGAAAGAGGTTAAACTTGTCCATGAATGTGAAGCTTCTGGGATTACCTTTATCGTAGAAGGCCGTGCGGATGGAATTATGATGGACCTTATTGCTGTGACTATAGATGAGATTAAGTCTACCCGTACAAGTCTTGATGTAATAGATGAAGACTACAATCCCCTTCATTGGGCGCAGGCTAAGTGTTATGCTTATTTCTATGCAAGTGAGCATCACTTAAAAGATATGAATGTACGCTTAACTTATTACAACCTCGATACCAAGGAGACTAAGCATCTTCTAAAAGTTTATACCTATGAAGAACTTGAGGACTTCTTTAAGGGGGTTATAGAGAAGTACGCTCTATGGATTCGTTTCTATATGGATTGGGGAGCAGAGCGTACAAAGTACCTAAAGGCATTATCTTTCCCTTTCGAAAATTATAGGGCAGGCCAAAGGGAGTTAGCGGTTAATGTATATAAAAGTATTACAAATGAGGCTAAGTTATATGTTAATGCACCTACAGGTATAGGTAAGACCATCTCTACGCTCTTTCCGGCCTTAAAAGCGATGGGAGAAGGTCATGTAGGTAAGATTTTTTACTTAACGGCTAAGACCATTACCAGGACGGTAGCAGAAAAAAGTATTAAGATGATTTATGATAAAGGGACACGTGTAAAGGCTATTACTCTAACGGCTAAGGATAAAATATGTTTTTTAGATGAACGGAATTGTCACCCAGATTTTTGTAAATATGCAGAGGGTCATTTTGATAGAGTAGATGAAGCTGTATATGATGCCATTACGCATACAGACTTATTTACAAGAGAAGTGATAGAAGCATATGCAAAAAAGTATCATGTATGTCCTTTTGAATTAGCTTTAGACTTAGCCATATATGCCGATGTGGTTATTTGTGACTATAATTATGTCTTTGATCCTACAGTTGCGCTTAAACGCTTTTTAGACCAGAGGGACTTTGTGATTTTAGTAGACGAAGCTCATAACCTAGTAGAAAGAGCAAGGGAGATGTACTCCGAGAGTGTATCTAAAAATCAGTTTCTAAGTGTGAGAAGGTCTATTAGCAAGCAGTATCCCACAATAGCTCAGTCTTTAAGTAAGCTAAATGATTATATGCTAAGTGTCCGTAAGGATTATATTGATTTGACTGGAAGTATGATTAGTAAGGAAGAGCCTACTAAGCTGTATAGGCTTCTTAGAACTTTTATTAATGAATGTGATAAGAAGCTGCAAAAGGGCGCTATGCACAAGTTACCTCAAGATTTGCTAGAGCTGTATTTTAGAGCTTATAATTTTAACAAAATCTATGAGTTCTTTGATGAAAGATATATTACGTATGCAGACCAAGTAGAGGGAGACTTAATGCTTAAGCTATTCTGTATGGATCCTTCTTATTTAATTGGTAATATGATTAGCACCTGTAAAAGTGTTATTTTCTTCTCTGCTACCCTTATGCCTATCGATTATTATAAATATATGTTAGGTGGAGAGGGAGAGCGTGCCATTGCCCTTCCTTCACCTTTTGATAGGGAGAAGGCTCTAAAGCTTATTGCAACAGATGTATCTACTAGGTATCAGCATAGAGAAAGAAGCTATGAGAAAATCTGTGAGTATATTAGAAAAGTAAGCCAGGGTAAAGTAGGCAATTATATGGTCTTTTTCCCTTCTTATAAATATATGAAAGATGTACATGCCTACTTTATAACCCATTATGAGGGATATGATATTTGTATGCAGGACACAAGTATGGATGAAGAGTCAAGGGAAGCATTCTTATCACAGTTTGAGGTAAATCCCGTAAAGACAAAGATAGGTTTCTGTGTGCTTGGAGGAATTTTCTCTGAAGGCATTGACTTAACAGAAGATAGACTTATAGGTGTTCTAGTGGTAAGCGTAGGATTGCCACAGATAGGGTTAGAGAAAGATTTAATTAAGTATCACTTTGAAGAACAAGGCAAAGATGGTTATCACTATGCCTATACTTATCCAGGTATGAATAAGGTACTTCAAGCAGTAGGAAGGCTTATTCGTACGGAAAAGGATGAAGGGGTTATTGTGCTTATCGATGACCGTTTTAATAGTCCGCTGTACAGTAGCTTGATGCCACCAGAGTTAAGTGATAGAAAGTGTGTGCATTTAGGGCAAGTGGAGGAAATTGTAGAGAAGTTTTGGAGACAAAAAACTCCCTTACTATAAAATAGAAGGGAGTAAATTAGCACTCTGCAAGAGTAATTCACCATAATCACTATTAAGAATATATTGCTGACCTTCTATAGCAAATACGCTTCTTAGTAAACTGCATCCATCACCTTGGTTACTCTGATGACAGCTAATGATTTTGCCGTCATGGTATTTCTCCGCATTACAGGCAGGAATAACTTCGAGTGATTCAGTAGTGTCCTCCCCGATACCTCCAAATAGAGTAACTTCTATATGGCGGTCCTTTAAAAGGTGAGCCTTAGCATTAAGGTCATCTAGAAAAGGATTTGTGAGGGACATATAATGTTGGGGGATGGAATAAGTTCTATTTTTATAGGTATAGAAGAGATAATCTCCATAGTCACCAGAAGGTATAAATTGGGCAAGTGAAGGGAAACTATTGCGTAGAAATGGTGTATGCATTCTATTAGATTTTGAAAAAACTTGCAGGTACAAATTTAGGTTTAAAGAAATAAAGTCAGGGTTAGACATACAAGTGATAGGAATGCTACCGTTATTTAAGTAGCTGAAAGCAGGGATCAAGCCAGCATTGGGAGTGCCGATAAGAATCATGTGATTAATACTATAGTCATAAGAGTCTGATTGTGCATAGGTTCTGGCAATAAGGCCACCTGTACCATGACATACAAGATTGACTTTAGGAACGCCTGAAACTTGTTTGACTTTATGAATAAGAGGACCTAATGTATAAAGAGCAAGGTCATCGACTTTTTGACGCCAATCATAAAACAGAATAAAAAGGTCAGTGTTCATCGTATATCCATAATCTAGTAGCTGTTTTACAAAGCGTTTGCCTGTATAATGAGATGGGCCGAAGTGCCAAGATCCCATACCAGGAAGAATTTCTGTGCCTAAGGAGCCGAATAGTCCAGGAATATAAATTAAAGGTGTTTTACTTTGCATTCACTCACCTCCTTCTTATATAGTGTATGCATAGACAAGCAGGGTGTGATAAAATCCTTGAAGTTAAAATAAATAAAATATATGATTGAAACAGTTAATAAAAAGGGGTGTGACAACATGAAAAAGCCAAAAGTATGTATTATTTTTACCGGTGGAACCATTTCCATGACAGTAGATGAGAATATTGGAGCAGCTATTCCAACCTTATCAGGGGAACAAATTTTATCAATGGTTTCAAATATTGATAAATTAGCAGATATAGAAGTTGTGAATTTATGTGAGATTCCTGGTCCTCATATGACCATTAGTAAACTATTAGAACTTAAAGCACTTATTAAGAAAACTTTAGATAGAGATGATATAACAGGTGTTATCGTAACACATGGCACAGATACTTTAGAAGAAACAGCTTACTTCTTAGACCTAACAATCAATCATACAAAGCCGGTAGTAGTAGTAGGCGCGATGCGTAACAGTTCGGAACTTGGTTATGATGGTTCAAGTAACTTAGCAGCAGCAGTATGTACAGCTATTTCTCCAAAAGCAGTTGGTAAAGGGGTGTTAGTTGTCCTTAATAATGAGGTTAACATTGCAGCAGAGGTTACAAAAACGAATACTTTATCACTTAATACTTTCCAATCACCTTATGGGCCATTAGGAATTATTGATACAAATGATTTGATAGTTTATCGTGATATTGCATATAGACAGCATATTGATACAGATAAAGTAGAACATAGAGTAGACCTCATTAAAGCTGTACTCGATATGGATGATAGGTTTATTAGACTTGCAGTAGATGCAGGGGCAAAAGGCATTGTAGTAGAAGCAATGGGTAGAGGTAACTTACCACTTAAAATGCTTGAAGGGGTTAAATATGCACTTTCAAAGGGTGTTGTTGTAGTCATTGTTTCAAGATGTAGTTCAGGACGCGTATTTGAGTCTTATGGCTATGAAGGCGGTGGTAAAGAGCTTTCAGATTTAGGTGCTATTATGGGTGGAGAAATGAGAGGGCCTAAAGCAAGATTAAAACTTATGCTTGGTCTTGGTAAAACAACGAATATAGACGAAATCCGTAAACTCTTTACAGAAGAGAGCTATATATTATAAATGGACAAAGGGCAGTCCTACAACACATGAGTGAGTTGTGGGACTGCCCTTTGTCCATCTTATTATACAATCTATTTACTTATTTTAGATTGTAGCCCTTGCCAATCTGCTAAAAATTTCTCTATACCACTAGAAGTAAGAGGGTGATTAATCATTTGGGTAATAACACTGTAAGGAATAGTAGCAATATGGGCACCAGCTTTAGCAGCTTCAAGAACATGAATAGGGTGGCGCACACTAGCGGCAATAATCTCTGTAGAGATACCATGAATTTCAAAGATTTCAGCAGTGTCTTCAATAAGTGACATGCCATTAAAACCAATGTCATCTAACCTACCAATAAAAGGACTGACATAAGTGGCACCGGCACGTGCAGCAAGAAGTGCCTGTTGAGCGGAGAAGATAAGTGTAACGTTGGTTTTGATACCTTTTTCAGTAAGTTGCTTTGTAGCTTTTAACCCCTCTTCACACATTGGAATTTTGATAACAATATTAGGATGAATTTGAGCAAGAGTAGTGCCTTCTTCTACCATCTTAGAAGCTTCTAAGGTAATGACTTCTGCGCTGATAGGTCCATCTACTATAGAAGAAATTTCTTTAATAACTTCTTCAAAAACAAGTCCTTCTTTGGCGATAAGAGAAGGGTTAGTGGTAACGCCACAAATAACCCCTAGTTCGTTGGCTTTACGAATATCTGTTACATTGGCTGTATCAATAAATAATTTCATAATTCTACTCCTTATACTTTATAGTTACTCGTAGCATGTGTATGATGGAGTAAAATTATGAGGGAATGGGTATATTAAGTGGAAGATTATAACACACGTAGGGAGTAGGGCTTATGAATAATGCAACTATTTCAGATGAAACACTCATTCTTATTACAACAGCCATTATTATGGGCACATTAACGAGACTTATTACACTTAAACTAGATTATAGACAATATCCGAGTTACCCTAATGGCTATTTTACTCATTGTGTACTGGGATTTATAGCCGCAGCCATAGGTGCTGTAGCTATGCCAGCTATAAAGACCAAAAATTTTGTAGCGATGACTTTTCTAACTATTGCTATTCAGCAATTTAGAGATGTAAGGCGTGCAGAAAGAGAAAGCTTAGTCTCTCTTGAAAATACAGAGTTTACAGTAAGGGGAGACGCTTATATAGATGGTATTTCTAAGACTTTTGAATCACGCAATTATATGGTACTTATGGTATCACTAGTTACAGGGATTGTGATGCAATTATTAGAAGATCATAGTATCCCTATGCAGGTTGGAGCAGGCGTATTAGCAGGAAGTATTACTTTTACTTTTCTTAGGATTTTTACAAGAGGTCAGACCGTAGGACAAGTAGCTGATGTAGCTATTGGAAAGGTAGAAGTAAAGGGAGCAGAGCTTTTTGTAGATGATATTTATGTATGTAATACATTAGGAACAGAAAATGCTCATAAGATGATGGCGGAAGAAGGAATGGCCGCAGTCATTACACCCAAGGAACAACATTATCGTATTACATTAGATAATTTTGGGCAAAGGCAGGCCATTCTATTTGAGGTATGTAGAGCGCTAGGAGTAAAGCGGTATCATTTTACGCGTAAGGAATATAAGGAAGGCAAAATTGTAGTAGCTATTGTACCGATTATAAGAGATGAAATGTTTATGATGCAAGTTATTAAAGAGACACCTTTACTTGAAAATGTAACCAAGTATCATGGTATTATGAAACATAAATATATTAGTAAAGGAGAGTAAATCATGCATGAGAGAACGAATTATTTAGAATATCTTGGGTATGTTACAACAAAGAAAGATAGAGTACTTAATGGTGCAGGGCTTATGCTTTATGCAAGTACGCCTGAAGAAGCCAGTGAACTTAGTCTAGACGTTGCTAAAGCCATAAGGTGCGATGTGGTACAGCTAAAATGTGGAGATTATTTACTCGTAAGTGTCCCTAAGTAGCAGGAAAGATGGGACAAGCAGCATAAATTTTTATATAATGAAACTAAGAAGAAACGTAAGGGGGGAAGTTATGAAAATACTTATTGATGGAGATGGATGCCCAGTTATAGACCTTACCATTAAAGTAGCTAGAAAATATGGTATAGAAGTAGTTATTTTTTGTGATACAGCACATATGATAGACAGGCTTGGAGTTAAAACAATTATTATACAAAAAGGTATGGATGCAGTGGATTTTATGATAGCAAACAATGTTCATAAAGAGGATATTGTCGTTACTCAAGATTATGGATTAGCAGCTATGATTCTATCTAAAAAAGCAGCAGCTATTAATCAAAATGGTTTTATTTATACAGAAGGAAATATTGATCAGCTTCTTTTTAGAAGGCATGTAGTAAAGGTTGCGAGGAAATCAGGTGCGCGTCTTAAAGGGCCTAAAAAACGTACAGAAGAGGATAATATTAAATTTCAAGAAGGCCTTATAAAATTATGTGAAGCAAAGCTCGCACAAGAAAAAACGACCTTATAAATTGGTAGCTATAGCTACAGAAAAATAAAAAAGGGGACGCTATAATAAGTGTAAGAAACTTATATATCAAGAAAGCAGGTAAGTAAATGAAAGCAATAGAAATTATGATGAATGAACATAGAGTGATTGAACGCCTTATTATAGTAGTACGCCAAATTTGCAAAGGCATTATGAATGGGGAACCTATTTGCTATGAGGATTTTGAAAAGATTATAGATTTTATAAAGGTTTACTCAGATGAACACCATCATGGGAAAGAAGAAAAGTGCCTTTTTAATCAAATGCTTATCCATTTAGGTGCTTTAGGTGAAAAGTTGATAAAAGGTGGCATGTTGGTCGAACATGATTTAGGTAGACTTTACGTGAAGGATCTTGAAGAAGCACTTGAACGTGTCAAAGCTGGGGATGAGGAAAGTAAACTTGATGTGATAGCTAACGCTATTAGCTATACACATTTACTTACAAGACATATAGCAAAGGAAGATGAGCTCATTTATCCATTTGCACTAAACAAGCTTCCACAAGAAATAGTTGAAGAGGTTAATAAAGCATGCTTAGATTTTGAACAAGAAGCAGCTCAAAAGGGTGTACAAGATTCTTATTTAGAAGTGCTTGGTAAATTAGAAGAAAAATATAAATAATATTATAGGAAAAACAGGCCTCTTATAAAATGGACATTTTAAAATGACATGTTATACATTTGAAGAGGATGGAATAAATAGAAGAAGAGGGCTACCTGAGTGTAGCCCTTTTTGTATTTTCAGTAAGGGATAGGTAGGCTACTCTTCCGGCTTCTATTTCAAGAACACTAAGACTCTCTAAGCTCAATGAACTCATGAACGCTCCAAACTCGCTTACGCTCAAACATCTCGCTAAATGCCATGAGTTCATTTTCACTAAGAGAGTCTAAGTAACCCCTCAAAGGAAGCCTACAGAGTATCCTACCTATCCCTTAGGCATTATGAAATAGGGCTATAGGATCCTCAGGCTGCCATCTGAAACTTGTTCACTAACAGGCAGTCCCTTTGAAGATAAGATGCTAGCGTCTTCCAAAGAAGCCAGTGCTGCGGGATGGGGTAGTGGACTGGATGACGCCGCAGGCTAGGCGGAGGCCGGAGTTACCAGCAGGTTGAGTCATAAAGTCATCGGCTTTTTCGTGCAGGATAAAGGACTTTCCTATAACGTCTCTTACATTAAATGCACTTGTATAGACAGACATCATCGCTGTTCCATTAGTAGAGAGGATAGGTGGAAGGTCTCCGGCATGGAGGGGATGAGGTTGATTGGTTGGATTCCAGTGACCACCAGCTGCTGTAAAAGGATCAGCAGGATTTCCAACTGTGCAGTTACCAAACTCATGAATATGGAAACCGTGGAAGTCTACTTTTTGCCCTGTAGTAGTGTTAACGGGGATACCTACAATATATGTTCTAATATAAACGCCATCAGATAATTGATACAGTAAGATACGTCCTCTAAGGCTGGGGGCCAGTGGACCGCCTTTTAAATTAGCAAAAGCATCAGGTTGAAGTTCATCAAAATCAGAAAAAATTTCGTAACTGGTTGGAAGAATTGAGTGATTATCCATAGATTAGACTCCTTTTTTATTCATTAATAATAAAGCTGTTAATAACATATTATGTAAAAAAATGTAATTTGTGATAAAAATAAAAGGATTTATTGAAGGCATAGTATACGGTGTTGTCCACATATAATAAACATGTAGAAATAGGACAAAGTGGGTGGTACTGTGAAAAAACAAGGATTAGCGATGAGTGCCTATATTTCAACGATAGGTTCTGTTGCAACGAAAACATTAGGTATGATTTCAACAGTGTATATATCGAATAGAATAGGGGCAGAAGGGGTAGGACTTTATCAATTGGCTATGACCATCTATATGATGGCTTATACCATTGCATCGGCAGGTATGAGCACCTCTGTATCTAAATTAGTAGCAGAGGAACTTGGAAAAGGAAATAGTAAAGGCGTTAAAAGAATCATGAAAGTCTTTTTTCTTATTAGTATAGCGGCTAGTGTGACTATATCGGGGTTAGTCTTTATTAATGCACCTTTTATTGCGAACCATGTGATAAAAGATAGCCGAACCATACTAGGACTAAGAATTTTATCATTAAGTGTACCTTTTATGACAGTGTCGTCTTGTTTAAAAGGATACTTTTATGCTGTGAAGAAGATGATTAGGCCAGTAAGTTCAGATGTATTTGAGCAGATTGTTAAGGTACTTATGGTTATCGTTTTTCTACAAAGGTGGGGGAATGGTTCACTTGCCCATGCTTGCGGGGCTATCAGCCTGGCGATGACATTAGGAGAAGTATTTTCTTTCTCTTATATGGTATTCCTTTATACAACAGATCCAGATAGAAGACATAATAGAGGGATATCAACAAGTAGAGGTATAGATATCTTCATCCAGATTATTAAGATCCTATTACCTATTACTTTAACAGCTTATTTAAGTTCAATTATTACTTTGTTGCAAAATGTGCTTATACCATTAGGCTTTAGAAAATCAGGTCTAACTCAAATGGAATCTATGAGTATGTACGGTATGATAGAAGGAATGGTACTACCCATTTTATTTTTCCCGGTAGCACTGCTTACAGCATCTTCTACAGTACTGACACCTGAAATAGCAAGGGCAAAAGCTAGGAATATGTCAGAGCGTATTGAAAGTTTATCGGGAAGGACGATACATCTTATTATGGTGCTAGCGATGATTGTAGTAAGTGTATTTGGGAATTTTGGAGAGGAGCTGGGCTTACTGATTTATAACAATAGGCAAGTAGGGCATCTCTTACAGTTCTTTGTCTTTATAACACCGTTCATGTATATAGAAATTGTAATAGATGGTATTTTAAAGGGGTTAGGGGAGCAAAACAGTTGCTTAATTTATAGAATTATAGAAGCTATTTTAAGTGTAGTTTTAATTTATTATTTATTGCCAATCAAAGGGGTTATAGGATTTATTGGGTTAAATATTGGAATTAATATTTTAACAGCAACTTTAAAAATGCGACGACTCATTAAAGTAACAACGATTAAAATTAATGCTTCAAAATGGTTTTTCTATCCAGCACTTGCGGCTACAGCAGCGGGTATGACAGCAAAAGTTATTGTGATTTATTTGTTGCCAAAGCATTCAAGTCTGTTGACACAAGTTACATTAGGTGTTGCCATTGCTCTTAATATCTATTACATAGCTTTGCATTTGTTAGAAAATCTAACGGCGCAAGACTTGGCAGGTTTAGACATTCGAAGAAAAGTATAAATTCATTAGACTAGGGCAAAATCTTATTAAATACTTTAAGTAGGAGGCATAATAATGGCAAAACAGAAAACTGAAGAAGCAAAATTACAAAGTAGAATAGATAATACAAGAGATGCAATGAATGCAGGTAATGGTTTTAAAACGGCAATGAGTTCTGGTGTACATGGTGCTGGAGATAGCTATAGAAATAAAAGATAAAGAAGAGAAAAAGAGCCCTAAGGGCTCTTTTTATTTGCGCTTATTCCAAACGTTAAATTTTATATTATAAAAAATGCTAATCTTAAGCCATATGAGACATATGAGAGCCACGTATTCAATATAAATAGAGCGAATACAATTTTTAAGCAGCATTCTTTACGGTTATTTTCATGGCCTTTACAGGAAGTATTACAAATGGTATTGCTATAGGTTTCATATGCTACTGTATCTGTATGATAGTGAAAGGAAAAGCTAAGAAAATCCATCCTATTATGTATATTGTAACGGCGTTATTTATTATTAATAGAGTTATTCAGACTTTAATGTAGGGATTAAAGTTGTCTATGGAAAAAGACATCTCTTAATGGGATGTCTTTTTTTGTGCCAGAGGGATTTAGGCGTTGACGATTTCGCCGCCATTAACGTGGATAGTTTGACCAGTAATATAGGAAGCGGCATCGGATGCTAGAAAGACATAAGCACCTGCGCATTCTATAGGTTGACCAGCCCTGCCTAGTGGTGTATTAGAACCAAAGCTAGTAACTTGAGTAGCATCCATAGAAGATGGAATAAATGGTGTCCATATAGGACCTGGTGCTACAGCATTCACCCGAATACCTGATTTAGATTTAGCAAGAGACATAGCAAGAGAACGTGTTAAGGCAACTAAGGCTCCTTTGGTCATGGAATAATCAATGAGGGTTTCATTACCATGAAAGGCTACAACAGAGGTGGTGTTAATAATACTAGAACCTTGTTTTAAATGAGGAAGAGCTGCCTTAGTCATATAAAAAGCACCGTATACATTGGTCTTAAAAGTTTTATCAAATTGTGCATCAGAAATAAGTTCAAACTTTTGGGTAGTGTATTGTACAGCCGCATTATTGACGAGAATATCCAGTTTATTGAAGTGATTAATGGTTTGACTAATAGCCCTTTCACAATTTGCCTTATCTGTAATATCTGTTTCAATAAGAAAGCATTGTCGCCCTAGAGCTTCAATTTGGGTTTTAATAGTATTAGCATCTTCGGATTCGTTAAGATAGACAATACATACATGGGCACCCTGTTTCGCAAAGGCTAGAGCAACAGCTCGTCCGATACCACTATCACCACCTGTAATAAGGGCAACTTTATCTTGAAGAAGTGTGCCTTTGCCTACATATTGGTCATCATCATATACAGGGAGTGGATTCATCATATGTTCTAAGCCAGGGTGTTGGCTTTGATGCTGTGAAGGGAAAGAAGTTGGGAATGACATAAGAACCTCCTAAAATTAAAATTTCAGAGATTAGTATGTACATATACACAAGATTTATGTTAATAACTAGAGAATTTGTGAATAAGACAAAGGCTAGAAAAGCCAAGCTGTGGATAAATAGAAGGCTAATGTGCTATAATTAAGGCAATACTATTTAAACAAAGATGAGAAAGAGGAACAAATAGTGAAGGAACATACTCAAATTCCAAAAGATGCCTTATTTATAATAGATACACTTGAACAGCATGGTCATGAAGCTTATGTAGTAGGTGGATGCGTGCGTGATATGATTATGGGACGTGAGCCAAATGACTGGGATATTACAACCTCTGCCAAACCAGAAGAAGTGAAAGCCGCTTTTAAACGTACTTATGATACAGGTATTCAGCATGGGACAGTAACAGTTATTGTGGATAAAGAGCATTATGAAGTAACCACCTATCGTATAGAAGGAGAATATAAAGATTCTAGAAGACCAGAGCATGTAAGCTTTGTAACAGATATTACTTTAGATTTATCTCGTAGAGATTTTACCATGAATGCTATTGCATACCATCCAGTAAGAGGTTTTGTAGACCCTTATAATGGGAAGAAGCACATTGAACAAAGTCTTATTAAATCTGTACGTGATGCTAAGGAACGTTTTACAGAAGACGCCTTACGTATTTTAAGAGCTGTTAGATTTTCTGCTCAATTAGGTTTTAAGATAGATGATAATACAATAGAAGGCATTAAAGCGTGTAAGCACCTTCTAAAGAATATTAGCAAAGAGCGCATTCGTGATGAATTCCTTAAAATCTGTATGTCAGATAGGCCAGAGGCTATTCATACACTTTATGAACTAGGATTGTTAGAATATATATTACCTGAATTCATTCCGACTTATACAACTGCGCAAAATCATCCGCATCATTTATATGATGTGGCACATCATACAATAGAGGCCATGAGACATACACCAAAGGATGAAGTACTCAGACTTTCTATGTTACTCCATGATATAGGAAAAGCTAAGGTAAGATCGACAGATAAAAAAGGAATAGACCATTTTTATGGGCATCCTGAAGTGAGCGCAGAGATTGCAAAAAAAGTACTTAAGGATTTAAGGTTAGATAATCAGACCATTAAAGAAGTTACACTTCTTGTAAGTTACCATGATTATCATCTTAGACAGAAAATCACTAAAGTATATATTAAAGAGATCCTTAAAGTAACAGGTGAAGTGCTATTTGATCAATTACTTTTAGTTAATGAAGCAGATGCAAGGGCTCAAAGTTTAGATAAATTACCTATGAAACTTGAGCAAATTGCTTATGTAAGAAAGTTAAAAGAAGAAATAGTAGTAAATCATGAATGCTATAACTTAAAGATGCTTGCTATTAATGGGGGAGATCTAATTAAAGAAGGTATAGCACCAGGTAAGGCGGTAGGTGAAGCTTTAGAAAAGGCTTTAAAGTATGTAATAAAGTGTCCTGAGAAGAATATAAAAGAAGTACTTGTAGAGTACATTAAAGAATAGATGAAATGAGGAGAAGAACGGTACTTATAGGGAAATAATAACAGAAAGGGATGCTATACCACTTAACCATAAGTGGTATAGCATCCCTTTTATTAAATTGAAATATGGAAAAATGGTACTTTATAAATGTTATTATTAGACTGCTCAAGAACATAGTAAGCAAGGCCATCTTCTGAAAGTTTAAAGGAAAAACTTTGTGTATTTCCAGAAGATTGATAGAGGGTGATAATAAAATCAGGTGTATTAAAACCATAGGATGAAACAATATGGGATGGTGCATTATCCATAATAAAGTTAAGGACCTTAGAACTGGATAAGAAAGAAATAATATTCGTAATTTGCGCCATAGAGAGTGTACTAGATGTATAAGTTTCTTTATCACCACTTGGTAAAATCGTATGTAAAACCCCTTTTTTGGATAAGGCTATTTTGGAAGTATGATCTGTAGAAAAGCCTAAGTAATCTTTTGTACGCCATAGAGATAGGTCTGTGGAGACATAATCAAAGATTTCTTTCTTTATGGTATAAATACATTTTGTAAGTGGACTATAGGCATAATAAGTTGTTTCATCAGCAGCATTACCTGCAATAAGTTTATATTCCATATTATTTAAATCGTATAAAGAAATAGAAGGTGAATACTCATAAATCCCAAAGGCTGTTGGGTCTTCAACTTCAGATGCAACCGTGTGAATCAGACCTGGGCTGACAAAGCGCGAAATAACATTATAAACATATGTAGGATCTGCCATAACTTCTAAGGGTTCTATAAGGAACCAGTCATTTTGTGTTCTTTTAGCTGTAATGACCGAAGAATGGGCGGAAAAAACTACTTTTTCAATTTCAGCACTTTCTTTATCCCAAGGAAGTTGTGCTAAGTTAGAAGTTTGTGCAAGATAGGGCTCACTTGTACTTTTTTGATAAACGATAAGAAGCCATGTACAAACGAAGAATACTAGGATAGGAATAAACCAGCCTTTGCGTTTCATAAAATCACCTCAAAAAAATATGTAATGCTTAACGGCATTTATTGTATCACATAATTGTGAACGAATTCGTACAAAAATAGATATTTTTTTTTAGGACTGAACATATACATAAGAGGGATGAGATAAATCAATGTTTAGAAGGGGGGATAGAGATGAAAACGATGGGGAATGAGCTCTTTGCACAATATGATATGAGTATAAAAAAAGTTCAATATAATCGTAGTAATTATTATTTAGACACTAAGCAAGGTAGCCTGATGCTTAGGAAAACCATTGTGCCAAAAGATCAAATCTGCTTTCAATATGAAGTGACACAACAACTTCTCCACAAAGGTTTCACAGAGATTGCAAAAATCTATTTAACAAAAAAACAAAACCCTTATGGACTTTATCAAGATCGGTATTATATATTACAGTCTTATAATAAAACAATTGAAATAGATTTTACCAGTGAGAAGGACCTTAAGGCAGTTATAGAAGTACTGGCAAAATTTCACAAAGTAGCTAAAAATATAGAGTCTAAAACGAGAGATGTAGAGAATGCTAGTATTAAAAATATTTATGAGTATTTCCAAAAACGTGTAGTAGATGGAAAGCATATGAGAAAGAAAATTTCAAACTTCTCACAAAAAACGAAGTTTGAGATCATGTTTCTAAATGATTATAAAGCATATGAAGCACTTCAATATATGGCACTAGATTTGATTACACCACAAATTGCGGCTGAACTTATTAATAAGGTGCGTCTAGAAAAAACTCTTATTCATAATGACTATACCTATCATGCAGTAGGACAGATTGAGGGCAGTGACTGTTATATGATTAATAACCTCGATACATGCACATATAATATTCAACTTATAGACCTTGCTAATGTACTGACGAAAATCATGCAGAAAAATAACTGGAATATAGCACTTCTTGATAAGCTTATTGCCAGCTATAATGCGATTCATACTTTAAGTTATAATGAAATTAATGTACTTAAAGCAATGTTGATTTTTCCAGAGAAGTATGCAGGCATTTGCTATAAGTATACAAACTCCAAGCACCGTAATAATTATAGTATGTTTGAACATAAGTGGGAAAATATGCTCGTCTATAAAGAGGCTCAATGTTTGGCCGCTAAAGAACTTGCAAAGGAACTTTAAATAGAAGAAAGAAGTTCGCAAGTTACAAAGGAGGTTAAAGGGTGAGAGGGGATAAAAGGTTTATAATAGCAGTCATTATTATCTCATGTATAGGACTTACTGGATTGTTAATGTTAATGTTTAAGGGGATTGAGTATTTTTTAGTGACATCTATACCAGCTATAGAAGAAGAGCACATTACTAGAGAAGAAGAGGATGAGGAATCTTATATAACAAGTATAGGTGTGGTAAGAGAAATTAATGAGGAAGAAATTCACTTTTTAGATATAGGGAGAAAAAAGATTAGGGCGCATAAAATTAAACCTACAACCAAGATAATCGATAAAGAAGAGAATGCAATATCTGCCTCAGAGGTTGAAGTTGGGGAAATAGTAGATATTATCTATCAACCAGAAAAAGAAAGTTTAATAGGTATTAAGCCTACAGCCAAGGCTTTTAAAAAGACTAATAGGACAAATCTTCAGATAGATCATTCCAACAGAAAGATTGAGCTTGAGGGACGGATTTATCACTATACAGGACATACACTTATATTTAATGAACAAGGTGAACTCACCAATATGCATAATGTAAAGGATCAAGATGTACTTGAACTAGTAGGACTAGAGGATAATCTTTATACCATCAGAGTTCTAAAGCAAGGGGCTGAGGGTGACGAGTGAACGTATACCAGCCTAACTAAAAGAGTGGAGATATGAGCATCATATGTCTACTCTTTTTTACTTTAAATAGTGTGAAAATCATAATATAATTAGGAAGTGTAAAAAAATGGAATATGTGTAAGGAGGCAATACAGATGAGTTATATGCATAAGTATCAAGAGTGGTTAGAAGGAGATGCCTTCGATGAAGCAACTAAAGAAGAGTTAAGGGGGATTAAAGAAGATCCTAAAGAAATTGAAGACAGGTTCTATACAGAATTAGAATTTGGGACAGCAGGGTTAAGGGGGATTATTGGAGCGGGAACAAATCGTATGAATATCTATAACGTTAGAAAAGCTACGCAAGGACTTGCTAATTTTCTTAATAGGCAAGCTTTAATAGATCCTAAAGTAGCTATTGCTTATGACTCAAGAAATTACTCAGATGTTTTTGCCAAGGAAGCAGCACTTGTACTTGCAGCTAATGGTGTTCATGCTTATTTATGTGAGGCTTTAAGGCCAGTACCAGAGTTATCTTTTGCAGTACGTCACTTAAAGTGCGATGCAGGTATTGTAGTGACAGCAAGTCATAATCCACCAGAATATAATGGTTATAAAGTATATGGAAGTGATGGGGCACAGGTTATAGCACCTTATGATCAGATGATTATAGAAGAAGTTAATGCTCTAACAGACTTTAACTTAATTAAGACTATCACGAAGGAAAAGGCCTTAGAAAATGGACTTCTTACTATTATAGGTAAAGAAGTAGATGAAGCCTACATAGCTTGTGTAAAAGAACAAGTATTAAACCAAAATGCAATTGATCAAGTAGCGGGGGACTTTAAGATTGTTTATACACCTATTCATGGAACTGGCAATATACCTGTTAGGACGATTCTTAAAGAAGTGGGATTTAAAAATATTTATGTTGTAGAAGAGCAAGAAGCGCCAGATGGGAACTTCCCTACTGTTACAAGCCCTAATCCTGAAAATAAAGAAGCCTTTAAGTTAGCAATTGGCTTGGCAAAAGACGTACAGGCAGACCTTATTATGGGGACGGATCCTGATGCAGATAGAGTAGGTGTACTTGTTCGTAATCATGATGGAGACTATGAGGTATTAACAGGTAACATGTTAGGCGCTATGCTGACAGAATATATTCTGTCCCAAAGGGCAACTAAAGGTATGCTATCTTCAAAAGGTGTAGTTATTAAGACCATTGTTACAACAGAAATGATTAGGCCAATCTGTAAGGACTACAATGTAGAGGTAATGGAAGTATTAACAGGCTTTAAATATATAGGAGAACAGATTAGATTATTTGAAAGTCATGGAGATAAAGCGTATCTATTTGGATTTGAAGAAAGTTATGGTTGCCTAGCAGGCACTTATGCAAGAGATAAAGATGCAGTAGTAGCGTGCATGCTTGCAGCAGAAATGGCGGCTTACTATAAGACAAAAGGTATGACTTTATATGAAGGACTTATTTCTTTATATGAGAAATATGGCTTCTATAAAGAAGAAGTACAGTCTATTACCTTAAAAGGGATAGAAGGACTAAGTAAAATAAAAGATGTGATGAAAAATCTGAGAGAGGAGGGTTTAAGTACTATTGGTACGTATACAGTCGTCCGTACAAGGGATTACGAAAAGGGAGTAGGTCATTTGCCAAAATCCAATGTACTTTACTATGAGCTTACAGATGCTGCATGGCTATGTGTACGCCCTTCAGGAACGGAACCCAAAATTAAGTTCTATATTGGCGTAAAGGGAAGTAGTGAAGAAGATGCTACTTGTAAGGTTCAAGCAATTAAAGAGGCTATTAATGTTTTAATTGCACCTTGGATAAAGTAAAAAATATTTGAAAAAAATTTTTGAGATGTTTCAATGGCTAAGAGCCGATGAAGCATCTTATTTTTTACTTCAATATTCCCATTAATTGGAATTGTGTGATAGGATAAGTCCAAGCAAGACAGCTGAAAAAATAAACGATGAAATTGAGGGGGATAAGTAATGTTTAAATTACGAATTTTAGAAAAGGTTATGCAAGTGGTTACAACGGTCAGTAAAGTAGTACATACTGTTAAAGAGAAGATTCATGAGGTGACTGAGCAGGTCGAAGCCCGTTACCAAAAAGCTAAAGAAGAAAGGGCTAAAAAAGCATTATCAGCGGAAGAAACCACTATAGAAGAAACAAGCATGGGAACTGCCAAGAGTATTTCAGAACAAGCACCACAAAAAGGAACTAGAAAAAAACAAACTACCTTTGCTATGGAGCGTCTTAAACATAAAACGGATACGAGAAGACATCTTAGTGTATACAAGAAAGAAAATAATGTGATCTACTTAACAAGTGCCTTTAAAAAACCACATCCAGTGCTTAAAGCATATGAGGATGTTTACATAGATTTAATGAGTGTTCATTCTAGAGAGCCAACATTAGAAATATACAGTCCTTAAGTAAAAGAAGCTGTATAGCACCTACATAAGGTAGTCATAGGACTTCCTAGTCTTGTAATAAGATATAGAGAGATAGATAGTCTAGGAGCGAAGATCTATGATGATTCAGGTTGGAGATTATGTCGTACGTATCTCTTACAATCGTGATGTGCTATTTAAAGTATTGGAAATAAAATCTGACGGCATTGTAAAATTAAAAGGGATATCCTATAGAATTATAGCAGATGCACCAATGGAAGATTTGGAGCTAGCAGGAGGGATGCGATTTACAAACAAAGAAAGCTATTTGATGGAACAGATCCAAGAAAGAGTAAAAATGTTAGTGGCTGAGAAGAAAATACTTAAGGACCAAAACAAACCCGTACTCCAAAAAACAGGGAAAGTACTGCATATAGATGGAGACTCATTCTATCTTAATTTGTGTATGAAGTACTATGAGACATTGGGGGTGCCAGCGGTTGGTGAGAATGTCCTTGAGTTTGAGCAACCTAAAAAAATAGGAGGTTTACTACAAAAACATAACCCAGATATACTTGTTTTAACTGGACATGACTCTTTAAATAAAAATTACAAGAACCTTTATGATATTAATGAGTATAAAAACTCAAAGTACTTTATTGAGGCTGTTAAAGAAGCCCGAAAAGCCCGCCAAAATAACAAGCAACTCATTATATTTGCAGGTGCCTGTCAGTCCTACTTCGAGGCATTGTTAGAGGCAGGTGCAGATTATGCAGCCTCCCCTGCAAGAGTGCTTATTCATGCATTAGATCCTGTGTTTATTGTCGAGCGTATCGCCTATTGTCCATTTAATGAAGTGCTCCCCATAGAACGTGCCATAAAAAATACATTAACCCAGTTTAAAGGGATAGGAGGGTATGAAATTCTAGGGGTAGCACGAAAAGGAGGACCAGTGGTAGGTTTAGTAGACTCATTATCCTAACGGCGCAGGAATTGTGTTTACTTAGTGTGTTCGTTTATAAATAGAGAAAGGAGGCAGCAATCCGCCAGCTGTCTCTTTTATTTTATGCTTAGAAAAAATACATATTTCTATTTCGGAATGAATATACATGAAATAGAAGTTGGATAACTCATACTCATATACATAGGTATAGTGTAAAGGTTAGAAGAGGAGGAGCGTAAAAATGGCATTAGAACTGGTAAAGAAACAAATTGGACTAAATGAAATGACAAGAAAAGAAGCAGTACAAGTTGTCAAAGAAAGAGACATTATTGTTCCAGATGGAAAACCTGACATGCAAAGAGTACTTTACTTAGACGGAGAGATTAATATTGACCAGATAGATGTACAAGAGGATCGAGTAGTTTATAAAGGGCAATTAGATACAACAATTTTATATGTACCTGAGAATAATTCAAAAGAAATTTATACGATGAAGGGAAGTATTCCACTTGAAGACTTCGTTATCTTAGAAGGTGTAAGCAATAATCAGCGTGTAGCTTTTAACTATAATATTGAGCATATGCATTGGAATATTTTAAATGAACGTAAGCTTAACGTGAAGTCTATTATAGGGGTTTGTGTGGAAGCTACAAAACCAAAAGAAATGGAGCTTGTGACAGAGGTTAGAGGCGATGTTGCTGTTCAGACGAATACAGGAACATTAAGTGTTATTAAACCTTCTCAAAGTGGGACAGAAAAACTTGTAGTAAAAGACGAACTTACAATTCCACAAGGCAAATGTAGTATTGGTGAAGTTCTTAAAATGAATACATGTATTAAAGAAGAACAAACGAAACGTACAGACAGCGAAATTCTTTACAATGGTATTGTAGAAGTCAGTACAATGTATAAAACTCAAGAGCCTGATATGCCAGTTGAAATTGTTAAACATCGTATTCCTTTTGCAGGAAGCACAGACCTTCCAAAACCAAGTGAAGAAGCTTACTGGAACTGTGACTTGAGTGTTAAACCTATCTATATGCAGGTTTGCCCTGACTTTGATGGGGAAGACCGTGTCATAGAAGTAGAATGTATTGTAGAAGCCAAATACAATACATTTGATGAAGATACTGAGACAATTATAGATGATGTCTATTGCCCAGGTAAAAAAGTTAAGATGACGAATACATCTGAAGACTATATGACACTTGCTTCAAAAGGCGTAGCTAAGGCATCTAAGAAAGATGTCATTACACTTGAAAACGGCGCACCTATGATCGACCAAATTTTCAGTGTAAACTTAAAACCTGTTATTGATGAAAAGAAAGTTGAAGGTGACAAGCTGACAATTAACGGTATGCTTGAAGCTAAAGTTATTTATATTGATCCAGAAAGTGTGAACATGATTCAAACGGCTATGGAGATGATTCCATTTAGCCAAGACCTTACACTTGAAGGGCTTAATGAAGATTCTTATGTAGAAGTTAAAGTACAACCTAAAGATGTTGAAGCTGGCGTATACAATAAGAATGATATTATGCTTGAATATGGACTTGATTATATGGCTAACGTTTATAATAAAGGTAACATTCAAACGATTAATCAAGTAGATGTAGCAGATATGGATAAAGAAGAGCTTAACAGCTATCCAAGTATTACTGTTTATATCGTTAAAAAAGGTGATACCTTATGGAATCTTGCAAAACGTTTTAATACAACAGTACAAGACATTGTAGAGATTAATGATTTAGATGAAAATGCACCAATTAATATTGGTCAGAAACTCATTATCCTTAAGAAAACAAAATTCTAATAGGAAAAGAAGGGGACGGCTGCAAAGCGGCCCCTTCTTTTTCATTATGGCTCCCCTTCTATGCACCTAGGTTAGAGGGAGAGCTACGGTACACTCATGAAGCGGCTAGTGAGGTAAGCATATAATAGCTTCTTTTGTTTATTGTATACACGAAATACATTTTTATTGACTAACACTTTTTTAAAAGGGTATAATATAAAAAACGCTAAATCACGAAGGAGTTACACATGGATACAATAGTACTTAAAGCAAGAGGTAAGATTAACCTTACGCTAGATGTAGTGGGCAAACGAGACAATGGTTATCATGACCTGAGAATGATTATGCAGACAATTAATCTGTATGATACTATTACCGTTAAAAAGACTAAAACTCCAGGTATTCGTATTAATAATAATTTAGCATGGCTTCCAAAAGACGATAGAAATATTACGTATAAAGCAGCAGAGAAGTTTTTAAAAGAGGCGAATATAACAAGTGGTGTTTATATAGATATCTTTAAACGTATACCTGTAGCAGCAGGTTTAGCTGGTGGAAGCAGTGATGCAGCAGCAGTTCTTGTAGGGCTTAATAAATTATTTGAGACGCATTTTAGTAAGAAGAAGTTAATGGAGATAGGACTTGAAATAGGAGCAGATGTACCATTTTGTATTTTAAGGGGAACAGTGCTTGCAGAGGGAATAGGGGAAGTACTTACACCATTACCTTCATTGCCAAGTATGCATATTTTACTTGCAAAGCCTAATATTAGTGTTTCTACAGCAAGTGTATACAAAGCATTAAAGGTAGATGAAATTACAAAGCATCCTAAAACAGACGAGTATGTAGAAGCTATTAAAGCACGTAATATACAGTTTATTACAAACAATATGGATAATGTATTAGAAGACGTAACCATTAAGATGCACCCTCAAATCGAACAGATTAAACAAGATATGATAGAGTATGGTGCATTAGGAAGTATGATGAGTGGCAGTGGGCCTACAGTATTTGGTATTTTCCCAAGTAGATATAAAGCAGCAGTGGCAGCAGAATACTTTAAAAATCAATGTGGACTCAGAGAGGTACATGTGACAAGTACATTTTGTAAAGCCAAAAGAGAGGGGAAAAGACGTGAGAGAAGAAAGTTCAAACATGAAAATTAATGAATATTTACCATTAAGGGATATTGTATTCCAAACTTTACGTAAGGCAATTTTAAATGGGGAGTTAGAGCCTGGCGAAAGATTAATGGAAACACAACTTGGTGAGAAACTAGGTGTAAGTCGTACACCAATTAGAGAAGCGATTAGAAAACTTGAGCTTGAAGGTCTTGTTATCATGGTTCCACGTAAAGGTGCACAAGTTGCACAGTTTACAGGAAAAGACATTCAAGATGTATTAGAAGTACGTGCTTCTTTAGAAGCATTAGCAGCGAAACTTGCATGCAAACATATGGACGAGCGTTCTTTCTTAAAACTTCAACTTATTATTGCAGAGTATGAATATGCAGCCAAAGAAGATGATATTGAAGTGATGATTCAAAAAGATATTGAATTCCATGATACTATCGCAGAAGCTTCTCGAAATGAAAAGCTTGTTCAGCTTTACAATAATATGAGAGAACAGGTACAACGCTACCGTATTACGTATCTTAAGAATACAGAAGAAAGCAGTGCTGTTATTGCAGAACATAATGCAATGTTAGAGGCACTTAAAAACAGAGATAGCGAGTTAGCATCTCAGTTAGCGACTAAACATATTGAGACACAATGTAGTTCTATAATGAAATTTATACAAAGTAAGAAATAGTAAAGGAGTTGCCTAGGCAGCTCCTTTTTTTATATTCATACTTTAAGAAGGTAAAAGTTTTACGGAGTTAATTTAATATAAAAATATATGGAAAGCGTAGAAGGTATAGGAGAAAGAATATATAGGCTTATTTGCATAAAATCAAATAATCTAACATAAAGAGTAAAAATCAATTTACATTATCAAAAAAATTTTACTTGGTAATATGAATAGAAAATGAATGAAAATATTGTGAATATGCTAATTGTGTTAGGAATAAAATAAAATATAACAAAAAAATATACATAAAATAATATAATAGGTTGAAATTGTACAAAAATGGTGTTAATATAAATTTAAATAAGTAAACAATTTTGTAAAATATATATTTACAAATAAAATCTAAATTTTAAATTATTGTTTACAAAAAATACAATTTAATAAAACTAGGGGGGATAGTGTGGATAAACAAAATAAAGTAAAAAGGTTCAAAGTAAGTCGAGATGATATAGAACTAACTCTTTTAGCATTACCTACTACTATTTGGTATCTTGTATTTAGCTTTTTCCCTATGATAGGTATCTTAATTGCGTTTAAAGATTTTAGAATGATGCCAGGCAAAGGGTTTATTGCAAGTTTAATTAGTAGTGAATGGGTAGGATTAACTAACTTTGAGTTCCTTTTTAAAACACCAGATGCACTTATTATTCTTAGAAATACAGTATGTTATAATGTCATTTTTATTATTTTAGGTACAGTAATACCGGTAGCATTAGCTATTGCAATTAATCAGCTTTATAGTAAAAAGCTAGCTAAAACTTGTCAAACAGCTATGTTCTTACCACATTTCTTATCATGGGTTGTTGTAAGTTATTTCTTATTTGCATTCCTAAGCTATGATAAAGGAATTATTAATCAACTTTTAAGTTCTATGGGTCAATCTTCCGTGCAATGGTATATGGATCCTAAATATTGGCCTTATATAATTGTTTTTATGCATATATGGAAATCCGTAGGTTATGGAATGGTTGTTTACTTAGCAGCTATAACGGGAATTGATCAAACTTATTATGAAGCAGCTATTATAGACGGTGCTACAAAGTGGCAACAAATTAGATTCATTACTATACCTCTTATAAAACCTATTATTATTATTATGTTTATTATGGCAGTAGGAGGCATTTTCAGATCTGATTTTGGGCTGTTCTATCAATTACCTCGTAATGCAGGGGCATTATTTAATGCTACAGCAACAATTGATACATATGTTTATAGAGCTATTGAAGGAACAGGTAGTATGGCTATGAGTTCTGCGGCAGCATTTTTCCAATCAGTTATTGGATTTATCACAATCGTAACAGCAAATACCATTGTTAAGAAAATTGACGGTGAGAATGGATTGTTCTAGGAGGGAAGAAGATGAGTAGACATGAAAAGCAAGCATTAGAAGGTGTTGAACGGTTTAATCGTGTTTCTAAAACGACCAATATAGGTTTATCAGCATTATTTATTTTCTTTGCTATCATATGCCTAATGCCAGTTATCTTGGTATTTATGATTTCTATTAGTTCAGAACAATCTATTGCAACATATGGTTATAGATTTTGGCCTAAAGAATTCTCATTAGAAGCGTATAGATTTTTATGGGAATCTAAAGAAAGTATTATGGGATCCTTTATTGTTTCGATTGTTGTAACAGTGTTAGGAACTATTGTAGGGCTCTTACTGAATACGAGTATTGCCTATTCTTTATCTAGAAGAAATTTTAAATTTAGAGGATTCTTTACATGGGTTATCTTTATTCCGATGCTATTTGGTGGAGGTATGATTTCCTTTTACATTACAGTAGCTACAGTATTAAAACTTAAAGATACATTATGGGCATTAATTTTACCGATGGCTGTATCATCATTCTATATCGTTATGTTACGTACTTTCTTCCAAACGACAGTTCCAGATTCACTTATTGAATCTGCGAAGATTGATGGGGCAAGTCAGTTCAAGATATTTACTACAATTGTATTACCTATATCTTTACCAGCTATTGCAACAGTAGGATTATTCTTGACATTTGCATATTGGAATGATTGGTATAATGCTTTATTATTCATTGATAATAATAAGCTCGTGCCACTCCAGGCTATGCTTAATCGTATTCAAAATGATATCGCATTTATTAATGACAATTTAAGTACATTAGGAGCATCGGCTGCAGAACTTATTGCCAAGCTACCTTCAGAAAGTGTGCGTATGGCAATTGTTGTAATTGTTGTTCTACCTATTGCATGTTCCTATCCATTTTTCCAAAAGTATTTTATTTCAGGGCTTACAATTGGTGCAGTTAAGGAATAAGAGCTTATTAAGTTCTCAAGAATTTAATAATAAACACTTAATTAGAGGGGGAATTATAATGAATAAGAAGATGAAAATGACAGCATTATTACTCGTAGGTTTAATGTCACTATCTACAATGGTAGGGTGTAGTACAGATAAAGCGGCGCAAGAAGGAGAAAGTACAGCTAATGGAAAACAAGAATCAACATCTGATGCTACTAACTCAGATGAGCCAGTAAATTTAGTTTGGTGGACTATTGGTAATGAACCTAAAGACTATCAAATGGTTAGTGATGCTATAAATGAGTATACAAAAGAAAAGCTTAATGTAACAGTTACTTTTAAGTATGCTAGCTGGGGAGATTATAGCAAAAAATTATCTAACATTGTTCAAAGTGGTGAAGCATATGATATTGCTTTTGGATCTTCAATTTCTGGTTATGCAGATTTAGCTAATAAGGGTTATTTTGCAGATTTAAAAGATCTTCTTCCTACAGTAACACCAGATTTAAATGCATTTATTCCTGAAGAACTCTGGCGAGGTGTAACAACCAATGGACAAATTTTTGGGGTTCCAGCATTTAAAGATTCTGCACAAGCTCAATATTGGGTATGGGATAAAGAATTAGTTGAAAAATTAGGAATAGATGTTTCTCAAATTCATACTTTACAAGAATTAGAACCAGCACTTAGAAAAATCAAAGAAAATGATCCGACTCAATATCCATTAATTTTAGCAGGCAGTGAGGGTATTAATGGATTTATGCCAGCAATCTGTAATTTTGATACTTTAGCAACAGGAGTTGCGGTGAAATATGATGATGCATCTGCAACAGTAGTAGTACCATGGGAAGATCCAGATTTAATGGAAAACTTAAAAATTATTCATAAATGGTTTAATGAAGGGTTAATTAATCCAGATGCTGCTACATTAACTGAGGCGCCTAAATACAGAGCGGTATATGCAGCACAAGGATTCCCACATGCATGGGAAAATGCTACTGATTATCCAAGAGCAGATAACCATTTCTTTGGACCAGCTTACTCTACAGGAACTATTCAAGGCTCTTTCTTAGCTATTTCAGCAGCTTCACAACATGTTGAAGAATCACTTAAATTAATTGAACTTGTTAATACAGATTCTTATTTAAGAAACTTACTTGCTTATGGTATTGAAGGCGAGCATTACAATAAAGTAGGTGATAACAGTATTGAAAAAATAAGTGATAGATATGATGTACCAGCTTATACACAAGGCACATTCTTTAATATGTATACTGTCGCACCAGCACCAGAAACAATGTGGACTGACCTTCAACAACAACAAGAAGAAGCATTTGCTTCACCAGCTTTAGGTTTTGTAGCTAATACACAACCTGTACAAAATCAAATTGCTGCATGTTCTAATATTATTGATAAATATCAACCATCACTTATGACAGGATCTATGAATCCAGAAGAAGTTATTCCTAAGATGATGGGAGAACTCGAAAAAGCTGGTATCCGTGATATTGTTAATGAAATTCAAGCACAACTTGATGCTTATTTAGGAAAATAATAATTAATAAAAGGAGTAGAAGGGCGATCTTCTGCTCCTTTTATTATCATTGAATTATAGAATTTTATACTATACTAAAAAGTTTAAAAGTTTTAGAATGATATATAGATAGGGGGAATTCAATAAATCCCACGAAATAATAAGGAGAGAGGTATGACAATGAATAAACTAAAAGTAGTAACTTATAACATGCGTTATGATTGTAAAGAGGATGGAAAAAATAACTTTGAATATCGTAAACCTTACATAATTAGAAAAATTAAAGAGAAATCACCTGATATTATAGGCTTTCAAGAAATGCTACCTCATATGAAAGTATGGTTTGAAGAAAGCTTCCCAGAATATAATCTTGTAGGATGTGGAAGAGCGAAAGATTATACAGATGAGCATAATGCGATTGCTTATAGAAAAGATACTTTTGAGTTATTTGGACTAGAGACATTTTGGCTTTCTCCTACACCTTACTTACCAGGTAGTAGATTTGAGGAGCAAAGTATCTGTCCTAGAGTATGTACAGTAGCATTATTAAAACATAAGAATGGGATTAAACCAATACGTGTTTATAATACACATCTAGATCATGAAGGAGAGCAAGCAAGACTTCTTGGTATAGGCCTTGTGTTAGAGAGAATAAAACAAGATTATGAATGTTTCCCATTACCAAGCTTATTAATGGGTGATTTTAATGCAAGTCCTGACTGCAAGGAAATCCAAGTTATAGAGGAAGATGGCATACTTGAAGATACGACAAAAGGGATAGAATATACTTTCCATAATTTTGGGAAACCACAGGATTTCATTAAAATTGATTATATCTATAAAAGTAAAGAGTTTATATGTGATCAAATAGGAGTATGGGATGATGTAGAAGAAGGCATTTATCTATCAGATCATTATCCTGTAGAAGCACATTTAGTATTAGAATAGACCAAAAGGGCTGCCTTATTATGAGGCAGCTTTTTTTACGAAATCTCCAAGTTTCTATAAAAAGAGCAAACCAAAGAACTGTAAAATATGTAAAATTTAAGACTTCAAAATCCATATGAATTTCAAATAAAAAATTAAGCTAATAATATATAAAATACACAAAATTAAAAACTTCTTTGTTGAAATATTAGAAAATTAACTGAAAACAAGTTATAATAAAATATATAAAACGTAAAAGAATTTGATAAAAATGTAAAATAAGAAAACTTATTTTGAGGATAATTGGTAAATTCGTGAAGGGGGGAAGTGAAATGAAAAGAGTAGGTATAAATGATATTGCGACCTATTTAGATATCTCACGTAATACGGTTTCTAAAGTAATGAATGACAGAGGAAGGGTTTCTGATAATATAAGAACTAAAGTAATAGAAGCAGCCATTGAGCTAGGGTATACAAAGTTACCAGAGCATTTATTAAAAGAGCATAAAATGAGTCAGGAGCATCAAGAAGTAGAAGTAAGTAAAGCTAAAAATATTCTTGTTCTCGCTATTGCACCAGACTTTTCAACCTTTTGGGGAAACATTATTAATGGGATTACGAATGAATTAACAGATAAAGGATTTACTTGTTTATATAATTTCTTGAATTTTGATCAGGAAAGGGTATTTGAGGTTCCTAGTATCATTAAAGAAGTAGATATTGCAGGGATTATTGTCATGAATCTCTATAATAAAGAAGCCATGGAGAAGTTAGCAACAACAGGTATTCCTGTTGTCTATTTTGATATACCCCTAGGGGTCGATATAATAGAGATGAATACAGATGTGGTTGTATTAGAAGGTAGAAAGAGCATTTATAAGATAACTCGCCATCTCATCGAACAAGGAGATGAGATACTTGGTTTTATAGGAGATACAAGCTATTGTAAAAGTATTAAAGAAAGATGGTTAGGCTTTGTAAATGCACATGAGCATGCAGGATTAAAACTACATAATGAATATTGTTTTACGAGCCATAGGCAAGGACATTTCTACTTTGAAAAAGAAACAGAAGGGGCGATAGAAAGCCTTGTACATGATATTAATTTGTTACCTGATGCCTTTGTATGTGCCAATGATGTTATAGCCCAAAAGGTTATAAAAAAGCTGGCTAATTATGGTGTAAGGGTACCAGAAGATATACGTATCTCTGGATTTGATGATATTTTTGGAGAGGATGAAGAAAGCCAATTAACTTCTGTTTATATTGATATTCATCAAGTAGGCAGACGCTTAGCAGAGCAAGTTGTATGGCGCATTAACAACCCAGATAGAGAGCATGAAGTGGTTAAAATTTGTGGTAAGATACAGTATAGACAATCTACCAATAGATAAAGGAGATTTTATGAAACAGCCAAATATATTATTTATTTTATGCGATCAGTTTAGATGGGACTGCTTAAGTATTATGGGGCATCCTACTGTTGATACACCAAACTTAGATAGTTTAGCCAAACAAGGGACTTTATTTACCAATGCGTACTCACCGGCTCCAAGCTGTGTACCAGCTAGAGCGAGTTTATTTACAGGCAAGAGTCCTAACCTAACAGGCTTTTTAGGGTATACAGATGGCGTAAACTGGGAGTATGAAAATATGCTACCAGAAGTTCTTCGAAACAATGGGTACCAAACACATTGTGTAGGGAAAACGCATTTCTTCCCTCAACGTAAACATGGTGGGTTTGAGGGCTTAGAATCCTATGAAGCGTGGCAGAAGTTTGACCAGTATTATGTGAATGACTACCATGAATGGTTAAAGGAAAAGTCTAATGGCTTAATGAGTGAATTAGATCATGGCTTAGATGATAATAGCTGGAATGCTAGACCAAGCACACTGCCAGAAGAGTTACATAATAATACATGGGTAGTCACAAAGGGATTAGAATTTCTGAGAAAAAGAGATCATACAAGACCTTACTTCCTTAACCTATCTTTCCATAGACCACATCCACCTATAGATCCACCACGTTATTACTGGGATGAATATATGCAAAAACCATTAGAAGAAGTACCGGTAGGGGATTGGGCTAAAAAGCATGATAAGCCTGTTTATGGGTTAAATGTATGGGAAGGTAAGCTTTCAGATGAAAGGCTTAGAAAGATGAGGTTAGGCTATTACGCACAGATTGCCCATATTGATACACAAATTGGTAGGCTTATAAGAGAACTTAGGCATATAGGCGAAATGCCAGATATGATTCTCTTTACGTCTGACCATGGAGAAATGTTAGGAGACCATCACCTTTTTAGAAAAACTTATGCCTATGAAGGGAGTGCGGCTGTACCATTTATTATTTGGCAAAAGAATAAGGCAGGTGGCACAAAAGAGGAAACACCTGTTGTGCTTCAGGATATTTACAGTACCATCTTAGCTTATGCTGGTATTGATCAGCCAGAGGATGTAGAGGGTGTCAATCTAATGCCACTTATTAATGATAAGCAACGCTTAGAGAGAAAATGGATTCATGGCGAGCATTCCAGTTGCTATAGTCAAGAAGAAGCTATGCAGTTTATGACAGATGGCAAATTTAAATATATATGGTTTACACATACAGGTAAGGAACAGCTCTTTAGTTTAGAAGAAGATCCTTATGAATGTTATGATTTAGCCCAAGATGAGGCTTATAAATTAGAAATAGAAAAATGGCGTAAACGTATGGTAAACTACTTGGCAACAAGACCAGAAGATGGTTTATCAGATGGGATAGCGTTAAAAACTGGCTTACTACCAGTTTATAGGAAGAAGGGAAATACAAATGGCAGATAAGAAGTACAATATTATTTTAATTACGACAGACCAGCAACGTTATGATACCATCGGAGATTTAGCACCAGACTATATGCGTATGCCACATACTCAATATCTGATTAATCAAGGGATTAGTTATACCAATGCATACTCACAATGTCCACTTTGTGTACCAGCTAGAATTTCTATTATGAATGGGAAATTCCCACATACTACAGGCGCTACTACCAACTGTGAAACAACAGATGTGATGGGTACAAGAGATACGCTTCCAGATTTAATGAGACAAGCTGGCTATCAAACTATTGCTATTGGTAAAATGCATTTTGGGCCACAACGTGCTAAACATGGTTTTGATGAAATGATTATTCCGGATGACTACTTTAGAGAGATGCAACGCTCAGGAAGTATGATTCAACCTATGCGTCATGGTATGGGACAAAATGAAATTTATCCAGCCTTATCTACAGTACCTGAAGCTATGACTATGACTTCTTGGATTTCAGAAAAATGTGTAGAGTACATAAGAGATAGACGTGATCCATCACAGCCATTTTTCATGTGGTGCTCATATTCCAAGCCACATCCACCTTTTGATCCACCAGAGCCATACTACTCAATGTACCGTAATGAAGATATAGCAGAACCTGTATTTGGGGATTGGTCAGATGATGAGCATGCACCACTTGCCTTTAAACGCCTTAGACAAATGTGGGGATATGATAAAATTAGTCCTAAAATCATGAAGGAAGCAAAAGCAGCCTACTACGGGCTACTTACTCAGATTGACTACAACATGGGACGTATTTTCTCAGCACTTCAAGACTTTGATATGCTAAAAGATACTCTTATCCTCTTCACATCAGACCATGGTGAATATTTAGGAGACCATCATACAGCGGCTAAATTCTTCTTACATCAGCCTTCTATACATGTACCATTTATCTTACGCCTACCGCCAACTTTAAATGATACATTAGGTGGAACAAAGGTAGATATTCCTGTAACTCATGCAGATATTTTACCTACACTGGTAAAGCTTGCAGGTGGAGAGGTACCAAAAGATGTAGATGGGCAAGACTTACTTGCAGTGCTTGAGAAAAAACAAGAGCCAAGAAAATATGTAGAGATGGTATCCGAGATGGGCATGCTCGAATCCATTGGTCTAACGGATGGTAAGATGAAGTACATCTGGTATATGGAAGACCAGTGTGAGCAACTTTTCGACCTTGAAAAAGACCCTATGGAACTTAAAAATGTAGCCCATGACCCAGCGTATGGGGCTATTAAAGAAGAACTTAAACAGGATCTTATAAACAGTGAGCATAGTAAAAAGCTAGGTCACTCAAAAGATGGTAAACTTGCCACTATACCACCACTTAATGATGGGGAAAGACATAGAAGGGCTCATCCATGGCCAGGTTACCATACTGAATACTGCAACATTGACGTAAAACATTAAGAGTATATAAATAAAGAGAGGGATATCCTATGGCAAAGAAAAAGAATATTTTACTTATTTTCACAGACCAACATCGCGCAGATACATTATCTTGTTACAACCAAGATACTTTATGCCAGACACCTTACATAGACGCACTAACAAGAGAAAGTGTTGTATTTAACAATGCTTATACAACTTGTCCTGTATGCTCACCAGCTAGGAGTTCATTGATGTCAGGGAGCTATCCTTCTAAAACAGGTATGGAGACTAACCTTTATCAATCAGGATGTAGGACACATGAACTTCAAGATACACCGTACCTACTTAGCCGTAGACTACAGACTGTAGGATACAACTTAGGTTATACAGGAAAATGGCACTTAGGATTAGGTGCAGATAAAGCAGGAAGTAGTGAGGGGCGTAATGTAGTAGCGCAACAAGTAAAAGGTTTTATGGATAGTGCAGCTTACGAACATTATGGAACCTTACCAACAGATGTGGGCTTTGTTGGGGATAATTTCCCAGGACATGGGAATGGTGGATGGACTTATCCACAGTTCCATCAGTATTTAGCAGACAATAACCTAGAAGTAAAGATGATTAATAAAGGTAATGGCAATAGGGCAGGGGATCATTCTACTTGGGCAGAAGTGGTATCACCTATAGAATCCACGATTGAGTACTATCTTACACAAAGGGCTATAGACCTTATTGATACGCTTACACAGGAAGATAAACCTTTCTTCTTTGCACTTAACTTCTGGGGGCCACATGAGCCTTTCTTTGCACCAACTCAGTTTTTAGATTTATATAGAGATATGAAAATACCGGAGTCTCCTTCCTTCAGAGAAGATGCAGCATCTATGCCTAAAATCTACGAGCTTATTAGAAGACCAGAACAGGATTGGAGTTTCTTTGAAAATACATTAAGACATTACTATGCATGTATTTCTCATATTGATGCACAGATAGGAAGACTTATAGAGCATCTTAAGGTTAAAGGACTTTATGAAGATACAGTCATTATCTTTGCAGCAGATCATGGGGACAATCAAGGCTGTCATGGTGGTATGGAAAATAAATCTTATAGTATGTACCAAGATACAACCAATATTCCACTCTTTATAAAGCCAGCAGTAGCAGACTTTAAGGGTTACACACAAGATGCTTTTGCTTCAACTTGTGATATTTATGCAACGATCTTAGACTTAGCAGGTTATGTGCCTCAAGATGCTTATGGCTTTGGCGACGGTAGGCCGCTTACACGTTTTATAGAAAGTGAATCTAAGGAAGGTTGGGCAAATGACATTGTAACAGAAGGTATGGGTGCTTTTGATGTCATTACAACTCAGCGTATGTATAGACAAGGTCAGTACAAATATGTATTCAATGGCGCAGGGGAAGATCAATTCTTCGACCTTCAAGCTGACCCTTATGAGATGAATAACCTTATTGATAAAGAAGATAAACAAGAGCTTATTTTAAACATAAAAAATGATTTCGCAGACTGGATGAGTGCACATGGAGATATAGCGCGCCATGCTTTTTGTAAGATAAATAGAATTAAAGAATGGAAGTTATAACATTATGCCACCAATTCATTTACTGATTAAACCTGCTTCAAGTGGGTGTAATTTAGCTTGTAAATATTGTTTTTATGCAGATGTCAGTGACCATAGAAGTGTAAAAAGTTATGGGAAAATGACAGTAGAAGCTTTAGAAGTCCTTGTAAAAAAAGCAATGGAAAGAGCTGAAGGAAGCTGTACTTTTGCTTTTCAAGGAGGAGAGCCTACATTAGTAGGATTAGAGTTTTATGAAGAGCTTGTAAGACTTGAGAAGAAGTATGCTAAACCTGGTTTAACTGTACAAAATGCTATTCAGACTAATGGAACACTTATTACAGAAGAATGGGCTAAGTTCCTTGGTAAAAACCGTTTCCTAGTGGGACTTTCTGTAGATGGTACAAAAGAAGTGAACGATGGATTAAGATGTTTTAGAAATGGAGAAGGTACTTTTGAGAGGCTCATGGAGACAGCAGCCTTATTTGATAAGTATAAGGTAGAATACAATATCCTAACCGTTGTCACAAAGCAGGTTACGAAAAATATTAAAGAGATTTATGATTTTTACATAGCACATAACTTTAGATATTTACAGTTCATTCCTTGCCTTGATGATATACAAGATGAAAAAGGAAGCAAAGATTACTCACTTTTACCAGAGGACTATGAAGTTTTCCTTAAAGACCTTTTTGATAAGTGGTATGAGACCCTTAGAAAAGGTGAGTTTATCTATATAAGATACTTTGAGAATTTACTTCAAAAGATGTTAGGTTACTACCCTGAAGCCTGCGGCATGATGGGAACTTGTACACATCAGTACGTTATAGAAGCAGATGGAGGGGTATACCCTTGCGACTTCTATGTAATGGATGAGTATAAAATTGGAAACCTCCTAACAGATGATTTTGAAACACTAGAAGTAAACCGAACAGCCATTAACTTTATCCCTCAGTCACAAGCTAAAGACTCAGGATGTATGAAGTGTAAGTGGTACCGCTTATGCCATGGCGGATGCAGACGTGATAGAGACCAATTTGACAATGGCAAAATGGGACGCAACTACTTCTGTAGAGCTTATAAGACATTTTTTAAATACAGTTACCCAAGACTTGAAGAAGTTGCAAAAATGATTCTAAGTAGAAGATAGGGGATATGGGACATGAAATTGTATTGCACACTCGTAAGTGAAATGTACAAGTATAGTTATGGGAATTACAATCCTTGGGAAGTGCCTTTTAAGGAAAGAGAAAGTATGAAGTTAACCTGCGCAAGAAATGACAGTGCAGCGGCTCAGCTTCTCCTTTATAGTGAAGAAGAAATGATGGTAACAGTAGACAAGGCGCCAGCGCTTTATGAGACTTATCCTGTGAAGACAGTGAGAGTAGAGACAAGCTTTGAGGGACTTACAGACTATGAAGTGACAATGAATCTTGTAGGACTTGTAAGAGATGATGATGGGAATTACAAATCAGAAGTCATCCTTAGAGAGCAAAGAAGGTTTAATGAAAAACTTAAAGTGCAGCCTGTATGGATAGAAGTTAAGACAAGTGAGGAGACTAAGCCTGGTGAATATACAGGTAAGGTTAAAGTCTATTACTCGGACCTATTTGGTGATGAAGTACTTCATAAAGAGATAAGTATTCAGCTAGAAGTAATGCCAGCGCTACTTAAACCTTTACATGAAGGAGACTTTTATCTCGATCTTTGGCAACATCACACTTCCATTGCGAGAACTTATGAAGTGGCGCTTTGGAGCGAGGAGCATTTTAGACTCCTTGAAGAGCACCTTAAAGTCCTTAAAGAACTTGGGCAGAAGGCCATAACGGTTATTGTATCAGAAGCACCTTGGTCTGGGCAGTGGTCCTCTTATTACCGTACCAATGCTTCAGATTACTTTGAGTACAATATGGTAAGTATTAAACGCACCTTAGATGGCGAGTGGCAATATGATTTCACAGCCATGAACCGCTACATTAACTTATGTTTAAGTTATGGCATTAATAAAGAAATAGAGATTTTTGGCCTTTTAGGCATATGGACGATGGCTGATGCAGGCTATGGTAAAGTTATAGAAGATAGTGAAGATGCTATTAGAGTACGTTACCTCGATGAAGCCACAGGGACTTATAAATATATACGTCATAAGGCAGATTTAGAAGGGTATATCCGAGCGATTGATCAAAATATTGCAGATAATGGATGGCAAGAGCTGGCTAAAATCGTATGTGATGAGCCAGGAGATATTCAGCTCTTTAAAAATACATTAGGTGCTTTATCTAAGCTTACACCACATATGAAATTTAAAGTAACCATCTGTAGCCTTCAAGTTGTACTTGAAGACTTTGAAGGTATTGATGATTATGTCATTAACTTGCCTCTTATCTTATCAGAAGAAGAGCGCATTAAAGAGATAAGAGAGCAAAAGGATAGTACCATGAGCTACTATGTAGCCATTGATCCTAAGACGCCGAATACTTTCTTAAGCTGCCATTTAGCAGAGAGTAGAGTACTCCCTTGGCTTTCTTATTATATGAATATGGATGGTTTCTTAAGATGGGCAATCTGGCTATGGCCTAATGATCCCTTTAACTATGAATCTTACCATTATCAAAAATTTAGAGCAGGTGGGACACACTTTGTCTACCCAGGTAAAAATGGAAAACCTCTTTATAGCTTAAGATATAAGAACTTAAAGAAAGGTATTCGTGATTACATGATTTTCAAAGCTTATGTAGAGAAAACAGGAGATAAAGAAGCTGTTTATGAGGCCATTAAAGGCATTATGAAAGTCGATCATTTAGAGCAGATGAAAGGTGCTTATCGAAGAGAAAACCATGAAGTACTTTCTCTTAACTATTGGGATTACGAGGAAAGAGTCAATCATTTCTTAAAAGCACTTTAAAATACTTTACAAATAGGTTTACAAAAAGATACAAAAAGCTATTCTAATGACATAAAATCTTGTATAATACACATATAAAAATAACAAATTGGAGGGCTTACTCATGGAAAAACAATTACCACAATCAATGCAAAATCTCCTTGAAGAAGTTAGAGCAAAATTAGCAGGCGACGACAAACTTATTAAAATGTTTGAAAACTGCTATACAAATACTTTAGATACTACAGTTAAAAGAATGGACGATGGTACTACATATGTAATCACAGGTGATATCCCAGCGATGTGGCTTCGTGACTCTGTATGCCAGCTTAGACCATACTATGTATTAGCTGAAAAAGATCCAGAAATCGCTGATATGATCGAAGGTCTTGTAAAAAGACAAATGAAATACATCTTAATCGATGCTTACGCAAACGCTTTCAACGAAGAAGAAAACGGTAACTGCTGGGAAAAAGATGAAACAGATCAATGTGACTGGATTTGGGAAAGAAAATACGAAATCGATTCACTTTGTTTCCCAATTCAAATGAGCTACTTACTTTGGAAAAACACAGGTAGAACAGGTCAATTCGATGAAGAATTCGTAAAAGCGATGTACCGTGTTATCGAAGTATTTAGAACAGAACAAGATCACGAAAATAAATCACCATACAGCTTCGTAAGAAAAGGCTGCTACTACACAGATACTCTTTCAAGAGATGGTAAAGGTGCTTTAGTTAAATCAAACATCGGTCTTACATGGTCAGGATTCAGACCAAGTGATGATGCTTGTATGTACGGATACCTTATCCCATCAAACATGTTCGCAGAAGTTGTTATGGGTTATGTAGTAGAAATCGCTACAGAAATTCTTAAAAACGAAGAACTTGCTAAACTTGCAGCTGAACTTAAAGCTGAGCTTAGAGAAGCAATCGAAGCTTACGGTACATTAACAAACTACCAATACGGTAAAGTATACGCTTATGAAGTAGATGGTTTCGGCCAATACAACATCATGGACGATGCTAACCTTCCAAGTCTTCTTTCAATCCCATACATCGGTTATGTAAATGAAGATGATGAAGTATACCAAAACACAAGAAAAATGATCCTTAGCGAAATGAACCCATACTTCTACAAAGGTTCTGCAGCACAAGGTATCGGTAGCCCACATACACCAGTAAACTACATCTGGCACATTTCTCTTGCTATGCAAGGTTTAACATCAAATGATATGGAATACAAAAAACAAATCCTTGAAATGATGAAAAACACAGATGGTGGCAAAGAGTTAATGCACGAAGGATTCAATGTAGATGATCCAACTCAATACACAAGAGAATGGTTCTCATGGGCAAATGCAATGTTCTGTGAACTTGTACTTGACTACTGTGGATACAAAGTAAAAAGATAAATAATGTAATAAGGAGCTGTCCCTATGGGGCAGCTTTTTTTTATTTGGGAGGTGACGGGGGCTGGGCAATGCGCCACCTTCTGGTCTCCGTCTTTGAAGAGTTTCTAAGTTCTATTTCTTCAGTAACGCTGCAAACGCGCTACGCTTGAACGGTGCAGCTAATTTCACTTCAGAAATTTCACTAAGAACCTCTATTCAAAGACTTCGAAGGAAGGTTCTGCATTGCCTCAGCCCCCCATCACTAACTTCGGGAAAGAGATGAAGGAAGTTTGCGATTTTCCTTGTTATAGTTCCTTTGAACTGTTTGGAGAGCTACCTTGTTAGGGCAATTGGGGGGAGGGACGAGCTCAAACTTTTAGGGAGGTAATGGGCGGTTTTCTAAACCGTACGTCGTAGGTCGTGTTCTATCAGGTACACTAAATAAAGCCTTACAATTACTTGATTTTCAAGGGTTTCGGGTACAAGGAAGTATATCTTCCGATTAGGCGGTATAGCCCCACTAAAGGGCTATGCCGTCTTTTCCTGTTTATTAGTTTCTTTCCGTTCTGTCTGCGGTTCAGTGGGAAAATGGATTTCTCCCACAAAGTTAAAGACAATATCCACTTTCTGAAAACGCCTGCCGTCTATCTTTTCCGGCGCATGGACTACGATTTTCTTCACAAACTCATTGACGATAGTGGGCGTTAATTCTGTTATCCCCACATACTTACGGATAATGGCTGCAAAGCTGTCAAAGTCAGTTTTATCCTGTTCGTAGGTATCGACTTCTTTCTGTTCCTTATTTATCTTTTCCGTCAGTTCTTTCTGCTCCGCTTCATACTCTGCGGACAGCTTCAAAAACCGTTCATGGCTGATTGTGCCGTTAATATCGTCCTCATAAATCCGCTTGAAAATACGGTCAAGTTCGGCAATCCGTTTTTTCGCCTGTCCCACTTCCCGCCGTTTACGCTTCATCTCTTTTTCTGTTTTGTCAAACCGCTGTTTTCGTATCAGTTCTATAAAAGCGGTAATGTCCTCATAGAACATTGCCGTAACGTCAAATATCCTCTGCTTGACGATTTTCGTCAAAGTTTCTTCTCTGATGAAATGTGCCGTACAATCTCCCGTATTACTTTTGTATCTTGCACAGCGGTAATGGTCTTGTGAGCCGTCAAAACTTTTGCAGGTGGCAAAGTGCAGCTTACTGCTACAATCCGCACAGAATACCAAGCCGGAAAATAATCCCTGTCGCTCTGCTTTTGTAGGGCGGCGTTTGTTTGCCTTTAATTCCTGTACCCGTTCAAAGACGGCTTCTTCCACAATGGCTTCATGGGTATTGCGGAATACTGCCTGCTGTTCCTTTGTGGTAGGAATCCGCTTTTTCAGCTTGTGGGATTTGGAATAGCTTTTGAAGTTTACGGTATGTCCACAGTAGTCCATACGTTCCAAGATAGCAACAACACTATTTTCGTTCCAACTGTACGGATTTTCGGGAAGCGGTTTTCCTTTCTGCTTTGCATAATGGGCTTTTGTCGTCAGAACCTTATCCGCTTTCAATGTTTTTGCAATCTGCATAGGTCCTTTTCCGGCAACACATAAATCAAAAATCCTCTTTACCACAGCAGCGGCTTCCTCATCCACTATCCATTTCTTTCTGTCGGCAGGGTCTGCCTTGTAGCCGTAGGGCGGCTTTGTCAGATGTTCTCTCGCCATGCCTTGCGACCGCTTGATTGCCCGTACCTTTTTACTGGTATCTTTGGCATAGAAGTCATTGAACAGGTTACGGAACGGGGTAAAATCATTATCTCCCTTTGAGCTGTCTACGCCGTCATTGATAGCGATATAGCGTACATCTCTTTCCACGAAAAAGATTTCCGTATAGTAGCCGACTTTCAGATAGTCACGACCTAAGCGGGACATATCCTTGACAATAACTGTTCCAATATTTCCGGCTTCAATCTCCGCTATCATACGGTTGAAATTCGGGCGTTCAAAAGTCACGCCGGAAACGCCGTCGTCAATGAAAAACATGGGATTAGTGAAACCGTTATCAGCGGCGTATTTGGATAAAACTGCTTTCTGATTCACAATTCTGTTGCTGTCCCCGTCCAATGCTGTTATCTGTTCGGGCTTATTTGTATATGCTGTCATGTGTTCATTCCTCCTGTAATGAACACCCGACAAACAGGTTGCTATCTTCATTATAGCGGACTTCTGATTGCTTGTCAGTAGGCGTTTTGACGGTTTCTGCTTTTATGAGCCGTTTCATCTTGTCATAAAGAGGTTCAGAGCCACCGCAAGAGGTAGACACCTCATAGAATGTGCCGCCGACTTTATAAGTGACTGTTTCATTTGCCGGATTGCCCCGTTTGTGCTTAAAATCCGTTGTTTCCTGCTCCTGTTTCTTTTCCGTTCCTTTCCCGTCCTTTCCTTGTTTTGTAATATGATAAGTTTCTCAGCAAGCATAGGAAAAGAGTACCCTTTTCCGTAAAATGCGTTGCATTTTGCTTGTTGGGAAGTGTCCCAAACCCTCTGAAATCCCTTTCACTACCTACAACACCGCACAGAGCGATTTTGCCGAAGTTTTGAGTAAGTTTTTTCAAAAAGTTTTTCTTATCTCCTACTACGGGAAAGTTTCTAAAATGCCAAACAAAGAGATGTAACTTTTGCTTTAACTTTATTGACAATCATCTTACCTCCGTACTATAATTCGTGTTATATAACACGAGTTATAGTACGGAGGTGTGGTAAATGCCGCCAAAGGCAAAAATTACAAGAGAAATGATTATAGAAGCAGCATTTGAAATAATTAGAAATACTGGCGTCGAAACTGTCAATGTACGAACTGTATCAAAAAAATTAAATTGTTCCACTCAACCTGTTATGTATTATTTCAAAACAATAGAGGAATTGAAAAGAGCAGTATATGAAAAATCAGATGAATATCATTCTGCTTATATCATGGATATTCACAGCAATAATCCAATGAAAGATATTGGCTTGAATTACATTCAGTTTGCGGTAAAGGAAAAAAATCTGTTTCGTTTTCTGTTTCAATCCAATGAGTTTTTAGGCAAAAACATTTCTGAATTGATAAACGCAGAGGAATTACAGCCTATTATCGCTATACTTAGTCAAGAAACAGCGGTCAATACAGAGCAGGCAAAAATTATTTTTCGGTCATTATTCTTGATTGCACATGGATATGCCGGTATGTTTGCAAACAACGAAATGGAGTATGATGAGCAGACGGTTTTATCCGATTTAGGTTTGATATTCGACGGAGCAGTTAAGGCGTTGAGAGGGGGATTTTAATGTATCGTTTATATAAGAAAAATGAATTGAGCTTTTCTCTGGTGTGGATTATTGCCTATGTTATTTTACTTAGTTTAGCAGACAGCATTTCGGCTTCTCTTGGTACACTAAAAATAATTACCGCCCCGGTGTGTATCATCTTTACTTTGCTTATCTTAGGCTTTATAAAAAGACATAATCTTTGGAAAGAATATGGGTTATGTTCTTTCCAAGGGAATTTGAAAAACTATTTATACTTTATTCCGCTGATTTTGATTATAAGCGTAAATTTATGGAACGGAATTACAATGAATTCTTCTATTACGGAAACTGTTCTATTTATTCTAAGTATGGCTTGCGTCGGGGTTATTGAGGAAATTATCTTTCGTGGATTTCTTTTCAAAGCTATATGCAAGGATAATATAAAGTTAGCAGTTTTTATTTCAGGTATCACATTCGGCATGGGGCATATTGTAAACTTACTGAACGGCAATGATTTGATACCCACGCTTTTACAAATTTGTTATGCAACCGCAATAGGCTTTTTATTTACAATTATATTCTACAAAGGAAAGAGCCTTTTGCCTTGTATTATTACACATGGAGCCGTTAATTCTTTGAGCATTTTTGCTGTCAATAATTCTTCGTTGATGTATGACCTAATAACCGCCGCTATATTATGCATTGTTCCCGTTGCATATGGGCTATGGATATTGACTCAAACTAAAAAAAGTCTGTTAAATACGAGAACATAGATAGGCGGTGATGAGATTATATGCCGTCAACTATTTCAGAATGGCTACGCTGTCCTGTTTGTGGAAGTAAAACGAGATTGCAGATACGGGAAGATACGGAGCTCAAGAAATTCCCGTTATTCTGCCCGAAATGCAAACAGGAAACTTTAATCAATGTTAAAGAATTGAATATCATGGTTATCCAAGAGCCAGACGCAAAGACGCAGAGCCGATAACACGCAGATATAAAATGCAGTTATCGGCTCTGCGTCTGTTCTGTGATAGATGAATCGCCGTATTTTTACAGGCAGTCGATACGTTGGAATGCTCATCTCATTTAGGATATGGCGGTATCAAACGCTTAAAAGCATTGGGAGGTATTGCCATGTCCTTTTTCTATGTATCAAATAGTCTGAAATCATCAAAAAAAGCTTGTCGTATTCAACGGGATATTCTGTCTATAAAGATAAATACACATATCATGTAGTATGCTTTCATAATTCGTATTACTCAAACGCCTATACGGTTTTCTGTCACATGGGCGTTTGCTGTAATAGCCCTCTGCTGGGAAGAAAGGGGGTGAAAAAAATGAACTATTTCGAAGAATACAAGGAGCATATCGAGTACGCCTTTGCAGCCTTTTGTAAAATCGTTCTCCGCAACGCTGCCATGTCGCCTATTGGGATATAGGCAGAAAACGGAAACACGAAATATCTCTTGATTATCTCATGGAGGAGCAATATTATAACCCGTCTACAACAGACAGCTACTTTGAAGAACCGATAAAACTAACGCTACCAACGGAATTTTCTGTGTGTGGGGAGATAATCGTGATTGAAAATGAACGATTGGCAGATGTGTTTTCCAGTTTGCCGAAACTGCGGCAGGAAGTTTTGGTACTGTATTTTTTCTTCCGCTATACGGATAAGAGAATCGGAGAAGTGTACGGAAGAAGCCGCACAACAGTAAACTACTGGAAGTTAGCCGCATTGAAGCAGCTAAGAAAAGAATGGGAGAGATTGGAGTATGAGGAACGAAAAGCTGATACCTTTTGAAGTGATTGAAAAAGCAGTTGCAGGAGAACCGGAAGCCGTAAACGCTGTTTTGTGCCATTACAGAGGGTACATAAAATATCGGTCTGTATTTCAAGGGCATTTTAATAGCGACATTCAAGACAGGTTAGAAGCACAGCTAATCAAGGCAATCTTGCAGTTCCGCTTCGACAGGTAGGAAACAGCAAAGCCAAAGAAAACCGTCAAGGATAAAATGCACGCTTCGCGTCCTTGACGGTTTTCTCTGTCTTTGCTGTTAGGCAGCTAAGAGGGTGCAATCGGATAGACCGCTTGCGCCCTCAACATATCATGGTAAATGTTACGCAGTAGAGGGTAAAATTCCTTTGATTTATGCGGCTTTCAGAACATGAAAATCACTTAGACGATATTTTATACTTATACCCTCAAAAATGACGTTCTACTGCGTAACAAATTATTTAGGCATATATGGCAACTGGAATTACTATTGCTGATGGACCTTTTATTTCAAATCTTATATTTGGTAAATTAAACTGTTTTATTTCATCACTATTGAAAATAGATAAAAATTCATCCAAACTGCTTTTATCCAAAAGGTATAACGATGTTTTTCTTAATAAATTTATGCTTTCGTTTTGTGTTTCACAAATTTTTATTACTTTCCCTAAGATTTTAAACTTTCCACCAATAATTTCAGAGATATTATCATTGGAAAGATATTGTTCTTGAGTTGATAGTACCAATGTAGCTTGTGGATTTTCTAAAATGAAATCTATTGTTCCAGAATGTGTTAGTTCACTTAAAAACGATTTCATTTGGCGCACAGTAACATTGTCACTATCTTTTTTATCTGAAGCAGCTTTTTTATTTCCTAATGTAGGTTTTTCTGAAAAAATATCACTCATACGAAATACATCAATAAATTTCTCTAAAAGGTCTATCATAGGATTTTTTTGAAGTTCACCCTCGATTTCGATAAAGTCACCAGTCTTCACTTTCGTAATATCTAGCTTGTCCTCTGCGGTGCATGACAAAAGTTGATTATTTATAAGCTCTGAACGAAATTTTGAGAGTAGCGATACATTAGTATGTACTTTTTCAAGTTTGGTCTGGGTAGCTTCATTTGCGCTTTTCTCTTTCTCAAAACTGCTATCAATTTGTATTTTTAACAATTTATCCAAAATAGCCTTTGTCGATAGTCCACCACCTATTTTTATGTCAGAAGTATTCGTATTTTGATTTGATGAACTTACTTCACTTACCATAGAAAAGCCATCTTCCATTATGGCAAGCATATCCAAAACAGTTTTTTCATTCAAATAAATAGGAATAATCAGTTGTTCTTTTAAGGAAATTTTTTTCATTGATTTAGCCCCTTTCATCAATTATTTATTTAATTATACATTAGTATTAAAAAAAATAAACAGGCATATCCCTGTAAAGGGTTATACCTGTTTATTGCAACCTATTTGTCTGCGCTACTGATATAGAATACTTCCTTATCACTGAAAAATTAAGTATTGTAGGGCTTTTTGTTTTAGGATGAATTATGAAGTAAGTCTCAATTAGTCATCATCACTATGACATCAAACAGGCGACTTAAATAAATGGAATTAATTAAGTAAAATACTGTATCAAAAGAGTAGGTATAGAATCATACTATGCCTGCTTTTTTATTTGCAAAAAATAATGTTAATCATTTGGGGCTTTACATAGAAAAGGATATGTACAATGAAGGATGTGATGGATGATAGATTGAGATAAATATATAAAGAAAAGAATGTGAAGAAGGAAAAATACAAAGGTAAAGAGAAGTTAAATCAATAGCTGTGATGCAACTAGGATGAGTTTACACAGTAGATGATTATAAATAGGAAAATGTATGTGTATCAATGGAAATTAAGAGGATGCTTTACATGAAAAAGGGGCTGAAAATCACAGTAGGAAAGGTAAAGGGGAAAAGGTTCAGCAAGATAAGATTTTCGAAAATCATCAACCATCACATGATGATGAAAAGATGATTATGCATGATGCAAATAGGATGAAAAATGATTATGCGTGATGATGGATGATGACTGAAGGATGAAAGAAAGATGCTGTTTGGAGTGGGAATAGATGAAAAGAAGATGAATTAGGATGGGGTGTAAATAAGTGGATATTGATAAAGGGATAAAACTTCTCTTATAATAGAAAGAAAGAATAATTATTTTAAGGATAAGAGGAATAGGATGGAGAAGACAATTACAATACAACAGGCAGCAGCAGAACTTTTATCTGAGTATAGAAAGCCTCTTAAATCTAAAGATTTAGCAAGAATGGCTCAAGAGAGAAAAATGGTAGCACCTAGCATGGCAAAGGACCCAATTCAATCTTTGTCACAGACGCTAGAGCGTAACATTAGGCTAGACAAGGGTAATAAACCAAGATTAATATTTGTAGAAACAGAAAGTGGACGTTGCATAGGTATACCTGAATGGTATGAAGAGGTTAAGGTAGAGAAAAAGGTAGTTAATGAAAAGGTAGAAGTTGCTTTATCAAGTGATTTGCTTAATAAAGTAAAACTTTATCAAAGTAGCTTTAAGATTATAAGCATGGAAGAAACTATGATTCAGCTTATCAAAAAAGGTTTAAGTGCAACAGCAGAAGAACTTATCGATAGATTAAAGCTGGAGCTAGACCATTTATAGAGTGAATACGCCAGTAATGGCACTATGTCAATACATTTAATTTCTTAGGAGGAGTAAGTGCTTTTATAATATGAGGCGTTAGGCTTACTTTAACTAGTGTATTATGGTATATAAAGATTACATTAAAAAGAAACAAAAGTACTTGTCATACAGGGCAATTCAGTAGTTTTCCTAAGCTGTACGTCGTAAGTTTAAAGCTTATTAGGTGCAGTAAATAAAGTCTTAGCACTACTTAGTTTAGTTTACAAGGGGTGTTAGGGCTTTTTGTTTTACGAAGTAGCATGATTATCTCATGATAATATATTCTTAGATTGCATGGAATTTAGTACCTCTTTCTTTATAAAACCAAATAGATATCTACTACATAATAAAGGTTGGGATAATGTGGTTAAAAGAACATTTTTTTTCAGAATGAATATAATATAGAGAGACTACTCAAAAGGAGACTCTTAATATGCCATTTGAAAGAACACCAGCAAGTAGACAAAGACCACCGCAAGGCCCACCAGGATTCCCACCAGGATTTCCATCAGGAGGGCAACCAGGATTCCCACCAGGATTTCCATCAGGAGGGCAACCAGGATTTCCGCCAGGAGGTCCATCAGGAGGGCAACCAGGATTTCCACCAGGAGGTCCATCAGGAGGACAGCAAGGAGGACCACCAACTGCATCAAGTAATACACCACCATCAGGGCCACCTCCGAATTTTATCCCTAGTGAAGCACAAGCAACTACACTTAGTGCGGGGCCAGGAGGAGACGTATCAACCTTTGCAATTGATGCAGGAGCAATTTTTCCTTGTCGATTTCGATTCACTTATATATGGCTCAATAATGGAAGAAGTTTTTGGTCATATATTGTCTTTGTAGGACGTAATTCGATAGCAGGTTGGAGATATACAGGTAGAAGATGGGTGTATTTTGGAATTGATTTAAGAAGAATAAGAAGTTTTTATTGCAGATAAAACGTATAAATAAACCTACAAAAAGCGCACTAGCGCTTTTTGTTTTGATTACATTAAAATGTTTTAATTAAATTATCCTATAAGCTAGATGTTTATGGTGTCAATGCTCTCCATGGTCCCTATAAGGATTGGATAAGACAGTTTAAATGGCTTCAGTTATTTAACGCTGAAAAAGGTGTAGTTAAAGGAAAGAATATCTTAGTACACCCTACAGTTCCTTGTGTAGCTACACCTATTGAGACCTATAAGGAGCGTTAAGCCGCATTTCTATAACGAGGTCAAAAATAATCAGAAATTTATCTACAAATACATGGAGTTGTGCTATACTCAATACAAGAAATAGATATTTTAACAAACGATAAGGACTACTGTGTAATCCGATTGTTTATAAACAAGGAGGATATATAGGGAAAATTTTGATAGAAGTAATGTTGATTTTGCTTGTAGTGATAATTGTAATTCCTTGGACTTTAGCATTGTGTGCATTTATAGGTATGATAGCAAGGTATAGACTTAACTATTTGTTTTATAAAGAACTTAAATGCCTTAACTCAAACAAATAGTTATTCTGCAACTTGGAATAGCCCCTTCAATAAAAAGGCTAATTTTCTGTACAATATCCTCACTATTGTCTAAAAGGGCCATATTAAAAAAACGCAAGCAACTAAAACAGTTCTTGCTAAGATAGGAGATTAATGATGTATAATTTAAACTTTGAACTAAATGATAAAAAAGGAGTTATCCATGTTGATTACACCTCAAATAATAATGTACATGAATCAGGATTTGATATGCTTACTCATCTTGGGTTTGATGTAAATATGTGTATTGGATATCCTATAGTTCATGCCTATATTAAAGACTTTGAGGCTACTGGCTATCGCAGGCTTTGTGGGTGGATTCAAGTACTTAAATGCGAATACTTTAATTCCTACAAGGACACATCACCTGCAGATACTAAATTTTTTACTGATAGTTTTCCTGATTACGATCTACCCTTTTTTGCATTTGGCTACCCAGCAGAATTGTATGATGCACCTTGTAATAATTTAATAGCCCCCTACGAAAAACTAGTTTGGACAGCTTATACATATCTTGTTACAATGCCTACTCACCTAACACAAAATACTATTAGTTTTATATCAGGGTTTAAGTGGGGCTATACAGAATGGAATGAGCTAGAAGAAAGAAAAGTCATACTTACTCCTTTTAAGGAGCTTTCCTACTCTCATTGGAAAAGTAATTTAGAATTATTAGAAGAACAATATCCTAAATTCTCATATTGTTAGTATAAGATTTAAGAGAGTATCTATCATATAAACCACTTAAATACCTTACATAGCTTATATAAAGGGTGGTTACGTCAATATTCGCCCAACCTTTTAGGTATATCTAATACAGCATGTTTTATATTGACAGACAAATCTAAGTGTGCTAATTTATTTACATACTGTTGGTATGTATAGGAGATTTACCTTATGGCTAGAAATAAATACCCCGAAGAAACTATTCAACGTATCTTGGATGTTTCCTTCAAACTCTTTATGGAAAAAGGCTATGAAACGACTTCTATTCAAGATATCTTAAAGGAGCTAGGTGGCCTTACAAAAGGTGCAATTTACCATCACTTCAAGTCGAAAGAAGATATCTTATTAGCCGTTTCTCATCGGATTTATAGTGAGACAAATGCAATCATGCAGGCTGTAGTTCATGATACTTCCTTAAATGGTCTACAAAAACTACAAAAACTTTTTCGTATCGCTCTTAGTCAGGTTGGCCAAGAAGATATGATGATGATGGCACCTAAACTCCTTGATAATCCTACCTTTTTAGTGCTTCACTTACGCAATTCTATCGAAGAAGCTGTTCCTCAGTTCATAAAGCCTATCTTAGAAGAAGGTATACGCGATGGTTCCATTCAGACGGAATACCCGGCAGAATTGGCAGAACTTCTCATGCTCCTTCCAAACATGTGGCTGAATCCTATGATTTTTTCAACCACTCCTACATCTCTTTTGAATCGCTGCCGTCTGTTCCAAAAGCTTCTCATGGGACTAGGCCTTGATTTATTTGATGATGGCATGATGGCGTGTCTTGAATCATATGCTGTACTTTACGAAAAACAGAGTGAAGAAAAATATAAAAAATAACTGCTCTTTACGAAGCAGTTTATTTTTACCCTCATACATACCAATCGTATGTATGTGCTTGTATTTATATCTTAACTTTAATCATAGAAAGGGCCTTTATGAAATTAAATATACCGTTTAATTTAAAATATATAGAAATAGATGGATATAATATTGCCACTCAGTTACTAGGTGAAGGTGAGAATTTAATTGTTTTATTACACGGAGGCGGAATATTATCTCCTATCATGGAATTTAAAGCTATCTCAGAGCTTTTAGCACAAAATTTCAAGGTATTAGTAATTGAATGTTTTGGATATGGTTTAAGTGATAGTATCAATAAGGAAAGAACAATTGAAAATATTACTGATGAAATACATAGAGTAATTAGTACTTACCAATTTAAAAAATATATTATAATAGGGCACTCTATTGCAGGAGTCTATTCTCTATTTTATACAAATAAATATCCTGAAGAAGTCATTGCTTTTATCGGAATTGATACATCTGTACCAAAGCAAAACGAATACTTAAATCTTCAATTTCTTAATGTATTTGCAGCACGAGTAACACGTTTTTTAAGAAAAAGCAAATTACAATCTATTCTAGCGAAAAAAGAAACAATGTTTCTTCCGAAAATTAATACTGTTAGTTGGACAGAAGATGAAATTCTACTTTTTAAAGAGTTGTATGTTAATAAAAGTGCAAATGATACTGTTTTAAATGAATTACAAAATAGTACTCGTAACTTTAATCTATCCAATAATATGCTTTTTCCAATAGAGATACCTGTTTTATTTTTCTTATCAGCTCAATCTTGTAAACAAATTAAGGCTTGGGAAGAACTTCATTACAATATATTACAAGAGCACACGAGAAGTAAAATTGTAGTGTATGAAGGCAATCACTTCTTACACTATAGCCATCCTAAAGAAATTGTTACGGAAATTCGCACTTGGCTATCACATCCATTTCCCCAAATGTGATAATATCTTATTTTGTTCAAATAAGATATTTACTAGAGTGATTGCTTCATCCCTATTTGTATTTGACCTTCAAAGTAGTCCTCCTTAAATAGGCGTTTATGGTACTCACCTACTATTTGAAGAGAAATGCGTTCTTCATAGGCAACATTATTATTCTGATACTGTATTGTATCAATTTCCTTTTACTTTTCATATTCATAAGCATAGAATCTCCCCTTATGATATAGGCCAATAGTCACACTCATTTTAGGTTTATTATGACACGCCTTTTTAATATAGTAACATGCCATTTAACCTATTCAAACTACTTTTGCATTCCCAAAAGAAACCGTTTTAAAAGATGCCATATATACCAACTTAACCCTGCCTTCTTTAGTAATGATTATGATATACTCAAGTAAAGAAATAGATATTTGTTTGGTGGAGGTTATTTATATTATGCGAGGTTCAACTTTATGAAGGAAATAAAAAATATTAGGAAATATGTCTTTTATACATATATAGTATTTTGGATTATGATATTAACAATTGGTGGATTAGTTAGCATGTTAACAAGTAGTGATTATTTTGCTATGCAATGGATGATGGTTATATGTTCGTGGTCTCCTACAATTGTTCTTTTTGCCCTTTCTAAAAAAATATTAAAGGGTACTACACTAAAACAATTTTATAAGGATTTGTTGCGTGAAAAAGTAACTTTTTCAGGATTTTCGTTAGGGACATTGATTATCGTAGCAATTTATTTTTCATCAGTACTTTTGTATAGTCTTATAACATCAAATTCCTTTTCATTTAATATATCTATAACATTCCCTTCCATTATATGGAGCTTGATTTTCTCTATATTACAAGGTGCAAGCGGTGAAGAATCTGGTTGGCGAGGATATCTTCTCCCACAATTAGTGCAAAATTATGGTTTTAGTAAAGGGAATGTCATATTAGGATTTATATGGGCCTTTTGGCATTTACCTTTGTGGTTTATTAGCAGTGGCTATAGTGGATGGATGCTTATTCAATACATAGTAGTATTTATTATCTTTGCAATATCATTTACCATTTTAATGGGATGGGTTCAACAAAAGTGTAGAAATTTATTTTTAGCTTTTTGGATGCACTTCTTATTTAATTTTTTGTTAACGACTTTAACCGTTGATCTTTTGGTACCCTTTACCATTATGAGCATATTTTATGTTGTTGTTGCAGTAATCATTGTTGCAGTATCCAAAAAGCAAAATGTGAAGTTGAAGTAGAAAGATTTTAAGTGATGAATTAACATTTTAAGTGCAACACCTTCAAAATAATAAAAATAGCCCATATAGTTACGTTTATGTTAAAGTAAAATCACCACAAAATCACTTTAAGGACGTAAATATATGAGCTATAAACATATTACTACACATGAGCGTTGCTGTATAGCAAATTTTATTGAATTAGGTTGGAGTCTTAGAAAAATAGCCAATCATCTCGGTAGAAATGTTTCTACCATATCAAGGGAAGTTTCTCGTAATAGAATAAATCAGAGTTATAATGCTGCCAGTGCACAAGAATCTTATGTTATAAGGAGACAAAATTGTGGGCCTAAAGGAAAACAAGCTCATCGGCCTCTTATGCTCTATGTAGCAAAACAGTTAGAGAAAAGTTGGTCTCCAGAGCAAATCTCTGGAAGAATACTATTAGATTTCCCACAAGATCTTAAGATGAGAATCAGCCATAAAACAATCTATAGACTTATTTATAAGAAACACCTTGTAAAAGGTGAAGTTAAGGTCCTTAGACGTAAAGGGAAATCTTTAAAGCCTACAGAAACTAGAGGGAAATTTAACGTAGGAAAAAGTATTAGGGATAGGCCTAAAGAGGTTAAAAAACGTGAGGAAGTTGGGCATTGGGAGTTGGATACTGTTGTTTCATCAAGAGGACAATCAAAGTACTGTCTAGCTACTTTTGTTGAACGAAAAAGTCGACTACTGATAGCAAAACTTATGCCTAATAGGCAATCTCAAACCTTCAACGACTACTGCAAAAAAGCACTACAATACTTTCCGCATGAACTCGTAAAAACTTTGACTGTTGATAGGGGAAAAGAATTTGCTGGGTATGGAGAGTTGGAAGCTACTTTAAATACTGAGATTTACTTTGCAGACCCTTATGCATCATGGCAAAGAGGGACGAATGAGAATACAAATGGCCTCATTCGAGAATTTTACCCTAAGAAATATAACTTTAGTGGGACAACTCAAGATGATTTAAATGAGATAGTGGCTAAAATTAATAATAGACCTCGAAAATGTCTGGGATATAAGACACCTAACGAGGTCTTCTTAAGAGAACTTAATAAGTGTTGCACTTAACTTGACAAACTATCAAGTAATAAAATAGTTATTTTATTACCATTTTAACACGGCTTAAATGTTTTACGAGTTTTTCCTGTGTACTGCACGCGAGCATATTGGGGGAGAGAGGGCATTGCGAAGAGATAAAATCAAAGAGCGACAAGAAATGAGAAATAGGTTAAAGGTAAGAAGTCTGAATAGGAATATTCAGATTTTTTTTATTGACTAATATATCGGATGGTGATATATTGAATATATCGACAGATGATATATTAGGAGATGATAGATTTGGAAAATAGTGCACCATTAACAGAAGCGTTATTTTATATACTGCTAGTTTTAAGAAATCCAAACCATGGATACGGCATTATCCAAGAAATAAGTGAGATGACGGAGGGGAGAGTTGTACTTGGGCCAGGAACTTTATATGGGGCTATTAACTCTATGTTATCTAAGGAGTGGATTCGTTTATATAGTGAGGAGAAAGAATCAAGGAAGAAGAAAGAGTATCTAATTACTGAAAGAGGACTGAAAGTTTTTAATCAAGAGGTGAAAAGGTTAAGTGAGTTGTTAGAAAACAGTAAAAGGATGGAGATGTAGCTATGAAAAAAATAAGGCTTTATTTAGATAAAGATGAAGAGCAAGTTTGGATACAAGAGATGGCTAATAAGGGATGGGCACTAAAAAGTTTCTGTTTAGGTGTCTATACTTTTGAACCATGTGAGGCAGGAGAATATATTTATCAAATTGATTTATTAGATAACTGGCAAGGAAATAAAGAAAACTTTGCAGACTTTATGAATGAGATGAATATAGAAGTAGTAGCGCAGTGGTATCGCTGGGTATTTCTTCGAAAAAGGGCAGAAGATGGGCCTTTTGAAATGTATACAGATAGAGAGTCTAAAATAGAACAGTATAAGAGAATAAAAAAGTTCTTAACCATTGGATTAGTAGTAGAGATAATATGTTTTTGGGTAGAATTGAGTGTTGCTATTGGAGCAGGCGTACTAGAATTGTGGGGTGTTACAGCCTTAATAGGTATGATTGTTTTAGGACTTTTACGCGTGGTATGGAAGTGTCAATGGAAAATTGAGCAGTTGCAACAAGGAAAATAGTTAAATAGAGAGCCCTAAAAGAGAGTATCTTAATGCCAAAGGAAGCATTAAGATACTCTCTTTTTACTTAGGAAATTAAAACGATGAACTTATTATCTATAAGAATTAAAAGCATCCTTTTAAATTATCTATAGGTTCCGCATGACGAATAGAATCAAAGCAGGCTTTAGAAAAGTAATCTTCATACAGTTCTTGACAAAGGTTACGTGTATCGGAAGTATCTTCTTCGTTCTTGTTAAAGACTAAACCTTTTATAAGGGGTGAAGTATGCATAGTCACTCTAGAAAGAGATTCATAACTTATAGCAGCATTGGCAGCAAGCCTTGCATGATACGTAGCTTGTTCTAATTGGTTAACATTAAGGTAAAGTTCAGATAAGGTGGCATGGATACGAGCTTGGGTGTAGAACTGGAAGCCATAGTCCTCATTCTGATAAATAGTCTTTTCGATATGCAGAAGAGACTGCAAAGCATTTATTTTCTCTTCTGTTTCATTACTATGCATAGCTAATGCCCATATAGCCCATGATAGATGATTGGTATAGACACTAATACGTTCTTTAAGGTAGTGCATACGCTCATCACCTTCTAGTAACCAATAGATATTCGTTTCTTTTGAGGCATTTTCTTCAGGCAAAGTATCTACTATGCTACGGGCTTTTGACTTTCTATTGGTATCACAGTAATGACGAAAGAGAAGGCGTTTAGTTTCCATGCGGATACTATCTTCATGACAGTAGTTTAAGATACGTTCACCTATGGAGATGATTTCTTCGTCATAACGCTTACAAAGAGTTTCATCTTCTGAGGCTACATATAAGGCATACATAAGGTTAGAGAGAAGAAGATAATTGTTAGGTAGCTCCTTAAGGGCTGTGCGCATAAGTTCAATACAATCTTGAATGTGCCCTTTACTTATTGCTAGCTGAAACTCAGACATATAGTAGTCTACGCGGGCCTTGATTTTGTCCTGGCTACTGCCAAGTAAATCATCTATTGATAATCCAAAAAAGTCAGCAATAATAGGGAGAAGAGTAATATCAGGATAGGTTGAACCTGTCTCCCATCTACTAATGGCTTGAGGTGATACATTGAAAATCTCTGCCAACTGTTCTTGAGTTAAGTTTTTATCTTTACGTAGAGCTTTAAAAGTCTCACTGAAATAAATCATGTTTATCCTCCAGATTTTTGATTGAAGCGCTTCTAATAGTAGTATAACAACTTCCTATAGAAAAGCTATCAATCAAAGTGTGAGGATTTTGCAACTAAAGTGAGAGTAAAACTTATAGAAGTAATAAGCTTATTATTTATAAGAAGCTTGTAAAATAGCTAGTACATCTTCATCACTAAGTGGAGCAGGGTCTACTTCAAATAAACCGCCCATAGTATCTCTGGCATTAGTCACTAAAGCAGGAACTTCCTCCCTAGTGCCTTAACCATTTGAATCATGCGGTCATTGCATTTACCACTTTGAGCAAAGTGAGTATAGTATGTAATACTAATACTGATAAGGGCAGTACCTCCATAATTTATATTGTTGTATTAAATTTTCTGATATAATTAGAGTATAAATCTTAGAGTGAACTCTAAGTCAATAGTTATTTTAGGGCGAAGATAGGAGGAGCAGGGATGGCTTTTACCTTTTATTCATAAAACAGATTCAGGTAGAAGGATCTTTGAAGAAAGTGACATAGAGTGGATTGAACTCATTACTTGTTTAAAAAGTACAGGCATGAGGATTAAGGATATTAGAAAGTTTATTGAATGGTATATAGAAGGAGACTCTACCTTGCAGGATAGGCTAGCTCTATTTAAAAGTCAAAAGGAGCAAGTAGAAAGGCAGATTGAAGCTCTTTATAGCTATATGGAGAAAATCAATCATAAGATTCATTATTATGAAGTAGCCTGTGGGGTAGGAAAAGAAGAAGAGGCAAAACATTTAGGCATTCAGAAAGAAGGCTAACTATACATAACAAGGAAGTGTAAAATAGAATGAGTATAACATGGCAAGTTTTATATAATGAAGCAAAAAATAAATTAAATCCAAGGACTATTTCACCTTTTATTGATGCAGGAGGCGTAGCAGCAGCTCTTTTAACGAAGGGGGGCAACATCTACACAGGTGTGTGTATTGATACATCTTGCACATTAGGTATGTGTGCGGAGAGAAATGCTATAGCCAATATGATTACCAATGGTGAAAGCCAAATTGAAAAGTTAGTTTGTGTTATGGGGGATGGCTCTGTAGGTTCACCTTGTGGTGCATGCAGGGAATATCTTATGCAATTAGATAAGGAAAGTGGTCAGATGGAAATCTTAGTAGACTTAGAAAGTGAAAAGGTAGTTAAACTAAGTGCCTTAATCCCAGACTGGTGGGGTACAAGTAGATTTGAGTAAGGCAAGTACATTACAACAGCTTTTTAAAACGCTTGGTTATAGAGGTAGCTATGGAGAAGGAGGAAAGAAATGTTAGAACAAATTAATTTAGAAATAGAAGCGTTACTTAAAGACTATACGCATCCAGATAGTATTTATAAGAAGATAGATGGAACTAAAACAATGTTACAAAATGCGCGTTATGAGCTGAAAAAGCTAGAAGGCATTATGGAGAAAGAGCAATTAGATGTGGAAAAAATGAGCCAAACAAGCTTAAAGACACTTTTCTATAAATGTTTAGGTACCCATGATAAGCAGGTGGCAAAAGAAAAAGAGGAAGCCCTTGCAGCGGTACTTAAATATGAGAGCTGTAAGAAAAGTGTAGACGAACTAACAGATAAGTTAAGTCAATTAACCAACAGGCACTATGAAATGAGCAAAGTTCAAGATAAACTTGACGCCTTATATGAAGAAAAACGCAGGGTTATGGCAAGTTTTAATATGCCAGAGTATGCTAAGATTGGGCAGCTTGAAAAAGAAATAAGCTTTATCAGAAGGGAAATAAAAGAGCTTAAGGAGGCCATCACACCAGGAAATATGGCTATTAATACACTGAATGAAGCAATAGAACTACTGGATAGTGCAGGTGACTGGGGGACATGGGACCTTCTAGGTGGGGGCCTTATTGCAGATATGATGAAGCATGATAAAATTGATAAAGCTAAACAGGCTATTTTGAATGCCCAGACTTATGTGCAAAGGCTTCAAGTTGAACTTCAAGATGTGAACATGAGCCTAGATGGGAGTATTCAAATTACAGGAGGTGCAGTATTTGCTGATTTCTTCTTTGATGGTCTTATTGCGGACTGGTATATGCAGTCTAAAATCAGTCAGTCAAGAGAAAATGTAGTCGCTACCTGTGGTAAAATAAGAAAAATAGTAAGCACTTTATCGACTCAGCTAAATCATAAAGAAAAGGATTTAGAGGCAAAAGAGCGAGAGATTAAACGTATCATAGAGCAGGCATAAGATGAACTTATACAGCGTATGCTTTATACGGAGTATACTTGAAAAAGATAATGTATCATAAGAGGGGATTTAAGTAATGGAAAAGAGTAAAGTAAAAAGTATGACAGAAGGGTCTCCAAGTAAGTTAATTTTGAGATTCTTTATGCCCTTATTGTTAGGGATGTTATTTCAACAGTTCTACAATATGATGGATACCATGATAGTAGGACAATTTTTAGGTGCGAAAGCACTAGCTGCAGTAGGTGGGACGGGATCCATTGACTTCATGATTATTGGTTTTTGCATGGGAGTGTGCAATGGATTTGCCATCCCTGTTGCAAAAGCATTTGGTGCACAAGATGAATCTTCTTTAAGGAAGTATGTGGCCAATAGCGTATGGCTCGCTATTCTATTTTCACTTGTAACGACGATCATAGTCTGTGTACTTTGCGGTCAAATACTCATATGGATGGGCACACCAAGTGATATATTTGAAGATTCTTATGCTTATATTTTTGTAATTTTCTTAGGCATTCCAGTCGTTTATTTGTATAACTTATTATCCGGTATTTTAAGGTCTTTAGGTGATAGTAAAACGCCTCTTTATTTCCTTATTATCTCCTCCTTACTCAATATCGTACTAGACTTAATTGCAATTTTAGTGCTGGATATGGGTGTAGGCGGTGCTGCATGGGCAACTGTTATTTCTCAAGGCATTTCAGGTATACTATGTCTATTGTACATGATGAAAAATTACACCATTTTAAGGATAAAGAAAGAGGAGTGGGTACCTAATGGACAATTTATGAAAACACTTTGTATGATGGGTGTACCTATGGGGCTTCAATATTCCATTACAGCAATAGGAAGTGTCATTTTACAGACAGCAGTTAACTCTTTAGGATCTATGGCTGTAGCAGCTATAACAGCTGGGAATAAAATTAATATGATATTCTGCTGTCCATTTGACGCTATGGGTTCGACCATGGCCACCTATGCAGGACAAAATGTAGGTGCAGGCAAATTTGACCGTGTAACAGATGGGGCTAAAGCATGTAGTATTATGGCAATCATCTACTCCGTAATCTCTTGTATTATTCTAAGTGCTTTCGGAGAGACGCTAGCTTTAATTTTTGTAAATAAAGCAGAGGTAGAGGTCATCAAAAATGCGGCTCTATTGCTGAAATATACAAGTCTTTTCTTCTTCCCATTAGCACTGGTGAATATTGTAAGATTCTCTATTCAAGGTATGGGATTTGGGAACCTAGCTATGTTTGCAGGTGTATGTGAAATGATTGCACGTGGCATGGTTGGATTTGTTTTTGTACCTATGATTGGCTACACAGCAGCTTGTTTTGCTGGACCTGTAGCATGGATTATGGCAGATTTATTCTTAATTCCGGCCTACTTCTATGTATTAAAGAAGCTCAAGACAAAATATGAGCAGGATTATGCAGGTATGGTACTAGAAGGCTAGTAGAAGTAGTATGCTTCATAGTCCATAGATAGAAATCATGAGCATGATAAAAGGGTGTCACAAAACGAGAGCATAAGTTTTGTGACACCCTTTTTATAATACGCACTGCCAAAGAGAATCTAAGCAGAAAGATGTGAAGCAAAATCCACTATAGGTGTAATGGAATTTTGATCTAAGAAGCTTACTTGTTTGCCATAGGCTGCGAGTAACCCTTTATCCTCATCTGTCAGTTCTTTATCTGATTTTTTGCTTAGAACATGCTTAAGCATAGCCATCATAGCTCTATGAACAAAGTTCAATTTGCTATAATCCATGCCACCTCTTAGGTGGAAGAAAGTGAGATGCTCCTTCACTTCTGGAGGGAAGATTTGGTCTGCAGCTTTAAGGATATGTGTAACATTGTCTGGATTCTTAGGGTCAGCTAGGCCTACTGTGAAAACAATGATATTTTTATTTCTTAGTTTATCAAAGTTTTTGGTAATAAGGGAGGCGCCACTAATACCCCCTGCATAGAGGCCGCCTCCATAAATAATAGTATCGTACTTTAGGAGTGTATCTCCTTTTACTTTTGAACGTTCAAGTAAATCTGCATGTAAAGATTTAGCTAACCATGTAGCATACTCCTTAGTAGCACCATAGTGTGATTTGTAGACAACAACAGCTTTCATAAAATTCCCCTTCCTATTTTTGCTCGTTTGCCATATTCTTTAGGGCATCATAAATCTTAAGTAGAGAAGTCATCGTGACTAAAATTTCTTCCTGAGTTAAAGTGGAGAACATTTGATTAACAAATTTAGCACTATTCTCCTGATTGGCTAGTTCCCATTCGATACATTTAGCTGTGGTACAAATACGCATAGCACGTGCATCTTTAGGGTCTTTAGTAACTTCTAGAAAGCCTTTAGATTCTAATTTAAGGACAAGCTGCTTGGTATTTTGATGAGAAGTATTACACATCTTAGCAAGCTGTTTGAGTGTAGGCGGTTCATCAAACATACCTAACATGGTGAGTACTAGCCACTGCTTAGCTGTAAGGCCTTCCATTTGACTATCCATAACGGTTTGTAAGCGATTAGCTACTAAAAATAAGTTCCCAAATATGATGAGTCTTTTATCCATTGTTTCAAAGTTGTACATTATTCATTCCTCAATTAGGTAATATATTATCTATATAGGTAGTATATTACCTAATTGAAGTACAGTCAATATTTTTCAAAACAAAAATATTTAAAAACTATTTTTGGGGTGGCGTATCTAAGCTATTTGAGGGTGAGTATCTATTAAAAAAGCCTGCAGGAAAGTATGTGGTGCAACTCCATAAGGGAGAGTACGATACCTTCAGGCAGGCTTATGATAATTTGCTAAAGTATATTAAAGATAACTTTTTAATGGGCTATTCAAGCCCAGTAGATGGGTTAAATAAGTGTTTCAAGACGTTTGATTTCTCGCATAGGTGCATCCACTAATTCACCTGAGATGATGTTGTAATCTTGTTCAAGCGTTTTTATAACGCGTTTGTGAGTCTCTATAGCCTTTATATAATCCCCATTAAGTTCATAGGCTTTAGCCATAAAAGTGAGTGGGTCTGTGTAACGTGGTTTTTCCATAAGAGAGAAGCACTTTTCGTAATCTGAGATTGCTTCTTCATAGCGGCCTAGCTTAACAAAACGATCGCCACGGGAGATATAGGCCTCCCAAGCATTAGGGAATTCTGTAACGGATGCATTCCATAAAGTGAGAGCTTCTTCTTCATTCCCCTTAGCAAAGGCTATATCACCCTCATAGATGGCATCTAGACAGGTATGCTTAAGCGTTTTAACTTGCTCAAGGACTTCTTTAGCTCGCTCAAAATGTCGATCTGCAATAAGCTGGTCAAGTAGATAAAGATAAGCTCTTCTATTGGTAGGATGTGTTTTAACAAAATTCTCATAGTATTCAATAAGAGCATCATGTCTATTGTAATAATCATCGCTTGCCACACCACCCATGGCTTTGTTGAAGATATTATGGTGTGCTTTATCATCGGGTGCATAGAAAAGAGCAGACTTAGCATATTCAGAGGCTAAGTATTTATCACTTTCTGCGCGGTGATAGTGAAGGGCAGCTAGGAGATAGTAAGCCCTTGCACATTTAGGATCTTCATCTAAGATGCCTTTTAAGTACTGCTCGGCATAGTTAAAGTTCTCAGTGCTAATCATACGTTCATTATCAATCATCTGGTCAATACGATCGAGATGCACTTCATGAGGCATTTCGAATAAATCATCTATCGTAACACCAAAATAAACAGAAAGAAGAGGCAGAAGCTGAATATCAGGCGTGCTGATATTATTCTCCCATTTAGATACAGCTTGATAGGAAAGGCCTAAATGATTGGCAAGCTCTTCTTGTGTAACACCTTTTTCAAGGCGTAAACTTTTAATACGTTGGCCGATTTCGATTTTCATTGTTTAAAACCCCCTTTAGAGTAGGCTGATGCATCAACTAAGTTTATTGTACTCAGATTAAAATATCAAAACAATAACTTGATTTTTTAGCTTACTCAACTCATAAGTGAGAAACTGTCATGAGAATGTAAGTATTGATAATTGCATGACCTCAGTCGAAGTGATATCCTATCAATAGAATAAATAGAGGTTACGTAGATAATAGGGAGTAGGTGTATCCATGAAAAAAATAATGATTATTGGCTGTTGTGGTAGTGGAAAAACAACTTTAGCTAAAAAATTGTCTAATAAGTTAAACTTACCTTTGATACATCTTGACAAACTTAATTGGCGAGATAATTGGAAAAATATATCTAAAGAAGAATTTGATGATTTACTATGGGCTGAAGTTGTAAAGTCGACATGGATTATAGATGGAAATTATGAACGAACCATACCATTAAGATTGAAGTACTGCGATACTGTTATTTATATGGATTATTCTCGTATAAGCTGTCTTTATGGTGTAATAAAGCGAGTTGTAACAGGGTATGGTAAAAGTCGTCCTGATATGGGAGGATATTGCCCAGAAAGATTTGATCTTGATTTTATAAAATTTGTTTGGAATTTTAATAAAAAGAATAGAAAAAGGTATTATGATATCTTAAGTAGCAGAGAAGATATTCAAGTCATTATTTTACGAAATCGTAGACAAGCAGCGCATTTTTTACAAGGATTATAAGCTTAATTCCTATTAAACCCAATAATTATTTTATGAATTAAAAAACCGATCTAAAGAGACTGCATCCCCCTTATGGCAGCTCTTTAAATCGGCTTTTAGTGTGGTAGAAGTGTTAAGTAAAGTTAGAGCTTAGCCTTGATGCCGTTAAGCCTTTAGTGTAACCTTCAGAATAGACAGTTCCTATGCATAGCCCAGGTATGTTGCCAGTGAAAGGGATGCCACTGCATATATCACTGCAATCATACTGGCACTACCAAAGGCACCTTCATACGCTGGTAGGCATAGCCTTAGCTTGTAGGCAAGAAAGAAAAGCCTTACTTTATTCATAAATCTAACAGAGAGCAGCTACCACACGGCTAAAACTGTTAGGGCTAAGAAAAGGCTCATTATTAGAAGGGGGGCTAACTAAGAGTCTTTTCTTAGAAGTGTAAAAGTTCAAACTACCTAGGATGTGTTTTAGCTTTTACACCTTATATATAGTCCCAAGGTATGAAAATTCCCCGAAAAATTTTAAGGAAATTAAACAAATAGAGAATGAATTTAATAGGAAGTAGAAATGTTTTATTGAAATGGGTATAGGTAGGTGATAGTATGATATATTTAAAATCCTTTACATTTCCTGATGAAGATAGGGAATTTAGATTTATTCTTTCAATAAAAAGAAAATGCTACGATTCGTTTTATCCCTTTAGAATATTATCAAAAAATGATTTTAGACAAATAGATTTTGAACCTATCACTATTCTTTATGGTGGAAATGGTTCGGGTAAATCTACTGCATTAAATGTCATTGCTGAGAAGCTAAGTATTACAAGAGAATCTCTTTATAACAGAACAAACTTTTATGGGGACTATATCGATATGTGTGATATAGAAATAGTAGAGGAAATTCCCCTAGAGAGTAGGATTATCACAAGTGATGATGTCTTTAATTATATGCTCAATATACGTACCATGAATGAGGGGATAGATACGAAACGAGAAGACTTATTTGTGGAGTATTTAGATGTGAAGTACTCGCAGTTTAAGATGAAGTCTTTAGAGGATTATGAACAGCTTAAAAAGATAAATCAAGCAAGAAGTATTACGCAATCTAAATATGTAAGGAAAAATCTCATGGATAATATTCGTGAGTACTCCAATGGCGAGAGTGCTTTTAGATATTTTACTGAAAAAGTAGCTGAAAATGGCTTATATATATTGGACGAGCCTGAAAATAGTTTATCTCCACAAAGGCAGCTAGAATTAATTAAATTTATCGAAGACTCCGCTAGGTATTTTGGGTGCCAATTTATTATATCGACACATTCACCTTTCTTGTTAGCTATTAAAGGTGCTAAAATATATGACCTAGATGAGTGCCCTGTATCTGTGAAAAGGTGGACTGAATTAGAAAGTGTACGCTGCTACTATAACTTTTTTAAAGAACATGAACATGAGTTTTAGATAGAGTGTAAAGTACAAAGATAAAGGCAATTAATACCTCAAATTTTTAGAGATGTTAATTGCCTTTAGTAGTTAATAGTCTATTTTAAGAGGATGGCTTTATAAATCACGCTATTTACTGAGTTAAAGCTCTAAGAAGGGCTTTGTCAAGGAATTCAATTTGTGTAATTTTATGATTGACTAAGGTAGTATGACCGAGAACTTTAACAGGTATAGCTTGATTAAAGTGATCCTCTATTTCTACGTGTGCTTCGAAGTGATAAGATTGGGGAGTTTGTTTGTCTTGAGTTACTGTAATAGCTTTAATGGTAATAAACTTCCCTGTTTCATTAGCTACTACATGATATTTATCACCATAGCGTATTTGGATAAAACGCTTAAAGGCATCCTTAGTGAAGTAGTCAGCATAAAGCTGTTCAAGGACAGCAATAAAACCATCTAAGTCTAAGTCAGCTTCAAGAATAGCTTCATGTGGGGCATCTAGTACTTGTTCACATACAATTTCAATGATTTTTTCATCCCATGTTTTTGCTTCACTTGCGAGACATTTTATAAAGGCTATCACAACAAGCATCCATACTAAAATAAAAAGAATCATGATTACTATTTCCCCTCACTTCCCTTAGCAGGATGTGTATCACTACTAGTTTATGAAGGAAGTGCCACATATAGTGCACAACTACATTATTTTTCTACCCCTATCCTAAGCGAAGCACTAGGCTACTTCTTCCAAGAACATGAAAAAGAGGGAGAGGGGCTCTGTAATACACCTTTGGAGTTTTTGGGAAGAACTTCAGGAGCTAGATAGCAAAATGTACTTAGCTGCACTGTCTGAGCGACAGCGAGTTTGCAGCGTTATCTTGTTAGATGGCGACTAGAAGTTCTCCAAAAGCGGAAAGTAGTGTATGGAAGAGTCACTCGCCCTCTATTCACTTACTCTATGCTAATCCTTCCAAAAACAAAGAGAGGTGGAAGAGTCTCATCCACCTCTCATGCAAGTTGAAGGTAGTTTATGCTACGCTCTAAGCAATTCATATTGTGTTGTATAAAGATGGCAATAGCCACCACCTTTAGCAATAAGTTCATCATGTGTACCCATTTCTAAGATTTGCCCATCTTGGATGTAAATAATCTTATCGGAGTTTTTAATAGTAGAAAGTCTATGAGCGATAACGAACGATGTTCTACCTTTAAGGAGTTCATCAAGTCCTTGTTGAAGAAGTACTTCAGTTTGGCTATCAATACTGGAAGTGGCTTCATCGAGAATAAGGATTTTAGGGTTAGCAAGAAGTGCTCTTGCAAAGGAGATAAGCTGTCTTTGACCTACTGAGAGTCTATCTCCACGCTCATTAACGACTGTTTCATAGCCGTTTTCAAAAGTCATAATAAAGTCGTGAGCTTTAACCACTTTGGCAGCTTCAATAACTTCTTCATCTGTCGCATCCAGTCTACCGTAACGGATATTTTCCATAATTGTACCAGAGAAGATGAAAGAGTCTTGCATCATAATACCCATTTGACTTCTAAGGGAAGTGAGGGTAACTTTGCTAATATCGTGCCCATCAATTAAGATGTGACCATCGTTAATATTGTAGAAACGACTAATGAGGTTGATAATGGTTGTTTTACCTGAACCTGTAGGTCCTACAATAGCTACACGTTCACCAGGTTTAGCTTCGAAGCTAATACCCTTTAGAATCATTTCATCCTCTTCATAAGCAAATTTGACATCTTCAAATTCTACATGACCTTCAATTTTAGGGAGCTCACTTGCATCATCACAGTCATGTACAGTTGGTTTTTCATCCATAAGTTCAAAGATACGCTCAAGGTTTGCAATAGCATTAATAATGGTGTTATAGAAGTTACCAAGGTTGGTAATAGGACCCCAGAAACGCCATACATAAGCTACGAAAGCAACAAGAAGACCAACTGAAATATCATCGACAAAGATAAATACAGCACTGAAGTAAACAAGCGCAACAGTAAGTGTTGCTACGTTATCCATAATAGGCCAAACTAAGAAGTTTAGTTTAACAGCGCCTAGCCAAGCATTACTGTATTCCTCACATACGTGTTCATTCACACGCATACTTTCTTCTTCATGGGCAAAGGCTTGTGTAACACGCATTCCATTAATACTTTCACTTACATAAGCATTCATATTAGATTGCTTCGTACTAAGTTTTTGATGCGCCTTTCTTTGAAGTGCTTTAAGTGGGTACATGATACTCATAAGAATGGGTACACCGATTAAGCTGACAAGTGCAAGCCTAGTATCAAGTACAAACATAAACACCATAGTTAAGATAATGCTAAAAATATCTGCTACTAAGTTAACAAAACCGTTACTTAATAAATCACTTAAAGAGTTAATGTAGTTTACAACCCTTACGAGAATTTTCCCGTGAGGACGGTTATCGTAATATGTAAAAGGTAATTTCTGAAGATTTACAAATAGGTCATGACGCATATCGATTAAAATATCTTGACCTACACGTCCCATAGTGATAAGACGGTTTTTCATAATCCAGCTAATGCCTATAAGAGATAAAATAAAGGCTACTGTAGCGATGCAAAGTCCTGTTAAATCTTTAGCTGGAATTAAATCATCTAAAGCTACTTTAATAATATAAGGGCCTAAAAGGCCAAGTAGACTTGAAATAACCATGAGGAACATACACCATATGATCGGTTTTAAATAGGGTCTCATATAATCATAAAGGCGTCTCACATGGTACATGTTAAAGCCTTGTTCTAATGTTTCATCTTGATCGAAGGTATTACGTGCCATCTAGTTCGCCTCCTTTTTTGTAAGCTCAGCAAGTTCTTCATCAAAGTCACCAAATTGTGTATTAAATACTTTGTAGTATTCACCTTGAAGTGCCATCAGCTCATCATGTGTACCTTGTTCAATAACGCGTCCACGTTTGAGTACAAGAATAAGGTCTGCTGCTTTAACAGAAGAAATACGGTGTGCAATGATAAAAGTTGTACGCTTACGTGTAGATTCATTAAGTTTTTGTTGGATTTTCATTTCTGTTTCCATATCAAGTGCAGAAGTTGTATCATCCAGAATAAGCACTGAAGGGTCTTTAATAAGGGCACGCGCAAGAGCAATACGTTGTCTTTGCCCACCAGAAAGACCTACCCCTCTTTCACCTACGATGGTGTCATAGCCTTCAGGCATGTTGCGGATAAAGCTATCGGCTTCAGCCATAGCAGCAAATTGTTGAATTTGGCCTGATGAAGCACTTGGTACACCATAGCGAATATTGGCTTCAATGGTATCAGAGAAGAGGAAGACCTCTTGCATCGCCATAGCAATGCTTTCGCGTAGTGTTTTAATATCATAGCTACGAATATCTTTGCCATCCACAAGGACCTGACCACTAACAGGTTCATAGAAACGGCAGATTAAATTAATTAAAGTAGATTTACCAGCACCAGTATGGCCGATAATACCAATGGTTTGGCCAGGTTCTGCTTTAAAGGATACTTTCTTAAGCGCATCTGTATCTTCAAAACTGAAAGATACATTTTTGAACTCGATTTTACCTTTAATACGCTCAGGGGCATGTGCATCTTCATGGTTCTGAATTTTAGACTCAGTCGCTAAAAGTTCACGGATTTTAGCTGAAGCAGCAATGAAGCGCTGTGAGTCATTAATTAAGTAACCAGCAGAACGCATAGGGTTATTAAGGGCCCAAAGTAAACCGTTAAAGACCATAAGGTCACCAATTGTCATTTGATCATAAATAACTAAAATTCCACCTACAAAAATCATAACAACAGTCAAGAAGCTCGCTAAGAATTCTAGAATAGGTAAGTAGTGCTGTGTTACATGAACCGTGTCCATATTAGCTTCTTTATAAAAGGCATTTTGTCTATTGAATTTTTCAATTTCATAGTTTTCCTTAGAAAAGGCTTTAACAATACGGTTACCACTGATATTTTCCTGTACAACAGAGTTAAGTCTAGAGTAAGCTTCTCGGGCTTTGTGGAAAGTAGGCCCAATACGTTTACTCATTTTCATCGTGAAAAGTACAATGAATGGGCAAACAAGAAGCATGGCTAAAGTGAGTATAGGGTTAATAAACCACATACACACAATCCCGATTACAAATACACTTACATTATATAAGATATTATAAACAACCCAGGCAATAAAATGTCTAAGCAGGTCAGTATCTCCTGTCATACGTGCCATAAGGTCACCCGTTTTCATTTGTTTGTAAAAGTCTACATCTAAAGTTAGAAGCTTATCAAATAAGTCCTTTCTAATACGTAACAAGATGTTTTGAGAGATACGCTCAAAGTTCATTTGGTAAGTATACGATACGATGTTTTTAACAAGAGCTGTTGCAATTGTTACAAGTAGAATAGGTACTAAGATATTTGTTTCACCACCTTCTAATACGCGGTCAACAATAGTACCACCTAGGATAGGGTTAATCATACTGATTAAAGCTGCTATAAGTACTAAAACAAGGCATGCGCCATATCTAAACTTATAGTCTTTCAGATATCCCCATATCCATTTAAATGTCTCCATATATGTCCCTCCTAATAAGTTAATTCAAACTAACACAGTTCATTATATAAAAAATGGTAGAAATAAAAATGTATTATATTAACCTATTGCTGTATTTTCTTATCATGGTATACAATAGTTTTAAAGTATAATATTAATGGAAGTAAAAGAGGGTTGTTATGTTAATTCCCATACAGTGTATAGATTCATTTAATCCGCATGTTATGTTTATTATTCATGCAGTAACCAATAAAGATAATGTTTACCCAACTACCTATCATTCGCATGATTTTGTAGAACTTTCTATCGTCACTTCAGGTCAGGCTCACTATACCATCGAAGGGGAGCACTATGTGCTTAAAAAAGGGGATGTCATGGTATTTAATCCTGGTGTACATCATCAGGCATTAGTAGACGCTAGTATAACATGTACAGAGTTACATATTGGTATAGGTAATCTTAATATAGACTGTAATGCACCTAATTATATGAAATCCTTAAGTTGGCCGCCTATTGTAGCCATTGAGAAATATAGAAATGAATTCGAGCAGTGCTGTAAAGAAATAGAGAAAGAACAGAGATTAAGAGAGCTTGGACATAGCTTTATGCTTAAAGCATTAGTGATGAAGCTGATTTTAATCCTTTACCGTGAAATGGATGAATGCAGTCAACCGCCATCTTTAGAAGCTTCACAATTTGCAAGCAGAGATAAGAAAGTTATCGTACAAAGTCTTATTGACTATATGAGTTCTTATTATATGGAAGATATATCTCTTGATAATATTTCAAAAAATATGTATTTAAGTCCTGTTTATATTTCTAAGATTTTTAAAGAAGAAACAGGAACTTCCCCTATTAATTATCTCATTCAAATTAGACTTGAGAAGGCTAAGCAAATTTTAGAAAACAATACCATACCTATTAATATGGTAGCTAAAGCGGTAGGCTATGAAGATGCTTATTACTTCAGTAAGCTTTTTAAGAAATACTATGGTATGTCCCCGTCAACATATGGGAAACAGAAGATTGCCCAGAAAAAATAAACTTTTTAGGGATTAAATACCCCCTCATTTTGCTGATTGCGAAGTGAGGGGGTATTTTCAGCATTTTAATCCATGTTATCGTTATCCTAGTATGTATAAAAATGAATAAGTTGTTAATAACAAGTTGCCAGGCAGTTAAGAAAAGGTAAATTTTTGCTTGTCATATGTATATAGAAATGCTAGTATAGTAAAGAAAAAAGATTAGATGATAATTAATATTTTTAGTAGCAGCTATAAATATGAAAAGGAGTGAAAGAGTGCCAAAATTAATTCGAAAAATGGCAATGATTTTATCATGTGCGATGATGGTACAAACATTTACACCATTAACAGCAGTATATGCACGTGAGACCGTAGATATTAAGGCCCAAGATGCTAATGCTAAGGGTAATATATCTACTTCTATCAGATTTGACTATCCATTTGCTTATAAAAAAGTAAAGAGTCAAGATATTAAGGTAAGCTTAAAAAAAGGTAATAGTAGTATAGTAGAAATACAACTTGGAGCTAAGCCAGAAGTAACTAAGAATCTAGGGAATTACCCTGTAGAAATCGTTGCTAAGAATGTTCACGATGTGGAAATGACTACAGAAGATGTCATAGGTTCTTACTATATCAATATAAAAGATCTAGAGCTAGGTACATATAACTTCGTATATGAAGGTGAAGGTTATAAAACTTATACCTCAGAAGATATCATCATCAGCGATTATTCAAAAAATGTAACTGTAGGGACAGGTGATGCTACTTTTTCTTATGGAGACATTAATGGAGATCAAAAGGTAACAGAAGATGACCTTAAGGAAATAGAACAAAATATAAAAGATGGTATTCATGATCATGATATTAACGGAGATGATAAAGTTGATATTGTAGAATTAACATATGTGAAACAACAGCTTGAAGCTAAAGGGGAAGAAGTACAAACGGATTTAGCGGCTATTATTTCACAAAGTGTTATGGTATCCGTTGATGAATCCATTAAAGATGCAGGGCTTGAAATTGCTGATGGAAATAGTGTAGCAGATTTATTCACAGGCGAAACTCAAGTTAAAATACAAAAAACTTCAGATGAAGGAAAACTTGAGATACCCATTAATCTAGGTGATAAAGGTATAGAAGCACAAGTGATTGAGCTTGTATCCCCTGTAGCTGAAGGTGGACTTGAAGGTGGAACTGTCATTGTTGAGTATGAGGAAAATGGCGAAACAAAAAGAGAGATCCAAACTTTTGGTTCATCAGTAGAAGGCTATAAAGGTATAAGATACACTGGACGCTCAGAAGATAAAAATAAGATTGTTATTAATCTTGGAAAAAGAGTTCCGGTGAAACGAGTAACCGTTTCAGTAGATAAGGTAGTTGGGGAAGATGGAAATCCTAGCTATGTTGTAATGGAAGAGGTATCCTTTGTTAAGGATATTGCATCCAATGTATCCCCTAATGATAAGACTGCAATTAAAAATGTTATATTAACTGAAGAGAATGAAGCTATTACCCTTGAATGGGATCCAGTTCCAAACGTAGAAGGCTATAGAGTATTTTATGGGGGGCGAATTGTCAAGTTAAGTGCAATACCTTTTCATAATATACTTCATAGGGTGTTTTCCAGTTTAAGCATTTACGAGGTCGTTTATTTAACTCTAATACTTTTTCTTGAAT
>OKWT01000059.1_pt1 | contig 83415 bp, 74 predicted proteins | sample 1607131 | NCBI WGS metagenome assembly OKWT01 (sample SAMN07501045, study PRJEB24779) | human gut metagenome
TAAAGAGCAGTGCCGCTTCGCTTTTTTCTCAGCGGCGCGGGTTGCGTATACTACGCTTTCCCGCTTCAGAGTCAAGCATTAATTTTGCTTAATTCCGTTTTGATTCTTACTGCCAGGCCGGCTTGTTTGCCGTTGTGCCGTGTCAGTGGAGGCGCATTATAGGGAGTTCTCGGACGCTGACAAGGGAAAAATACAAAAACTTTATCGTTCGATTAATTTTCAGGCATAACGCCTGTTATCTGCGCGGATTGCGCGTAAGTTGAGCTATTTCACGTGCGAAAGCCGCAACTTGTTGCCAGTCGGTATAGACCACCTCTTTACGCGTATCCGTTTCTCCTCCTGTCATTTTCATAATCAGTCGAATCATAAAACGGTCATACCAGCGGTAACGCGGATAGCGCAGGGCACCCGCAAATACCACGCTATGGTCCGGATGCCATAAAGAATGGAGCAGAAACTTACGTGTGTAGTTATTGGTTTGCGGCGTACGCTTCTCCGGTTTCCGCGCAACGAGGTTCACGGAAAAAAAAGCGCCGGGTAACGCATTGAGCTCGGCATGGTGTTTTTTCACAAAAGCATCCAGCGTGGGATGGAAGTGACCATAACGGATAGAAGCGCCGATAACGACTTTGTTATAAAGCGACCAGTCAATAGCTTCCGCGCGATGCAGATTCATCACTTCCGCATCGACGCCCTGCTCTTTTAATTCCGAAGCGATAAAGGACGCGATTTCGCGCGTCTGTCCATCTCGGGTAGAAAACAGAATAAGGGTTTTCAAAACAAGCTCCATTTATTCGCGCCAGAAAGTGGGTGTAAACAGCACCAGCAACGTAAAGACCTCAAGACGCCCGAACAGCATGTTCGCCATCAAAATCCATTTGGCGACCGGATTCATACTGGCAAAGTTATCCGCAACGACGCCAAGGCCTGGCCCCAGGTTATTAAGCGTTGCGACTACCGAAGCGAAAGCCGAAAAGTCATCCACGCCCGTCGCGATAATCGCCAGCATGCTGATAATAAAAACTAACGCGTAAGCAGAGAAAAATCCCCATACTGCTTCAAGTATGCGTTCCGGCAATGCGCGATTGCCAAGCTTGATAGTGTAAACCGCATTAGGATGGACGAGACGTTTCAGTTCACGGTTCCCTTGCTTAAAGAGCAGCAGAATACGGATTACCTTAAGCCCACCGCCCGTCGAGCCGGCGCAGCCACCGATAAAAGCAGAGCATAAGAGTAGAACAGGCAGGAAAAGCGGCCAGCGCGCAATGCTGTCTGTGGTAAAGCCTGCCGTGGTCGCCATAGAGACCACCTGAAAAAACGCCTGATTGAGAGTCATCATGGCGGAGTTATACACATCATGGAACCACAGCACTAATGTACAGACCGCGACCAGCGTCACCTGTACGCCGATGAACATGCGAAACTCAGGATCCCGCCAGTACACCTTCAGGTTGCGCCCGCTCAGCAGGGAAAAATGCAGGCCATAGTTACAGCCCGAGATAAGCAAAAAGATCGCGATAATCGTGTTGATGGTGGGGCTATTGAAGTAGCCTACGCTTGCATCGTGGGTGGAAAAACCGCCGATGGCAATGGTCGCAAAACTGTGACCGATAGCGTCGAAGGCGGACATTCCGGCGAACCAGAGCGCCAGCGCGCAGGCGACTGTCAGCAAGACATAAATCAGCCACAGCGTTTTCGCGGTTTCAGCAATACGCGGCCGCATCTTATTATCTTTCAGCGGCCCTGGCATTTCGGCGCGGTAAAGCTGCATGCCCCCAACGCCAAGGATCGGCAGTATCGCCACCGCCAGTACGATTATCCCCATACCGCCGAACCATTGCAGCATCTGGCGATAGAACAAAATAGCGTGCGGTAAAGAGTCCAGCCCTACAAGCGTTGTCGCGCCCGTGGTCGTTAACCCTGAGAAGGATTCAAAAAAGGCGTCCGTGACCGTAAGGTTCGGTCTTTCAGAAAAGATAAAGGGCAGCGCACCCACGCTGCCCAGCACGGTCCAGAAGAGCACGACGATAAGAAACCCTTCACGGGATTTCAGCTCTTTTTTCTCGCGGCGGTTTGGCCACCAGAGCGCCGCGCCTATCGCCAGCGCGACAAAAAAGGTCTGCGTAAAGGCGCGACCCGCGCCGTCCCGGTAAATAAGGGCCACCAGTCCGGGAATAATCATGGTTCCGGAAAAGAGAATAACCAGTAGTCCAACGATTCGGGTTATGGCGCGAAAATGCATCTGCCGCTTCCTTAAGGATCAAAAAAACGAGGGGGGATTATTATTCAACCGGTAACAAATGCAATGCGCCGCGACTAAAATCTGCAAGCTTCAGAGAAAACGCGGCAACCTGGGTATGAGGCAGCGCAATGCGCAGCGCCACGTTCGCCTGGTAATCGCTGTGCGATATCCGCCCCTCATGTTGTTTAAGCAGTGCTTCGATACCCGCAAGCTGCGCATAATCACACAGCAAAGTATATTCAGTTAACGGCACTTTGCGGAATGTGACGAGCTGGTTAAGCGCCAACTGCACACCACCGCCATACGCTTTTACCAGGCCGCCTGTACCGAGCTTGATACCGCCGTAGTAGCGCACCACAACAGCCGTAATTTCGCCCACTCCGCTGCCCAGCAGTTGAGCGAGCATCGGTTTACCTGCCGTTCCTGCCGGTTCGCCGTCATCAGAAAAGCCCAGCTGTTGCGAATCATCCGGCGCGCCCGCCACCCATGCCTGGCAGTGATGGCGGGCATCGGGATGCTCCGCTTTCACCTGGCTGACAAAAGCTTTCGCCGCTTCCACGCCGTCGGTATGGGCGAGCAGCGTAATAAAGCGGCTTTTCTTTATCTCTTCCGTCACGGTGACCGGCTGCGCCGGGATAAGCCAGCTTTCCATCAGGCGAGTTTAAGATCCCGCGTCATGTTTTCCGTGCCGTTCTCGTGAATTACAACGTTATCCTCAATGCGGATCCCGCCGAACGGCTTAAGCGCTTCAATTTTCTGCCAGTTAAAGTGCTTGCTGTACTGACCTTCACGCCACGGCGCCAGCAGCGACTCGATAAAATAGATACCCGGCTCGATAGTCAGCACCATGCGCGGTTGCAGCACGCGGGTGCAACGCAGATAAGGGTATTTCTCCGGGGCCGGAAGATGCGTGCCCGTATCATCCTGCATAAACCCGGCAACGTCGTGTACTTGCAGGCCAAGCGGATGTCCGATGCCGTGCGGCATAAACGGCCCGGTAATATTGGTTTCCACCATGGCTTCTTCGCTAATGTCGTTCACAAGCTGATGGCGACGCAGCAGTTTTGCAATGCGCTGATGGAACTGCACATGGTAGTCGATGTAGCTTACGCCCGCTTTCATGGTGCCGATCAGCGCCAGTTGCTCTTCGTTCACATCTTTAATCAGCTGTGCGAAATCATTATCGCTGCTGGTCGCCCAGGTACGGGTAAGATCTGCCGCATAGCCGTTATATTCAGCCCCGGCGTCCAGCAGGAAACTACGCATTTCAGCAGGCGCCTGCTGGTCAAGCTTCGTGTAATGCAGTACGGCGGCATGTTCATTAAGCGCCACGATATTGCCGTAAGGCACGTCGGTATCACGATGGCCGGTAGCGGTCAGATAAGCGAGGTTAATGTCAAATTCGCTCATTCCGGAAAGGAAAGCTTCGTGCGCCGCGCGATGGCCGGTTACCGCCGTTTTCTGCGCTTCACGCATGCAGGCCAGTTCATAATCCGTTTTATAGGCACGATAGTAATGCAGATAGTCGATAACCCCTTTCGGGTTGATCTTATCAGCGGCAATATCCAGCTGAATGGCGCGCTCCGGCACCGGACCTATGTAAGCAATGTTGCCGCGCGCAGCGGGAAGCTGACTGCCGATGCCATCCGCTTTCGGCAACGCGACGATGTCAATCTCCTCGGTCCAGAACGACTCCGGCAACGGCTCCACGTTGTGCCAGTAATCGACCGGCAGATAGAACCACAGCTTCGGCTTATTAACGCCATCCACCAGCAACCAGCAGTTTGGCACCTGAGTCACTGGCAGCCAGGCTTTGAACTGGGGGTTCACTTTGAACGGATAAGGATGGTCATCAAGGAAGACATTAAACAGCTCGCCTGAGTGAATAAGCAGCGCATCAAGGTTAAAGCGCGACAGCACATTACGGGTACGTTCCTGTAACGTAGCCAGATGATTTTTATAAAGAGCGGCCAGCGAATCCATAATTTACCCTTCATTTAATAGTCCTGAACCCAGGCATCTTAGCACAACTTATTCCCACAGACGGTTTTCCCCCATCCGTGATCGCGTTTGCAAATATTTAAAGAGAAATTTGCATTTCATTAACATCAACTCCACACTCCGCTTCATCTGGTACGACCAGATCACCTTGCTGGATTCAGGAGACTGACATGCTTTACAAAGGCGACACCCTGTACCTCAACTGGCTGGAAGATGGCATCGCCGAACTGGTGTTTGATGCCCCAGGCTCGGTTAACAAGCTCGACACCGCGACCGTTGCGAGCCTTGGGCACGCGCTGGACGTGCTGGAAAAGCAATCTGACCTCAAAGGCCTGCTGCTGCGCTCAGAAAAAGCGGCGTTTATCGTCGGCGCGGACATTCACGAATTTCTTTCCCTGTTCCTTGTGCCCGAGGAGCAGTTAAGCGACTGGCTGCATTTCGCCAACCGTATTTTTAACCGTCTTGAAGATCTCCCTGTTCCTACCCTTTCCGCCATCAATGGCTACGCCCTGGGCGGCGGCTGTGAATGCGTACTGGCGACAGACTACCGTATCGCCACGCCGGACCTGCGTATCGGGTTGCCGGAAACGAAGCTTGGCATCATGCCAGGGTTTGGCGGCTCAGTACGCCTGCCGCGTCTGCTGGGAGCCGACAGCGCGCTCGAAATTATCGCCGCCGGAAAAGATGTCAGCGCGCAGGAAGCGCTGAAGCTCGGGCTGGTGGATGCGGTGGTGAAACCAGAAAAACTGTATGACGGCGCGCTCAGCGTGCTTCGCCAGGCTATCAACGGCGATCTCGACTGGAAAGCGAAACGCGCGCCAAAGCTTGCGCCGCTGAAGCTTAGCAAGATCGAAGCCGCCATGAGCTTTACTATTGCGAAAGGCGTGGTCATGCAGACCGCCGGCAAGCATTACCCTGCCCCACTGACCGCCGTAAAAACTATCGAAGCAGCGGCAGGTTTGGAACGAGACAGCGCGCTGGCGCTGGAAAACAAGAGCTTTGTGCCGCTTGCGCATTCGAACGAGGCACGGGCGCTAGTTGGCATCTTCCTGAACGATCAATACGTTAAAGGGCTGGCGAAAAAGCTGACCAGCTCAGTGGAAACGCCGAAGCAAGCCGCCGTACTGGGCGCAGGCATCATGGGGGGCGGCATCGCTTATCAGTCTGCCTGGAAAGGCGTGCCCGCAATCATGAAGGATATTAACGAAAAATCGTTAGCGCTCGGTATCAATGAAGCCAGCAAACTGCTTAACAAACAGCTGGAGCGCGGCAAAATTGACGGGCTGAAGCTGGCAAGCGTCATCGCCACCATTCACCCAACGCTGGATTACGCCGGTTTCGACCGCGTCGATGTAGTAGTGGAAGCGGTGGTAGAAAACCCGAAGGTCAAAAAAGCGGTGCTGGCGGAAACCGAAGAGAAAGTACGCCCCGATACCGTGCTGGCGTCGAATACCTCGACCATCCCTATCACTGAACTGGCAAGCGCACTTAAGCGCCCGGAAAACTTCTGCGGCATGCACTTTTTTAACCCGGTGCACCGTATGCCGCTGGTGGAAGTGATCCGCGGCGAAAAAACGTCTGATGAAACCATCGCAAAGGTCGTGGCGTGGGCCAGCAAAATGGGTAAAACCCCGATTGTTGTGAACGACTGTCCCGGCTTTTTCGTCAACCGCGTTCTGTTCCCTTACTTTGCCGGATTCAGCCAACTGCTGCGCGACGGCGCCGATTTCCGCCAGATAGACAAAGTGATGGAGAAAAAATTTGGCTGGCCGATGGGTCCGGCTTATCTGCTGGATGTCGTCGGCATTGATACCGCGCACCATGCGCAGGCCGTAATGGCCGCGGGTTTCCCGCAGCGTATGCAAAAAGCGTATCGCGACGCCATCGACGCGCTGTTTGACGCCGGACGTTACGGCCAGAAAAACGGCAAAGGCTTCTATAGCTATAAAGAAGACAGCAAGGGCAAACCGCGTAAAGAGCAGGATGAAGCCGTAGACAGCCTGCTCGCCGAAGTGAGCCAGCCGAAGCGTGATTTCAGCGACGAAGAAATCATCGCCCGGATGATGATCCCGATGGTTAACGAAGTGGTGCGTTGCCTTGAAGAACGCGTTATCGCAAGCCCTGCCGAAGCGGATATGGCGCTGGTCTACGGGTTGGGCTTCCCTCCGTTCCACGGCGGCGCATTCCGCTGGCTCGACACACAGGGCAGCGCGCAATACCTGGATATGGCGCAACGCTATCAGGCGCTGGGGCCGCTTTACGATGTTCCGGCCGGGCTGCGTGAAAAGGCGCGTCACGACGAGCCTTACTATCCCCAGGTTGAACCTGCCCAGGCGGCTGGCGAACTGAAAACGGCTTAAGGAGCGAAATATGGAAAAGGTTGTCATTGTTGATGCTATTCGCACCCCGATGGGTCGTTCTAAAGGCGGGGCCTTTCGCGACGTTCGGGCAGAAGATCTCTCCGCGCACCTGATGCGTAGCCTGCTCTCGCGCAACCCGCAGCTGGAAGCCGAGGCCATTAACGATATCTACTGGGGCTGCGTGCAGCAGACGCTGGAGCAAGGTTTTAACATCGCCCGCAACGCGGCGCTGCTGGCGGAAATTCCGCATTCGGTGCCCGCCGTTACGGTGAACCGGCTGTGCGGCTCTTCCATGCAAGCGCTGCATGACGCAGCCCGTATGATAATGACCGGCGATGCCGAGGTTTGTCTTGTGGGCGGCGTAGAGCACATGGGCCATGTGCCGATGAGCCACGGCGTTGATTTTCATCCAGGCTTAAGCCGTAACGTGGCGAAGGCGGCGGGCATGATGGGCCTGACAGCGGAAATGCTCTCGCGCATGCATGGCATCAGCCGCGAAATGCAGGACGCGTTCGCCGCTCGCTCGCACCAGCGCGCCTGGGCCGCAACCCAGGCGGGACATTTTAAAAATGAAATCATCCCTACCAGCGGGCACGATGCCGATGGCGTGCTGAAACGCTATGACTACGACGAAGTGATCCGTCCTGAAACTAACGTGGAAGGTCTGGCGGCGCTGAAGCCCGCTTTCGACCCGGTAAACGGCACGGTGACGGCGGGGACTTCTTCCGCGCTCTCGGATGGCGCCGCCGCGATGCTGGTCATGAGCGAATCCCGCGCCCGTGAACTGGGCCTGACGCCGCGAGCGCGCATTCGCTCTATGGCGGTAGTGGGCTGCGATCCTTCGATTATGGGCTATGGTCCGGTACCGGCTTCAAAGCTTGCGCTGAAGAAAGCGGGGCTAACCGCCAGCGATATCGATCTTTTTGAAATGAACGAAGCGTTCGCCGCGCAGATCCTGCCCTGTATTAAAGATCTGGGTTTAATGGAGCAGATCGACGAGAAGATAAACCTCAACGGCGGCGCCATTGCCCTTGGCCATCCGCTCGGCTGCTCTGGCGCGCGCATCAGCACAACGCTGATTAACCTGATGGAACGGCGCGACGCCCATTTTGGCCTCGCCACCATGTGTATCGGCCTGGGTCAGGGTATTGCGACGGTATTTGAGCGAGTCTGAGTCTTTTTCTGAGTTTAGTTGCCGTTCTTCCCGCCTGTCAGGGGCGGGTTTTTTCTTTTATACTGCTTTTGTTATGCTGCTTTTTTCGCCAGGACGGCGTGGCTACTGACAAAGGTACTTACCGTGAAAAAACGCTCTCTTCTTCCCTTACTTTCCTGCCTTCTGGTTTTTCCCGCGCTGGCGCAAACCGCTTCTGGCGAGCTGACGCTGGTGCAACGGTGTCTGGATGAGGCCAAAAAGGAGTTAAAAGAGAACCCGGAAGCGCTGGCAGCATTCAATGCGATAAAAGTCGTGCCTGATAGCGTTCAGGTCGAGCGGTACGATCGCGATATTGGACGCCAGCATATCGCCACGCAACTCACGGCAACCCTGAGAAGCTCAACGAAACCGAGCGTCATGCTGTTATGCCTGCTGGAAGACGATAAACCGTTGTTTACGTTTATCCGTTAAACAGGCAGCTTCATTTGCGGATCCCCCTCCCCTGGCCGGGAGAGGGAAAATCATCAAATAAACGCGAACGCGTCGCCAAACAGGCGATCTTCCCGGGCGTTGCGTTCGTTGCAGAACAGGTCACGCGCGATTTTCGCCATTTCAAAGCGGCCGGCAATATAAATATCGTGTTCCGCCAGCGTACCGAAATCCTGTAAAACCGCCGTCAGCACGGTACCGCTGCGCCCACGCCATTCCCCTTCGGGCTGCTCCACTACCGGCTCCACGCGAAGGTTAGGGTGATTAACCGAAAGCGCTTCCAGTTCCGGCAAATCATAAAGATGCTTCTCTTCACGCCCGCCCCAGTAAATGGTGATATCGCGGTTCGGGTTGCGCGCAAGCGCAGTCAGCAGAATAGAGCGCACATAAGAAAAACCGGTGCCGCCAGCAATGAGAATAAGCGGTCGTTCCTCTTCATCGCGCAGCCAGGCTTCGCCGTGGGGCATGTCCACCATAATCTCACGCTCTTTCAGAATGCGATCCATCACCGCCATCGCGTAGAGATTCAGTTCCGAGGCGCCAATGTGCAGCTCGATAAAAGCTTGCTCGTCTGGCGTAGAGGCCATGGAGAAAGGACGCTTATCCCGTTCGTCCATCACCACCATCAGATACTGGCCCGCGCGAAAAGAAAACGGCGCTTCAGGCACTAAACGGACGCGATACACGGTATCTGTGATGGCTTCTACCGAGGTCACTTTACAGCTTAAGGTTGTCATGCGTTCCCTCTGTCGGGTCAATAATGCAAAACCGCAACGGCAGCGCGTCAGGCGCTTTTACCGTCATTGAAAATGGCCAGTTCATTCCAGATAGCATCTACGCGCGCTGTGACCGCAGGATCTTTTTTAATGGGACGGCCCCATTCGCGCTGCGTTTCGCCGGGCCATTTGTTTGTAGCGTCCAGCCCCATTTTCGAACCAAGACCGGAAACCGGCGAGGCGAAGTCCAGATAATCGATAGGCGTGTTTTCCACCATTACCGTATCACGCGCCGGATCCATACGCGTAGTGATGGCCCAAATCACATCGTTCCAGTCACGCGCGTTAACATCGTCGTCGCAGACGATAACGAACTTGGTGTACATAAACTGGCGCAGGAAAGACCAGACGCCCATCATGACGCGTTTAGCATGCCCGGCGTACTGCTTCTTAATGGTTACGACCGCCAGGCGATAAGAGCACCCTTCCGGCGGCAGATAAAAATCGACAATTTCCGGAAACTGCTTTTGCAGGATCGGCACAAACACTTCATTCAACGCCACGCCCAGGACTGCTGGCTCGTCCGGCGGACGTCCCGTGTAAGTGGAGTGATAAATCGCGTCTTCGCGCTGCGTAATGTGCGTGACGGTAAAGACCGGAAAGTTGTCTATTTCATTGTAATAGCCGGTATGGTCGCCATAAGGGCCTTCCGGCGCCATTTCACCCGCTTCAATATAGCCTTCCAGCACGATTTCCGCGCTGGCGGGTACTTCCAGATCGTTAGAAATGCATTTCACCACTTCCGTTTTGGTGCCGCGCAGCAGCCCCGCGAAAGCGTATTCAGAAAGGGTATCCGGCACCGGCGTGACCGCGCCAAGAATGGTGGCCGGATCAGCGCCAAGCGCAACAGAAACCGGGAACCGTTCGCCCGGGCGCGCCGCCTGCCACTCCTGAAAATCAAGCGCGCCGCCGCGATGCGAAAGCCAGCGCATAATAAGCTTGTTTTTACCAATCAGCTGCTGGCGATAAATACCAAGATTTTGTCGTTCTTTATGCGGCCCACGGGTGACCGTCAGTCCCCAGGTGATCAACGGCGCGGCATCTTCCGGCCAGCACTGCATAATGGGAATGCGGCCGAGGTCAACCTCTTCCCCCTGAATGACTTTCTGCTGACAAGGCGCGCCGCGCAGCCGTTTCGTCGGCATATTAAGCACCTGTTTGAACTGCGGCAGCTTATCGAACAGATCGCGAAATCCGCGCGGCGGCTCCGGCTCTTTCAGGAAGGCGAGCAGCTTGCCCACTTCACGCAGGGCGGAGACATCTTCTTGTCCCATTCCCATCGCCACGCGTTTCGGCGTACCGAAAAGATTGCACAGTACCGGCATGCTGTAACCCTTTGGATTTTCGAACAGCAAAGCGGGGCCGCCAGCCCGCAGCGTGCGGTCGGCAATTTCGGTCATCTCCAGGTGGGGATCGACGGGAAGCGAAATGCGTTTGAGTTCGCCCTGCTGCTCCAGCAGCGCAAGAAAGTCGCGTAGATCGTGATATTTCATGCAGTTAATCATGCCCTCGGATTAAGCTCTCCATTATACGGCCTTCACGGCGCTCACGCCGTAGTTTTGTTAAATTAACGTGAATCCGGGCCGCATGCCATTATGGCTTCCGTTATAATGGACCTTAGCGATCCCTGGGTGGTTTTGTTATGCTTGCCGGTCCGGCAACAAGGCAATAATAAGAAGAGTTATTATGCGATCCTGGTATCTACTGTACTGCAAACGTGGGCAGCTTCAGCGTGCGCAAGAGCATCTTGAGCGCCAGCAGGTCAATTGCCTGACGCCTATGATTACGCTTGAGAAAATCGTGCGGGGAAAACGTGCTGCGGTCAGTGAGCCTCTCTTTCCCAATTACATGTTTGTAGAATTCGATCCGGAAGAGATTCATACCACCACCATTAGCGCAACCCGCGGCGTTAGTCATTTTGTCCGCTTTGGCTCGCAGCCGGCCATGGTGCCGATGACGGTCATTGAACAGTTGCAGAATTGCCAGCCCGAAGACGTTATTGACCCGACGACGCCTTATGAAGGCGATAAAGTCGTCATTACGGAAGGGGCGTTCGAAGGCCTGGAGGCGATTTTTACCGAGCCTGACGGCGAGACGCGTTCAATGTTGCTGCTTAATCTGCTGAATAAGCAGGTTCGCCAGAGCGTGAAAAATACCGATTTTCGTAAGGTTTAACCCACATCGGCCTGCATGCGCAGGCCGATCTGCTGAATCAGTGGGCGGCTTCACCGACTACGCCGCCCGCGCCTGCACCTACGGCAGCCCCTTTTAGCACGCTTTTGCCTGTCGCCGCCGCAACGCCCGCACCGACAACCGCCCCGACCGCGCCACCCTTACGCGCCGCTTTGCCCTTATCGCCTTTTTTTAGCATTGCGCCAGCGCCAGCGCCCACCACGGCGCCGCCAGCGGTGCTTTTAACACTCTTGCCGGCAATCGCGCCCGCCGCGGCGCCCAGAACGGCGCCAGTCGCGGTTTTGTCGATAGCGTGCGCCTGACCGACCAGCGCCATACATAAAATAGCTATTCCCATAATTTTCTTTTGCATGATTTCTTCCTTCACAATGTCGGGCCAATGCCGACGCAAAGAATATCACTGCAAAGAAGCGGCTAGCCCGGCATCTGTGTGCACTTCTGTACGGCTGCGGCTCTCTTTACTGCGCAGCAGCGCGCGAAAAAAACAGGCGCGCGACGTTTTCATCGGTAACCTGCTCCAGCCAGCGCGCGTCTTCGCCACGCCAGGCGGCGACACGCTCAAGAATATGCGGCAGGAAACAAGGCTCGTTACGGCGTGAAGCAGGTTTAGACGTAAGGTCGCGCGGCAGCAGATAGGGCGCGTCGGTTTCCAGTAATAATTTATCGGCAGGAATAACCGGCAATAGCTCTCGCAACGCCAGCCCGCGGCGTTCATCACATACCCAACCGGTAATGCCCAGATAAAGCCCGCGCGCCAGACACGCTTTCGCTTCATCTTCGGTACCCGTGAAGCAGTGCAGCACAGCGCCGGGTAGCTTATCGAGCCACGGATCCAGCAAAGCGAGGAAGCGCTCATGCGCCTCGCGGCAGTGCATAAAAACCGGCATGCCGAGTTCAGCCGCTATCGCCAGTTGGGCGCTGAAGGCGCGCTCCTGCTCTTCAGGCGTAGAAAAATTGCGGTTAAAGTCGAGGCCGCACTCGCCAATCGCCACTACCTCCGGCAAGGAAGCCAGCTCTCGCAGGCGCTGCGCCGACGCTTCGTCCCACTGGCTGCTGTCGTGGGGGTGTACCCCGGCGGTGGACCAGCATCTGTCGTATTGTTTCGCCAGCTGTTGCGCCTGCGTGCTTTCATGCAGGTTCGTGCCGGTAAAAAGCAGACCGTTCACCCCTGCCGCATGAGCGCGAGCGATCACCGCATCACGATCTTTCTCAAACTGCGAGCTGGTGATATTCAGGCCAATATCAAACATAGCGCTTTCCATATAAAAACCGCCCTGACGGGCGGTAGTGAATTACTCTTGCGACTCTTCTTCCGGGTTTTCCGGCCGGCGCTTGCCGACGTAGAACCTTGCGAAGAAGACCCCTACCTCAAACAGACAATACATGGGGATAGCCAGCAGCGTTTGCGAAAAGACATCGGGCGGCGTAAGCAGCATGCCGACGACAAACGCCCCGACCAGCACATACGGGCGCTTCGCCTTGAGATCTTCCGGCGTGGTTACGCCAAGCCAGCACAGCAGCACAATGGCGACGGGCACCTCGAACGACACGCCAAACGCCATAAACAGCGCCATGACGAAATCAAGGTAGCTTGTGATATCCGTGGAGACGACCACGCCAGCGGGCGCCGTTTTGGTTAAAAAACCAAATGCCAGCGGGAACACCACAAAATAGGCGAACGCCATCCCGATATAGAAAAGCAGCGTACTGGATACCAGCAGCGGCACCACCAGGCGGCGCTCATGCTTGTACAACGCGGGGGCGATAAAAGCCCATACCTGGTAGAGGATAACGGGCGCCGACAAGATGACCGACACCATAATGGTCAGCTTGATAGGGGTAAAGAACGGCGAAGCCACATCGGTGGCGATCATGGTGGCGCCAAGCGGCATCTGAGAAATAAGCGGCGCGGCGACCAACTGGTAAATATCGTTGGCGAAGTAGACCAGCGCCAGAAATATAACCAGCACCGCAAGGATGCAGTTCAGCAGCCGCTTGCGCAGTTCAATCAGATGACTGATTAGGGGTTGGGTATCTTCAACAGCCATGTTCAGGGTTTATCACTTGTTGGGGAAGCCGGTTCCGGGTTATGGGAGGCGGCAGGCTCAGCTTTTTGCGCTGTTGCCGCAGGCTGCGGTTTTGCAGCAGGCGTCTCAGCGGCAGGCTTCGCGATGGCGGCAGGCTTATCGCTTTGCGCCTGCGCGGTTGCAGGCGGCACGGGCCTTTCCGTCGTCGCAGGCTTCTGCGCCGGCGCTTCAGCCTGATGTTCCGCCGTGCCTGGCGTCACGCCTTCATGGCTCGCCTCGTTACCTTTCACCAGCGGATTATGAATGGTGTGCGCCTCGTCACTGGCTTTTTCCGGGTCGTTCGCCGTGTAGGAACGCTTCATGGATTCCGCCGCCTGACGCAATTCATCCATCGACTCCTTGAGTTCGGGCGTCAGGTTATTCAGGCTCGCTTTTTCCACTTTCTTCAGGCTGTCCTGCAATTCCTGAATTTTCAGCTCCTGAGAAAGTTCGTTTTGTACGGTTGTCGCCAGTGAGCGCAGCGCCCGAATCCAGCCTACTACCGTTTTCACCGCCACAGGCAAACGTTGCGGCCCCAGTACAATGAGGCCGATGACAAAGACAAGCAGCAGTTCGCTAAATCCAATATCAAACACGAATTACACCTGCTCTTTGTCGTGACGTTTCGCCTCGTCGGGTTTGGTTTCGTCAGGCTTATCAGTGATAGATTTCGCGGTGAAATCAGCATCCTGCTGATGCGGCGTCTCTTTTTTATCATCATCGCTCATCGACTTTTTAAAGCCCTTGATAGACTCGCCAAGGTCAGATCCCAGAGAACGCAATTTTTTGGTGCCGAAAAGCAAAACGACGAGAACGGCAATGATTAACAATTGCCAGATACTGATGCCACCCATAAAAACCTCAGCTACTAATGAAGAAGTATCAGGCCGCATTATAAATCACGCGGCCATTCCATGACGATAAATTCAGCTCGACCGCCGCCAGCCGATAAGCCAGACGACAAGCCCCCCTGCAATCAGCCAGGCGGGCGTCATCTCCCAGTCGGGCCGGTTAATAAGCAGCAGCGTGCCGCTCAAAAAGAGCGTGGCGCCGACGCCAAACAGGTAACGAGACTGCCCCTGCCGGACGCGGTGAGCGTGCAACTCATTGGCAATCTTATCAACGCTTTGTTGCAGTTGTTTGCCCTGACGCAAACTGTTGTAAACCAGTTCCGGCAGATCCGGCAGTTTTTCCACCCAGTAGGGCGATTTTTCTTTCACTGCGCGCACCAGCGCCGGGAAGCCCACCTGATCTTTGATCCAGGTTTCCAGAAAAGGTTTCGCCGTTTTCCATAAATCGAGTTGCGGATAGAGCTGACGCCCTACGCCTTCAATATAAAGCAGCGTTTTTTGCAGCAGCACCAGCTGCGGCTGCACTTCCATATTAAAGCGACGCGCTGTGTTAAAGAGGTTCAGCAACACATGCCCGAACGAGATTTCCGCCAGCGGTTTTTCAAAAATAGGCTCGCACACGGTACGGATAGCGAACTCAAACTCTTCAACGTTGGTATCAGGCGGCACCCAGCCGGAATCAACATGCAGCTCCGCCACTTTGCGATAATCACGATTGAAGAACGCGATAAAGTTTTCCGCCAGATAGCGTTTATCTTCTTTGTTAAGCGAGCCGACAATACCGCAGTCGATACCGATATACTGCGGATCCTCCGGATGCTCATAGCTGACAAAAATGTTGCCTGGGTGCATATCGCCGTGAAAGAAGCTGTCGCGAAAGACCTGGGTAAAGAAAACGCGTACGCCGCGCTCGGCCAGCAGCTTCATGTTCGTGCCGTTTTTTTCCAGCGCCGCCACATCCGAAACGGGAATGCCGTAAATGCGCTCCATCACCAACATGTTCTGGCTGCAATAGTCGGAGTAAACCTCCGGCACATAGAGCATTTTGCTGTTTTCAAAATTACGGCGCAGCTGGATTGCGTTAGCGGCTTCTCTAAGCAGATCCAGTTCGTCAATCAGCGTTTTTTCATATTCGCGCACCACTTCCAGCGGGCGCAGACGGCGACCATCCGGCATCAGGCGCGGCACCCAACGGGCAAGCCGGTAGATAAGCTTCATATCGGCCTGAATGACCGGCAGGATATCAGGACGAATCACCTTAATGACGACTTCCTGCCCGGTCTCTTTCAGCCGTGCGGTATGAACCTGCGCAATCGAGGCGGAGGCCAGCGGGTTGATATCGAAATCGTCAAACCAGGTTTCAACAGGAATGCCGCCCATCGCTTTTTCGATTTGCCGCTTCGCCAGCACGCCGTCAAAGGGCGCCACGCGGTCCTGCAACAGCGCCAGCTGATCGGCTATCTGCGGCGGGAAAAGATCGCGGCGGGTCGACAGCATCTGACCGAATTTAATCCAGACCGGGCCCAGCTCCTGTAAAGCCAGACGCAGGCGCGCGCCCAGTTCTTTATCTTTATGCCGGTTAGGCATCCAGAACAGGCCGCGTCGCCAGAGGCGCAGCGGTAGCGTAATACGCATGCGGGGAATGAGCTCGTCAAGCCCATAGCTTAGAAAGGTCTGAACGATGAAATAAAGGCGCCGAATTTCACCTGGCGTCATTTGCCCTCCAGTTTATCCAGCCGTTTGGTTAATGCGTCAACGGAGCGCTCAACTGCCGCGATCTCCTCAGAAAACCAGGCCACTTCAAGGCTTCCTGGCGCGACTCGCCACTCTTCGGTCAGGGTCTCCGCCAGGTATTGCTGATTGCGGCTAAACCCTTTTTTAAGCAGGGAACCGCCACGGCGCACTATTTTGCTGATGCCTTCAGCGGCGATATCGCCCGTGTAGGGCGCAAGCACCTCTGCCGGGTCAAACTCCGCTAAATCCAGCAGCGCGACAAAGTTTTGTACCACCTGCAAATCGCCCTGCACTTCCAGTTCGCCGCTGCGAATAAGCGCAGTCAGCTGTTGCCTGTCCTGCAACTTAGGCAGCACCGACAGCCGGGTAATGACCGAGCAGTCCGCCTCGCCTTCCCACTGGCTCAAAACGTCCAGCTGTTTTTCACTGAACGACAGCACCAGCGGCGCGGAAAACTCCTTCAGCACCACCCGCAATACCTTTCCCTGTAAGCGCTGACGAGCGCCTTTCAGCGCCTGCTCGCGATAAAGAAACGTATTAAGCACGCCCTCTATGCCCGCCGTAATAAGGGGTGTGAATGGCATCCGCTACCTCCTTTGTCAGAACTTGTAGCCGCGATGCAGCGCCACGATGCCGCCGGTCATGTTGTAGTAATTCACACTTTCAAAGCCTGCATCTTCCATCATCGCCTTGAGCGTATCCTGATCGGGATGCATGCGGATAGACTCTGCCAGGTAGCGATAGCTCTCTGCATCGTTCGCTACCATTTCGCCTACGCGCGGCAGAACATGAAAAGAGTAGGCATCATAAGCTTTGCTAAGCGGTTCGATGGTGGGTTTGGAAAATTCCAGCACCAGCAAACGGCCGCCCGGCTTCAGTACGCGGAACATAGAACGCAGCGCTTTTTCTTTGTCGGTTACGTTACGCAAACCAAAAGAGATAGTGATGCAGTCGAAGGTGTTATCGGGGAAAGGCAGCGCTTCGGCATTCGCCTGGACATACTCGACGTTGCCGACCACGCCGGTATTGCGCAGCTTTTCGCGGCCCATTTTCAGCATCGAGTCGTTGATGTCCGCCAGCACTACCCGGCCGTTCTCGCCCACCAGGCGGGAGAATTTAGCGGTCAGGTCGCCCGTGCCGCCAGCGAGATCCAGCACGCTCTGCCCGCGACGCACGCCGCTACAGTCAATCGTAAAGCGCTTCCACAGACGATGAATGCCAAAAGACATCAGGTCGTTCATGATGTCGTATTTCGCGGCCACAGAATGAAACACCTGCGCGACTTTATCGGCTTTTTCCGTTTTCGCTACAGTCTGGAAGCCAAAGTGCGTTGTTTCTTGTGAATCTTCAACCATCTCAGTGCCTGCTTATCAAGAAAATGTTCGTGAAGTGTAACAGATTGGGCGCGTTTGCCCTATGCTTCAAGGCCGCCGCTAAGCGGCCTCTTAGCTTTCGCCCGCGGCGCGGTAAGCCGTTAAGCTATTGTCATTTATAGCGTCCTTTGACGCATTCTGCCCATCCGGCAACGGCCATGCTTCCTCTTCCTGGCGGGCCTGCTCGGCTAAATCCGGATTAATCTCGCGTTTAATTTCTACGCCGAGCGAACGGAAAGCTTCCGCCTGGACCAGCAAATTACCCCGCCCGGAGGCGAGCTTTTTCATGGCCTGACGATAGTTGTCGCCCGCTTTATCAAGGCACTGACCAATGGCCGTCATGTCATCCACAAACAGGCGCATCTTGTCATAAAGACGGCTGGCCCGTTCGGCGATGAGCTGGGCGTTGCGGCTCTGATGTTCATAGCGCCAGAGATTGGAGATCGTGCGAAGCGCCACCAGCAAGGTCGTTGGGCTGACCAGCATAATGTTATTTTTCAGCGCCTCGTTGATAAGTTCCGGTTGCTGGTCGATAGCCAGCAGGAAAGCGGGCTCGACCGGAATAAACATCAGCACGTAGTCCAGCGAGCGCAGCCCCGGCAACTGCTGGTAATCTTTACGGCCCAGCAGCCGGATATGGTTGCGAACAGAAGCGATGTGTTCGTTAAGCGCCAGGTCGCGGGTGTAATCATCTTCAGCATTAAAGTAGCGTTCATAAGCCACCAGCGTCATTTTAGCGTCGATAACCACATCTTTGCCTTGCGGCAGACGCACGATCACGTCCGGCTGCATGCGGCTGCGGTCGGCGAGTTGAATATTGACCTGCATTTCATATTCATGCCCTTCGCGCAGGCCAGACGCTTCAAGCACGCGCGACAGCACCACTTCGCCCCAGTTACCCTGCGCTTTATTGTCGCCTTTCAGCGCACGCGTAAGATTTATTGCCTCCTGGGCCATTTGCGCGTTCAACTGTTGCAGATTGCGGATTTCGTGCGCCAGCGTATGACGCTCGCGCGCTTCCTGGCCGAAGCTTTCCTGCACCTGGCGGCGAAAGCCGTCGAGCTGCTCGCGAAGTGGCGTCAACAGCCCGTTCAGGCTCTGGCGGTTCTGCTCCTCCACCCGACGGTTGCTCTGTTCAAAAATGCGGTTGGCGAGGTTTTCAAACTGCTCGCTCAGGCGCTGCTCGCTGTTCATCATCTGACGAATTTTTTCTTCAGCGTGCAGTTGCGTGGATTCAAGACGGGTGGTGACTTCGCGCAGGTCAGATTCAAGCGAGCTGTTGATCTCCCGCAGGCTGCGCAGTTCGTTATTGAGGAGCTCGCATTCGTCGCGCCAGTGCCGGCTTTGCTCAAGCGAGGCTTTCGTGGCGCTCAGTTCGCCGTAAATATCGCGCTGTTCTGCCAGCAGTTCCGCCCTCTGTTGCGCCGCCCGCTGGCTTGCTATCAACCAGCCTACCAGCACGCCCGCCAGCGCGATTATCGCCAACAAAAAATATGAGCTTTCCACAACGCCTCCTGCCTGAACGGCTACTTACGCCAGCAGCGATTGTGCTGTACAGATGTCCAGACGGGAAGCGTTTTTCTGTAAGGCGCGCCATTCCTGCGAGAAATCGCGCAAAAAGGCCGACATATGTCGGCCTGAGGGGGATTAAATCAAGCGGCGCGCCGCTTCGACCACGATCTTCACCGCGTGGCTCTCGGTCTGCTTCATGGTTTCCGCGTTCGGAATTTCCTGCTGGGTGCGGTTGACGATAACGCCCGCCACCATGCCGGCGCGAAGCCCCTGGCTTGAACACATGGTCAGCAGCGTGGCGGACTCCATCTCATAGTTCATGACGCCCATCGCCTGCCACTCTTCCATAGATCCTTTAAAGCGGCTGACTACGCGGCCGGAGAAGGTGTCGTAACGCTCCTGCCCGGGATAGAAGGTGTCTGAAGAGGCGGTTACGCCAACATGGGTGGTCGCGCCTACGGATTTCGCCGCTTCTACCAGCGCGGTGGTGCATGCGAAATCTGCAACCGCCGGGTATTCCATCGGCGCAAAGTGCAGGCTCGCGCCATCCAGGCGAACAGAGGCCGTGGTAACCAGCACGTCGCCAACATTGATATGAGGCTGAATGGCGCCCGTGGTGCCGATGCGCAGGAAGGTACGAATACCCAGTTGCGCCAGCTCTTCCACCGCGATAGAGGTAGACGGGCCGCCGATACCGGTAGAACAGACAACAACGGCTTTGCCATCCAGCTCGGCGCGCCAGGTCGTAAATTCACGGTGCGAAGCGAGCTTAACCGGGTTTTCCATCAGCGCAGCGATTTTCTCCACGCGCTCCGGGTCACCCGGCACGATAGCAAGCGTGGCCCCCTGCAAATCGGTTTTGGTAAGGCCAAGATGAAAAACGTCAGACCTGGACATAAAAGACTCCTCTGTGGGTCGGTTGGTCAGAAGAAGTAAAACGGCACTTTACAGAAGCTGCTCGCCCTTTTTCGTGACAGGATTCACTTTGATATAAATGGCTTGCATGATTTTTCCATTAATTGGTGATGATAGTCACACTTTTCGGCGAGCAATGATAACTTTCCCTTTCACCCGAATCGTTTTTGTTCAACGGTGAATCTACCATCGCAGGCTATAGTTATCGGATGCGCTAAAAAGGGTACGGAGAATGCCATGACCAGTAACACAACAACAAACGACAAGCCGGGTTTTGCCCCGTCAGTTTCTCCCGTTGCTTCAACGGTAGTTCACACGCCGGAAGATGCCATTCTGGCAGGCGAAACGTCCATTCCTTCACAGGGCGATAATATGCCCGCTTATCACGCCCGCCCGAAAAATGCCGACGGCCCGCTGCCGGTGGTTATCGTGGTGCAGGAGATTTTCGGCGTACATGAGCACATTCGCGATATTTGCCGCCGTCTGGCGCTGGAAGGGTATCTGGCCGTCGCGCCGGAACTCTATTTCCGCCAGGGCGACCCGAATGATTACGAAGACATTTCCGCGCTCTTAAGCAATCTGGTATCGAAAGTGCCAGACGCGCAGGTGCTGGCGGATCTCGATCACGTCGCCAACTGGGCCGCGCGCAACGGTGGAGATGCGCATCGTCTGCTGATCACCGGCTTTTGCTGGGGCGGACGTATTAGCTGGCTTTACGCCGCGCATAATCCGCAGCTGAAAGCCGCAGTGGCCTGGTATGGCAAATTGCTGGGCGATAAGACGCTGAATTCGCCAAAGCATCCGGTGGATGTGGCGACCGACCTCAACGCGCCGGTGCTTGGACTGTATGGCGCGAAGGATACCGGCATTCCGCTGGATACGGTGGAAACCATGCGCCAGGCGCTGCGGGCGGCTAACGCCAATGCTGAAATCATTGTCTATCCCGAAGCGGGACATGCCTTTAATGCGGATTACCGGCCGAGCTATCATGCCGAGTCGGCCAGAGATGGCTGGCAGCGCATGCTCGAGTGGTTCACGCGCTACGGCGCGAAAAAAGGATAAACAGATCGCCCGGCAACACCGGGCGATTTTCTTTTCAGGCTTTACTTCAGGCAGGCGGCGAAGCGCCTCGCCAGCAAAATAAAGCCTATGCCTGACGCAGGTTCTGCGCCGCTTTCACCATGTTGGCAAGCGCCGCGCGGGTTTCCGGCCAGCCGCGGGTTTTCAGCCCGCAGTCCGGGTTAACCCATAAACGCTCCTGCGGCACGCGCTGGGCCGCTTTTTTCAGCAGCGCCTCTATCCACTCCACGCTCGGCACGTTCGGCGAGTGAATGTCATACACGCCTGGCCCAATTTCGTTCGGGTATTCGAACTCTTCGAACGACTCCAGTAATTCCATATCCGAACGCGAAGTCTCAATGGTGATAACGTCGGCATCCAGCGCGGCAATGGAGTCCATGATGTCGTTGAACTCGCAGTAACACATATGGGTGTGGATCTGGGTTTCATCTTTCGCTACTGCGGCATTCAGGCGGAAAGCTTCCACTGCCCACGCCAGATACGCGTCCCAGTCGCTGCGCTTGAGCGGCAGCCCTTCACGCAGCGCCGGCTCGTCAATCTGAATGATGCCGATGCCAGCCGCTTCCAGATCCGCCACTTCATCACGCAGCGCCAGCGCAATCTGCTTAGCGATGGTCTCGCGAGAGACATCCTCGCGCGGGAAAGACCAGCAGAGGATGGTCACCGGGCCGGTCAGCATCCCTTTCACGGGCTTGTCAGTCAGCGACTGGGCATACTTTGCCCATTCTACGGTGATCGGCTCCGGGCGGCTCACATCGCCAATAACCACCGGCGGCTTCACGCAGCGGGAGCCGTAGCTCTGCACCCAGCCATTTTGCGTAAAGACAAAGCCATCCAGGTGCTCGCCAAAATATTCCACCATGTCGTTACGTTCGGCTTCGCCATGCACCAGCACATCCAGCCCCAGCCGCTCCTGCTCGGCAATGGCCTGCTTAATATGCTCAGCAATGCCGGTACGGTAATGGTTCGCGTCCAGATTGCCTTTTTTGAAATCCAGGCGCAGGCCGCGGATCTCTGTTGTTTGTGGGAAAGAGCCGATGGTCGTGGTCGGCCAGTCCGGCAGTTTAAAGCGGGCGCGCTGGGCTTCGGCGCGCAGCGGGTAAGCATGGGCGCGCTGGCTGTCCGCCGCCGTGATAGCCGCAAGACGCTTGCCGACCTGCGGATTGTGAACGCGAGCGGAATGGCGGCGAGCCTGGATCGGCGCGCTCCACTGGTCAATTTTCGCCGTGTCGCCGCTGTTCAGGGCATCGCGCAGCAGCGCCAGTTCCTGACATTTTTGCAGCGCGAAGGCGAACCAGCTTTTCACTTCGTCATCGAGACGGGTTTCCACGCTAAGATCGATAGGGCTGTGCAGCAGCGAGCAGGACGATCCGACCCACAGTTCGCGTTTGCCCGCCAGATCTTTAAGCTGCGCATATTTTTCTGAGAGATCCGCGCGCCAGACATTGCGGCCATTCACTACGCCTGCGGAAAGCAGCCATTCGGCAGGCAGGCGGCGATGCAGTTCGTTAACATCATCTTTGCCATGAATCAGGTCAACGTGCAGCCCCTGCACCGGCAACGCGGCGATGGTGTCAAGGTTTGCCGTCACGCCTTCAAAATAGGTGGTGAGCAGCAGTTTGGTTTGGCCCGCAAGCGCCTCATAGGCGGGTTTAAACGCTTCCAGCCACGCCTGCGGCAGCTCCAGCACCAGCGCGGGCTCGTCAATCTGCACCCACTGAATGCCGCGCTTCGCGAGCTCCGCCAGGACCTGTTGATAAACCGGCACGATGTCGCCAAGAAGCGAAAGGCGGTCGAACTGCTCGCCCTTCACTTTACCGAGCCACAGATAGGTAACCGGCCCCAGCAGAACAGGCTTAACGTGGTGACCAAGCGCCAGCGCTTCGTCTACTTCCTCAAGCAGTTGTGTCCAGGCGAGCTTAAACTGCTGGCCTTTGGTGAATTCCGGCACCATGTAGTGATAGTTGGTGTTAAACCATTTGGTCATTTCAGCCGCTGCCGCCGGCTCGCCGGTTGGCGCGCGACCGCGGCCGATGCGAAACAGGGTATCGATGTCGACCGAGCCATCCGCGTTCTGATGACGAGCCGGCACGTTGCCAAGCAGCAGGCTGGTGGTCAGAACATGGTCGTACCAGGCAAAGTCGCCCACCGGAAGCAGATCGACACCCGCCGCTTTCTGCTGTTCCCAGTGGCGTGCGCGCAGTTCGCGGCCCACCGCCAGTAATTCCTCACGCGTGGAATTGCCCGCCCAGTAGCTTTCCTGCGCTTTTTTCAGTTCGCGGCGCAGGCCGACGCGAGGGAATCCGAGGGTATGGTTATGAATAGTCATGATGTTCTGCCTCTCTTAACGATGAATCCGCTCAATGCGCGAATACCAGAAAATGAATCTGTCCATCTCTTAATCAATCCGTAGTATTTCGGATCCTCTCCCGTGGGGGAGAACTCGTCATAATTCGGCTTGCAGATGCGTTGGCTTTCCTCGCTTGCCCCAGTCACTTATCGAGTAGGCTCCTGGGAACTCGCTGCGTCGCCGCCTTTTTGCAAAACGAATTATGACGAGTTTGGACGTCCAGATGTTTACACATCCATAATCCGCAGGTACTGTATATTCCTCAAGCGCAAATTCCTCATGGCGAAGTGAAGGACTTTCATGATCGAAATAAAACACCTGCGAACGCTTCAGGCGCTGCGCAACTGCGGCTCTCTGGCGGCGGCGGCGGCCTCGCTGCACCAGACGCAATCCGCTCTTTCTCATCAGTTCAGCGATCTTGAACAGCGGCTCGGTTTCCGGCTGTTTGTGCGTAAAAGCCAGCCGCTGCGTTTTACGCCGCAGGGCGAAATTCTTTTACAGCTGGCCGAACAAGTGTTGCCGCAGATTGGCCGGGCGTTGCAGGCCTGCAACGAGCCGCAGCAGACGAAGCTTCGCATCGCCATTGAATGCCACAGTTGTATTCAGTGGCTCACCCCGGCGCTTGAGAATTTTCGCCGCCAGTGGCCGCAGGTGGAGATGGATTTTAAATCTGGCGTGACGTTCGACCCGCAGCCTGCGCTGCAACAGGGCGAGCTGGATGTCGTGCTGACGTCCGATATCCTGCCGCGCAGCGGCCTGCACTATTCGCCAATGTTTGATTTTGAAGTGCGTCTGGTGCTGGCGACCGATCACCCGCTTGCCGCCAGGACCCGCATTACGCCGGAGGATTTTTCTGGCGAAACGCTGCTGATTTATCCGGTGCAGCGCAGCCGTTTAGACGTATGGCGTCATTTTTTGCAACCGGCGGGCGTAAGCCCTTCGCTTAAGAGCGTGGATAACACGCTGCTGCTGATTCAGATGGTGTCGGCGCGCATGGGTATCGCCGCGCTGCCGCACTGGGTGGTGGAGAGTTTCGAGCGCCAGGGTCTGGTCGTAACCAAAACCCTGGGCGAAGGATTATGGAGCCGGCTGTACGCCGCGGTGCGCGATGGCGAACAGCGCCAGCCGGTTACGGAAGCGTTTATTCGCTCGGCGCGCCAGCACGCCTGCGATCATCTGCCGTTTGTGAAGAGCGCGGAGCGACCCAACGCCGATGGACCCACAGCGAAGCCATTATCACCGCTCCCCCAATAATAAAGCTCGGCCAGTGGGGCTGCTCCTGCCAGATAGCCAGGTTGACCAGCAGCCCGGCCGGGACATGAACGTTGTTCATAATGCCGAGCGTGCCTGCGTCCACCTGGGTGGCGCCGTAATTCCACATAAAGTATCCCAGCCCTGAAGCCGCCACGCCCAGCCACACGAGGATGCCCCATTGCAGGTCAGTAGTGGGCAGCTTCTGCGGGTTGCCGAGCGTAAACCAGGCGACCACCGCCACCAGAAACGCCCCCAGATAGAACCAGGAAAAGGCGCTGTGCTGCGGCATCGGGCGCGTTTCCATCAGCCGTTTGTAACCTACCATGCCGATAGCGAAGCTGATGTTCGCCAACTGAACCAGCAGCAACCCGGTCCAGAAGTGATCGCTCACTTTGTCGTAGCGGATAATTGCCGCGCCGGCTACCGCCAGCCCAGCGCTTAATGCATAACCCCAGCGAAGCGGGCGCTTACTCAGCACGTCATAAATCAGCGTGATATAGAGCGGCGTGAATACCGTGAACAGCAAAAACTCCGACACGGTGAGGTAAAGGTAAGCCCGAAAACTGAACAGGTACATCACGCCAAGTTGCAGCGCGCCCACCAGCATATAGAGGCTGAGCGTTTTTATGCTCTGGCCGCGGGTGCGCAGAAAAGGCAGAAAAACCAGCGCCGCCAGCCCCACGCGCATCAGAACAGAGAAGGTGCTGTCGACCTGCCCCGCCAGATATTCGCCAATCAGGCTAAAAGAAAAGGCCCACAGGATAGTGGTAATAATCAGTAATGCCATTGCACCCGTCTCAGAAAAAAAAGAGAGCGCAATTGTAGCGAAGGCGCTGGTGAAAAGTTGCACTATTTGGTTGACGAGTGGTTATTATCAAACCACTCGTCACGGGAGGAGTTACTCGAGGAAAAGCTTGCGTAAATAACGCGGCACGGCGTTGTCGCCGTTGGTGCCGATAACTTCCAGCTCCGGCAGCAGATCTTTCAGGCGCTGGTGCGCATTGCCCATGATGCAGCCTTTGCCTGCCATAGAGAGCATTTCTGCATCGTTCATGCCATCGCCAAACGCGATGCACTCTTTAAGGCTGTAGCCCATCGCTTTCGATACCGCCTCCAGCGCATGGCCTTTCGACACGCCGCCCGCCATCACTTCCAGGCAGGTTAACGTGGAGAAGCTGACGTTAACGCGATCGCCCCAGCGGGCGTTGATCGCCTGCTCCAGCGGCAGCAGTTTTTCATGCACGTCGCAGGTAAAGAACACCTTGCTTACCCCGCGCGGCTCCAGCAACCCTGGTTCGAACAGCGAATAGTTAAACACCGCCTCTTTGAAATATTTCATCTCATCCGGGCGGTGTCGGTTGATAAACCACTCATCGTCGCGGTAGACGTTGGTGATGATGTCAGGATTGTTATGCATCATCCCAAACAAATCGGTAGCGATATCGGCTTCAAGGTTATGGGCGAACACCAGGTTGCCGTCGGTGTCATGCACCCGCGCGCCGTTAGAGGTGATCATATAAGCCTTGATCTCCAGCCCGTCGCGAATCTGCCCGACATCGACATGATGACGCCCGGTGGCGAAAACAAAGTGGATGCCGCGGGCGGTCAGCAGCCTGAGCGTCTCTTTGGCGTAGGGAGAAAGGGTATGGTCCGGAGAAAGCAGTGTGCCGTCTAAGTCAGACGCGACAACCTGATACATAAGATGAATTTAACCTCTGGTAAAGCGACAAGAAGGCTGGCCGCGGTAATCAGTTATGCGCATCGAAAAAATCAACGATGGCAGTCAGGGCTTCGGCGCGCATGCTGTCCTTTTCAAACAGGATCTCATGGTACGCGCCTTTTATGACGTAAGGTTTATCCCCCCAACAGGGATGGCCCGCCGCAGCGCGAAGTTCGCAGAAGCGATCGTGAGAGCGGTTATCCACCACCCTTTCCGCTTCCGCCTGGAGTAACAATAGCGGCGTAGTGACGGCAGTGGCCCCTGCCAGCACCTGTTCTCCTGCAAGGATGCCTTCCCGCACCCAGTGATAGGTTGGCCCGCCGACCCGCAAATCCGGGTCGTCAGCATAAAAACGTAAGTTGCGGCGATAACGCGCCGGGCTATGCGTTAGCACGTTAAGGCTAAAGGGCAACGCGCGCCAGCGTCCGGTGCCGATAGCATAACCGTCGCGCAGATTCGGATAGCCTTCGGCCCAGTCCAGAATCGAGCGAAGCATCCAGTCCGGCAGGCGAATGGTAATGCCGAACATCGGCGCGCAGAGCGCCACGGCGTCAAAAGCCTGCGGCTGGCGCTGCAAAAACAGCGTGGTGATAGCGCCGCCCATAGAGTGGGCCAGCACATAACGCTTGCGCCAGGGGCCGCTTGCCACTTCCTGTTGCCAGAACCGCTCAAGATCGTCGACATAATCGCTGAAATTCACCACATGCCCGCGGTGCGTATCTTCCAGCAACCGGCCGGATCGCCCCTGCCCGCGATGGTCGATGATGAGCACATCGAATCCGCAGTGGAAGAGATCGTAAGCCAGTTCAGCGTACTTTACGTAGCTCTCGATGCGTCCCGGGCAGACGACGATGACCCGGTCGTTGCCAGGAGCGCAAAACCGCACGAAGCGCACCGGCACGTCGTCTACGCCTGAAAATTCGTCTTCTTCACGCTGCTGCCAAAAATCCGTAAGCGGCCCCATGGTGAAGGCTGCAAAGGCGCTTTCCCGCCTGGACCATCCTTTTTTATGCTTATGCATCGGTTGCCTGCCCTGTGCGAACGCCAAAAAATGCTTCTTTTGTGACTCGTAGCACAACCCTCTACATTAGCGTATTGTGGCATAAAAGTGCGCAGCCAGGGAATTTCACATGACCTTTGAATGGTGGTTTACCTATCTTCTTACCACGCTCATCTTAAGCCTCTCGCCAGGCTCCGGAGCAATTAACACCATGAGCACCGCCATCAGCCACGGTTATCGCGGCGCGGCGGCGTCCATTACCGGCTTGCAGCTTGGGCTTGCCATTCACATTGTGCTGGTGGGCGTGGGCTTAGGCGCGCTCTTTTCCCGCTCGCTGCTGGCTTTTGAAGTGTTGAAATGGGCGGGCGCGGCTTATCTTATCTGGCTTGGCATTCAGCAGTGGCGCGCCGCCGGGGCGATTGATCTGAACGCCATAGCGCAAAGCCAGCCGCGTCGCCGCCTGTTTAAGCGCGCGGTTTTCGTAAACCTTACCAATCCCAAGAGCATTGTTTTTCTCGCGGCGCTGTTTCCGCAATTTATCGCCCCGCATCAGCCGCAGGCGGTACAGTACATTATCCTCGGCGTAACCACCGTGGTGGTGGATATCGTGGTAATGATTGGCTATGCGACGCTCGCGACCCGTATTGCGCTGTGGATCAAAGGCCCTCGCCAGATGAAGGCCCTTAATCGACTGTTCGGCTCGCTGTTTATGCTGGTGGGCGCGCTGCTTGCCGCCGCGCGCCAGGCGTAATTAGCGGGAGATAATCAGGTGGATGCCGAAGCCGGCGAAAAGCGCGCCGGCCATGCCGTCGATCCATTTCGCCAGTTTCTGGTAACCGCGGCGCATGGCAGGCAGTGCGAAGAGGCTCGCCACGATGGCAAACCAGGCGAAGGTTTCCAGCGCAATCAGGACAAAAATGCCCATTCGCTCGTGCGAACCGACGTTGTCGCCGACAAACAGCGAAAAGACGCTGCCGAAATAAATAATCGCTTTGGGGTTCGCCAGATTGGTCAGTAAGCCTTTGATAAAGCTGCGTCCGCCGTGCGCCAGCTCCACCGCGGGCGCTTCGGTTGAGGGCGCGCCCTTTTTCAGCGCGCCGCGCAACATCTGGTAGCCCATCCAGCAGAGATAAAGCCCGCCGCCGACCATAATGGCGGTATGCAGCCAGGCCATTTTTTCCAGGATCAAATGCAGGCCAAGCAGCGCCACGCCCGCCCAGATCATCACACCAAAAGTAATGCCGAGTACGCCCATCATCGCTTCTTTACGGGAGCGGCTAACCGCCGTTTGCGAAACAAAGAAGAAGTCGGGGCCGGGGCTCATCAGCGCCACCAGATGAACCAGCGCCACGGTCAGAAAAAGCATCAGCATAAGAAGTTACTCGCGAGAAAAAGTGCAGAAGAAATATCCTGCCACGTTCGGCCAGGCGTGGCTATTGACGATTACTCATCGTCGCCGTCAACGTGGCTGCGGATAAGCGCCATAAATTCACGGCCAAAGCGTTCCAGCTTGCGAGTGCCCACGCCGTTGATGCCCAGCATTTCGCCCGGGCTTAACGGCATTTGCTCCGCCATTTCGATTAGCGTCGCATCGTTGAAGACCACGTAAGGCGGAATATTTTCTTCGTCGGCAATGGCTTTGCGCAGCTTACGCAGCCTGGCGAAGAGCTTACGGTCATAATTGCCGCCGTAAGATTTCTGCGCCACGCGTGGTTTAAGCGCCGCGACGCGCGGCACCGCCAGCATCAGGGGCGCCTCGCCGCGCAGGAAGGGGCGCGCCGCTTCGGTGAGCTGAAGCGCGGAGTGGGCCGCGATATTTTGCGTTACCACGCCAAGATGAATGAGCTGGCGGATCACGCTGACCCAGTGCTCATGGCTCTGGTCGCGCCCGATGCCGTAAACTTTTAGTTTGTCATGCCCAAGCTCGCGGATGCGCTGATTGTTCGCCCCACGCAGCACTTCAACCACATACCCCATGCCAAAGCGCTGGTTCACGCGGGCAATGGTCGAAAGCGCCTTTTGCGCGTCGAGCAGGCCATCGTAGCGGCGCGGCGGATCCAGGCAGATATCGCAGTTGCCGCAGGGCTGCTGGCGGCCTTCGCCAAAGTAGTTAAGCAGCACCAGGCGGCGGCAGGTTTGCGCTTCGGCGAACGCGCCCATGGCGTTGAGCTTGTGGCGCTCAATATCCTGCAATTGCCCCGGCTGCTTTTCTTCAAGGCATTTGCGCAGCCAGGCCATATCCGCCGGGTCATAAAATAGCATCGCTTCGGCAGGCAGGCCGTCGCGTCCGGCGCGGCCGGTTTCCTGGTAATAAGATTCAATATTGCGTGGAATGTCGAAGTGCACCACAAAGCGTACGTTGGGCTTGTTGATGCCCATGCCGAACGCCACTGTCGCCACCACGATTTGCAGGTCGTCGCGCTGAAATTTTTCCTGCACTTCGGCGCGAACCTGCGGCTCCAGCCCGGCGTGGTACGCGCCTGCGCTGATGCCTTTGCTTTGCAGCCGCGCAGCGGTGTCTTCTACCTTCGCCCGGCTGTTGCAGTAAATAATGCCCGATTTGCCGCGTTGCTCCTGCACATAGCGCATCAGCTGATCGAGCGGTTTGAATTTCTCCATCAGCATGTAGCGAATATTCGGGCGGTCGAAGCTGCTGATTTGGATCAGCGGGTCCTGAAGGCCGAGCAAACGCACAATATCCAGGCGCGTGGTGTCATCGGCGGTCGCCGTAAGCGCGATAAACGGCACCTGGGGCAAATGCTGGCGCAACTGGCCGAGCAGCGCGTATTCGGGGCGGAAATCGTGGCCCCACTGGGAAATACAGTGCGCTTCATCCACCGCAATCATGGAGAGCGGCCAGCGGCTTAGCTGGTCGATGAAGTTGTCCATCATCAACCGTTCCGGCGCGATATAAAGCAGGCGCACCTGGCCGGTGCGGCAACCTGCAATCACCTCAAGCTGCTGGTCGCGGCTCTGGGTGGAGTTAAGGCAAGCCGCCGCCACGCCGTTGGCGAGTAGCTGGTCGACCTGATCTTTCATCAGGGAAATAAGCGGCGAGACGACGACCGTCAGCCCCTCTTTCACCAGCGCGGGAATTTGATAGCACAGCGATTTGCCGCCGCCAGTAGGCATGACCACCAGACAATCGCGGCCTTCCAGCACCGTATTGATGATGGTTTCCTGGCCCGGGCGAAACTGCTGGTAGCCGAAGGTTTCCTGCAAAACCTGCCGAGCCAGCGATTCCTGATTCATAACTTCCGCCTGCGCCACGCTTACCCCGTATACCTGAAAATAAAACAGGCGCTATTTTCAGCGCCTGCGTCGGAAACTGCAATGCTTTAGAACAGATCGTTAAGCATAACCCCAAAGCCAAACCGAGTCTGGTTAAAGTTGTAATCGATTAACGATTCGCCATAACCGCTGTAAAGCTGGGTATACAAACGAACATGTTTTGTGACCGGATAGCTGAAGCCCAGCTCAGCGCCGCCATAACCCGTGTTCCAGTTGTACTGGCCCCTTACGCTCCAGATGGCCTCGCCCCACTGATACCCCACTTTAAGCTGGTAGTAGCCCATATATTTGGTGATATCCGGGTTATCGTCGGTGTTGCCCAGCACATACCAGGGCTTCACTTCCACCAGCCAGTTGCTGTTTTGCGCCATCAGACGAGCATAAGCGCGGTTCCAGCTACGGGAGGTCGGGTCGGAGCGCCCGTTGGAGTTATGGTTATAACCAAACTCCACATCGCGCAGCGTCCAGCCCCCGAGCGAGTAATCGGTGGCGAAGCCAAGGAACAACTGCGGCTCATAGTTGGTTTCGCGAAACGGCGAAGATTCGCCGCTGTTGGAAAGCTGCCACCATGAGCGCTGGGTATAAGAGGCGCCCAGCACCGAGTTATCGCCCACAATGCCGCGCCACAGCGGGAAGGCGAGGCTGATCTGGAATTTCACCTCATCCTTGCGCGCGTTATCAGACCAGTTATAGGACTGAATAGCTTCTTTATTCAGGTCATCCGTTACCGTATAGAGCAGATAGTTGCTCTCGTAAGGATAAAGCGTGAAAGGGTTGTCATGCTCCTGGAGCATATTGGCAATGATGCTGCCGCGCACGGCGGGGGCATCATGAACTTCTTTAATTGTGGCTTCCTGGCTAAATGCTGTGCAGGGCAACAGACTGGCTGCCGCCAACAAACCCAGAGACTTGCGCATGGGCCATGCTCTCCTGAACTATCGTCGTTATGAATTATTCTGCCGCTGACATTCTAGCGGTTTATTTTTCTACCGGAAGTCCCTCTGTCTTAAAGTTGAACGCAACAATTACGAAGCATAATATCTACATTCAAATAACTTTTTATTGATGGATCGAGGAACGAGCCATGTCCACCACGCTGCTGACGCCTGAGGCTGCACTTCAGCTTGTCGGCGAAATCTTTGTTTATCATATGCCTTTTAACCGTGCGCTGGGACTTGAGCTGGAGCGCTACGAAAAAGCGTTCGCCCAGCTTTCCTTTAATAACCAGCCGATGATGGTCGGCAACTGGGCACAGAGCATACTTCACGGCGGCGTTATCGCCTCGGCGCTGGACGTGGCGGCAGGGCTGGTTTGCGTGGGCAGTACGCTGACGCGCCATGACGCCATCAGCGAAGAAGAGTTGCGCCAGCGTCTTTCACGCATGGGCACTATCGACCTGCGGGTGGATTACCTGCGCCCCGGACGCGGCCAGCGCTTCACCGCGACCAGCAGCCTGCTGCGTGCGGGCAATAAGGTCGCTGTGGCGCGCGTTGAACTGCACAACGAAGAACAAGTTTATATCGCCAGCGCTACCGCCACTTACATGGTGGGCTGAGAGCGATACTGATAAACTGCGCGCACTTTACTGCAAAGAGCTTTTCTGATGGATGCTAAACAAACGCGGCAGGGTGTACTTTTCGCGCTGGCTGCTTATTTTATCTGGGGCATCGCGCCCGCTTATTTCAAGCTTATCTATTACGTTCCTGCGGATGAAATCCTGACTCACCGCGTGATCTGGTCTTTCTTTTTTATGGTGGCGCTGATTTCCGTCAGCCGTCAGTGGAGCAACGTCAAAAAGCTTTTCAGCACGCCGAAAAAGGTGTTTGCGCTGGCGCTCAGCGCCGTGCTGGTAGGCGGCAACTGGCTGTTGTTTATCTGGTCGGTGAATAACCATCACCTGCTGGAAGCGAGTCTCGGCTATTTTATTAATCCGCTGGTGAATATTCTGCTGGGCATGGTGTTTCTGGGCGAGCGTTTTCGCCGCATGCAGTGGCTGGCCGTACTGCTGGCGGCGTGCGGCGTGCTGGTGCAGCTCTGGACGTTCGGCTCGCTGCCTGTCATCGCGCTCGGTCTGGCTTTCAGCTTCGCCTTTTATGGCCTTGTGCGTAAGAAAATCGCTGTCGATGCGCAGACCGGCATGCTGATGGAAACACTGTGGCTGCTGCCGGTTGCCGCTATCTATCTTTTCGGCTTCGCCGACAGCGCCACCAGCCATATGGGCAATAACCCCTGGACGCTCAATCTGCTGCTTATGGCCGCGGGTATCGTGACTACCATCCCTCTGCTTTGCTTTACTGCCGCCGCCACCCGTCTGCGGCTCTCAACGCTGGGCTTTTTCCAGTATATCGGCCCAACGCTGATGTTCCTGCTGGCGGTGCTGTTCTACGGCGAAGTGCCAGGGCCGGATAAAATGGTCACCTTCGGCTTTATCTGGCTGGCGCTGGCTATCTTTATTATGGATGCGGTTTATACCCAGCGGCGCACACGCAAAGTCTGATCCTCCGCGCCCGGCTACGCTAACAGCCGGGCGCTTTATTACCGTTTTTTTGCAAAGCTAACCTGTTTTAATTCTTTGTTATTTCAGACGCGCTCTCGCATCTTCTGCCTTTATCTTCTGATTGCGCAGAGCCCGGAGCATGAGCGAAAAAACCGCCGTTTATTTGCATGACCAGCAACGCGAAGCGATTCGCCAGCTTGCCCGCTCGTGGCTGTGGCGCAGCGAACTGCCGACCTGGCTTTTGATTATCGCCGTTTATAGCGGCTGGTTCGGGACGCTGGCTTACTGGCGAACCCTCGGCCTGCTGCCCGCCACCCTGCTGCTTATCTTTTTTACCGCCTGGTATATGTCGTTGCAGCATGAGCTGATTCATGGGCATCCGACGCGCTATCCCTGGCTTAACCAGCTGTTTGGCATGCTGCCGCTGGCGGTCTGGTATCCCTATGGGCTTTATCGGGATTCACACCTGGCGCACCATCGCCACCACCCGCTCACCCTGCCGGATGAAGACCCGGAAACTTACTATTTCTCCGCCGCGCGCTGGCAGCGTTTCCCCCGATGGCAACAGCGAATCATCGCACTGCGCAATACTTTTGCAGGCAGGCTGTTGCTGGCGCCGCTTCTTGATATTGCCGGCGTGCTGGCAGGTATCGGGCGGGCTTTTCGCCAGCGGGAGAAAGGCAAGATAGCGATGTGGCTGACCCACGGCGCTCTCCTCGCCCTGCTCGTCGCCTGGCTTAAGGCATGTGATTTTTCGGTCGTCTGGTTTCTGCTGGCTGTCAGTTATCCGGCGCTGGGCATCACTAAAGTCCGCTCTTTTCTGGAACACCGCGCCGCTGAAGAGCCGCAGGCCCGTTCCGTCATCAACGAGGCCGCATGGCCCTGGCGGCTGCTGTTTTTAAATCTGAACTATCATTCAGTACATCACGATCTGCCTGGTCTGCCCTGGTACGGGCTGCGCACGGTTTATTTGCTCTGGCGAAAAGAGTATCAGCAACGCAACCACGGCTTTGTGGTGCAAGGCTACCGTGAATGGCTGCGCCGTTATCTGTTTACTGCGGTGGATGTAACGGCGCATCCCGCTACTTTTGCGGCTGAAAAGGGTTCAGTAAACAATGAGTAACTGTGTGGCGCTGCCGATGTATGACGTTTATCCGCCTGCTACCGATGCGCTGTGGGCGGCGCTGCGCCCGTTACTGAAAGAGCAAGGCATAACGCAGGAGATAACGTTTACTCGCCCGTCCCATCTGTTTGAGCACTGGCAGGACGATGCTCTGCTCCTGAGCCAGACCTGCGGCTATCCTCTTACTACGCAGCTGCCCGACGTTCAGACGGTAGGCTGTTTTCATTATTCCGCTCCCGGCTGCAAGGGGCCGTTTTATCGCAGTTTTTTAGTGGCGCGGGCGGAAGATAAAGGCAAAACGCTGGCGGATTTTCAGGAAAGAACCGCAGTCTGTAACGCCGTCGATTCCCATTCCGGCTATAACGCGCTACGTAAAATGGTTGCGCAGCTTGGCTCGCCGTCGCGTTTTTTTCGCGACGTAACATTCAGCGGCGGCCATAAAGCCTCGCTGCTGGCGCTGCAACAAAAAAGCGCGGACATTACGGCGGTTGACTGCGTTACTTTCGCCCTGCTTCAACGCCACCAGCCGGCGTTGCTGGCCGGGCTAACGCTGATTGAAGAAACGCCGCTTGCGCCGGGCCTGCCGCTGATTACCTCGCGCCGGACCGCTCCCGATACGCTTTTAGCGTTACGCAGCGCGCTACAGCAGCTTGTCAGCGAACCCGGCCTGCGCGCCACCTGCGCCGCCGCGCTGATCCAGGGTTTCAGCCCGGTTAGCCGCGAGGATTATGAAGTGATGCTGCAATGGCAGCGGGAAGCGGCTGTCGCAGGCGTCGACGCGCTGTAAGTTCGTAAAAAAAGGAACCCGAAGGTTCCTTTTTTCATTACAGCCAGTTGCGGCGCTTGAAGTAGAGATAGGGCGCCAGCCCGGCGAGGATCATAAAAATAATCGCCGCAGGATAACCGAAGCTCCATTTTAGCTCCGGCATAAACTCAAAGTTCATCCCATAGCTGGAGGCCACCAGCGTCGGCGGCAGAAACACCACGGAAACCACCGAGAAGATTTTGATAATGCGGTTCTGCTCAATGTTAATGAAGCCCATCGCCGCCTGCATCAGGAAGTTCACCTTCTGGAACAGCGATTCGTTGTGCGGCAACAGGGACTCGATATCGCGCAGGATTTCCCGCGCCTGCTCAAGCTGCCCGCCCGGCAGACGCGCCTTGCGAACCAAAAAGTTAAGCGCGCGCTGGGTATCCATCAGGCACAGGCGCACTTTCCAGCCGGTATCTTCCAGCTCCGCGAGGGTGGAGAGCGCGTCGTCATACTCGTCGCCCTGTTGCCCTTCCATAATGACGCGGCTCAGCTCTTCAAGATCGCTGTAAATATTTTCAATTTCATCCGCCAGCTGTTCGATTTTGGTTTCGAACAGATCAAGCAGCAGCTCATAGGCGTTGCCGTCCATCATCGACTGGTTGCGGGCGCGCATGCGATAGAGGCGAAACGCCGGCAGTTCGCGCTCGCGCAGCGTAAAAAGCCGCCCGTTACGAATAGTGAACGCCACGGTGGAGTTGCCGCCATGGTCTTCTGCATCTTCGTAGAAGAAAAAGGAGTGAATGTGCAGCCCGTCTTCGTCTTCGAAGAAACGGGCGGAGGCTTCGATATCCTCCAGCTCTGGACGCGTTGCCAGGCTCTGGCCAAGTTCCGTTTGCACGCGCTGTCGCTCGCTCTCTTCCGGCTCTACCAGATCAACCCAGATAGAATTAGTCAGAGGGGCGGCCTCATCCACTTCAAGGCGAGACAGTCGGTTATTTTCCAGTTGAAATGCGCTCAGCATGACCGGGACTCCCAATACAAAAAATCTCGGACAGTTCGGTTGGCACACAGAAACAATATGGGTTTCAGACCCTTAAACAGTCTGACTCAGCGCGACGGGGAAAAATGCGGTCGCCGACAACCACTAAGGCCATCAGCGTGAGAGGATAGCCTTAGGAGTTGTGCCTGTTTGACAGGTTTTTGAGCCAGCATCTACTGGGTGTGTCCAAGGCGAATGTCCTCTTAGCGTAATCGTGGGCGCATGTTACGCCAGCGAAAATTAGGCGTCAACACGCGCACTTAAGATATAACACTTCACTTATTGGCGGTAATAATGACTCAGGCGTTGGCGTCTGATTCTCGCCTCGTCAACTTCCCCGCCGCAGGCCTGTTACGCCTGCCGCCACACTTTAGTTTTAGCAGTCCTGGTTGCGTTTCGCTAATAAATTATGCCCTTTTTCAACGAGATAATTTCGAAGCGGCGGGTTATGGGCGCATTATGGCGGGAGGGTGTGACAAAAAAATGGCGAAGGCGCGATAATCCGCGCCTTCAGCGCCTTATAAGAACGTCTCAGACCGTTTCAAGGCGGGCGTAAGCGGCCACGAGCCACTTAATGCCCTGACCGTTAAACGCCACTTGCAGGCGGCTGTGCTCGCCGCTGCCTTCAAGGTTAACAATGGTGCCTTCGCCGAACTTCGGATGGCGCACCCGCTGGCCGAGTTTATAACCCGAGTCGTTTTCCGCTACCGGCGCGCCCAGCTGTTTATGGCTGACAGGACGGCTGACGCTGGCGCGCAGACGCACCTCTTCCACGCAGTTTTCCGGCAATTCGGCGATAAATCGCGACGGACGATGATAAGCCTCTTTGCCATACAGACGGCGGGTTTCAGCATAGGTTAAGGTGAGCTTTTTCATTGCGCGCGTCACGCCCACATAGGCAAGGCGGCGCTCCTCTTCCAGACGTCCGCCTTCATCCAGCGCCATCTGGCTTGGAAACATGCCTTCTTCCATGCCGACGATAAAGACCTGCGGAAACTCCAGCCCTTTGGCGGAGTGCAGGGTCATCAATTGCACGGCATCCTGCCAGTCATCCGCCTGGCCTTCGCCCGCTTCCAGCGCGGCATGGGAAAGAAACGCCTGCAACGGCATTAAATCTTCGTCTTCATCCTGATAGCTGAACTGGCGCGTCGCCGTTACCAGTTCCTCTAAGTTTTCAATACGTGCCTGGCCTTTCTCGCCTTTTTCCTGCTCGTACATCAGCCAGAGGCCGGAGTCCTTGATAACGCGGTCGGTCTGCACATGCAGCGGCATATCGGCGGTTTCGTGCGACAGCGCGTCGATAAGCTCCAGGAAACGCTGCAAAGCGCTGGCGGCGCGTCCGGCGAGCGCGCGCTCCTGCAACAGTTCGCGGCTGGCCTGCCAGAGCGTAACCTGGCGGTCGCGCGACGCCTGGCGCACCACGTCCAGCGTACGGTCGCCGATGCCGCGCGTCGGCGTATTCACCACGCGCTCAAAAGCCGCATCATCGTTACGGTTCACCATCAGACGCAGATAAGAGAGCGCGTCTTTGATTTCTTGTCGTTCAAAGAACCGCATGCCGCCGTAAATGCGGTACGGCATGCTCGCCTGCAATAGCGCCTCTTCCAGCACGCGCGACTGGGCGTTGCTGCGATAAAGAATGGCGCAATCCTGCAAGGCGCCGCCGTTTTCCTGCCAGACCTTGATGCGGTTAACCACAAACCGCGCTTCGTCGAGCTCGTTAAAGGCGCAGTAAAGCGAGATAAGATCGCCATCGCTGCCGTCGGTCCACAGCTCTTTGCCAAGACGACCGGCATTATTGGCAATCAGGGCGTTAGCGGCGTTCAGAATATTGTTGGTGGAGCGATAGTTTTGCTCCAGGCGTATCGTCTCTGCACCCGGAAAATCATTCAGGAAGCGCTGGATATTCTCGACCTGCGCGCCGCGCCAGCCGTAAATCGACTGGTCGTCGTCGCCCACGATCATCACCTTGCCGGTATCGCCCGCCAGCATGCGGATCCAGGCGTACTGAATGCTGTTGGTATCCTGGAATTCGTCCACCAGGATGTTAGTAAAGCGCTCACGATAATGGTTAAGGATGTGCGGTTTGTTGAGCCACAGCTCATGGGCGCGCAGCAGCAGTTCGGCGAAATCCACCAGGCCCGCGCGGTCGCACGCTTCCTGGTAAGCCTGATAGATTTTCTGCCACGTCTGTTCAACCGGGTTGCCGTAGCTCTGGATATGGTGCGGGCGCAGCCCGTCATCTTTTTTGCCGTTGATATACCACATCGCCTGGCGCGGCGGCCACTGCTTGTCATCGAGGTTCATCGCCTTAATCAGGCGCTTGAGCAGACGCAACTGGTCTTCGCTGTCGAGGATCTGAAAATCCTGCGGCAGGCCGGCGTCCATATGGTGCGCGCGCAGCAGACGGTGCGCCAGCCCGTGGAAGGTGCCGACCCACATTCCGCCCTGGCTTGTGCCCATCAGTTGCCCGATGCGGTGGCGCATCTCCGCCGCCGCTTTGTTGGTAAAGGTCACGGCCATAATGGAATACGGCGAGCAGTTCTCAACCATCAGCAGCCAGGCGATGCGGTGCACCAGCACGCGGGTTTTGCCGCTGCCCGCCCCCGCCAGCACCAGCATATTGCTGCGCGGCGCGGCTACGGCTTCGCGCTGTTTATCATTAAGGCTGTCGAGCAGGTAAGAAACGTCCATTGGCACCGCCGGGTAAGAAGAGGCAGGAGTACGCCTGAATCCTGGCGGCGGCCGACATCCGGCAACCTCAAGGGTTCAGGCTATACAGACCTGGAATTATATACAGAGTTGTGACGATTATATCAGCGAGGTCAGGGATGCCAACTGCGAAATCTCCAGATGCGGCAGCAAACGGCTGTCTTCTATCTGCATCAGGTTGCCATCCAGCAGGTTTATCCAGCATGCCTGCACGCCCGAACGAATCGCGCCGGCGACATCGGTAGTGAGGTCGTCGCCCACGTGCAAAATTTCACCCGGCGCCACGCCAAGCTTCTGCGCAGCCAGATGATACATATCGCTGTAGGGTTTCGAGCGCCCGTGCGGGCCTGCGCGCAGCACAAACTGGAAATAGTCGCCAAGGCCGAACAGATGCGGCTCGGCGTTGCCGTTGGTAATAGCCACCAGCGGCCATTTTTGCGCCAGCTTTTTCAGCGCGTCGTGCGTTTCCTGCGAGACATCAATGCGGCTGCGCCAGGCGGCGAAATTGAGCATCGCTTCGCGCGCGCCTTCGGCGGCTTCATGCGGCGTTAAGCCCGCTTCAAGCATCACCTGCTCGACGGCGCGTCGGCGCCATTCGGTCACGTCGTGATAGATGTCGGGTTCTTTTTCACGCAGTACGGCGCGCACCCGCTGAAAATCCGCGACGGTAAAGCCGCTCAGGCCGGGGTGGTAGCGCTGCATAAACGCCAGCGTCTCCTGCTCGGTGCGCCGGATAACCGGGCGATTGTCGTAAAGGGTATCGTCAAGATCGAACGTCAGCGCGGCGATCGGGCCCAGCGGGCGATAAAAATGCATTACGGTTTCCCCCGTTTAGCGCGTGGATGCGCGGCGTCGTAGACCGAGGCCAGATGTTGAAAATCGAGGTGGGTGTAGATTTGCGTCGTGGAAAGGTTCGCATGGCCGAGCAGCTCCTGCACCGCCCGCAAATCGCCGCTGGATTCGAGCATATGGGTGGCAAACGAGTGACGAAGCTTATGGGGGTGCACGTGGCTGTTAAGCCCCTGGCGGATGCCCCATTCAGCGAAACGCTTCTGGACGTTGCGGGCTGAAATCCGCTTGCCGGGCTTCGAGAGAAAAAGCGCGTCGTCATCCGGCCCGAAGAGCTCGCGCAAATTAAGCCAGTGCTCCAGCCACTGGACGGCGCTGCGCCCCATCGGCAGGCGGCGTTCTTTGCTGCCTTTTCCCGTGACCCAGACTTCGCCGCTGGCCAGATCAAGGTGTTTGCAATCAATATTCACCAGCTCGGAAAGACGCAGCCCGGCGCCGTACATGACTTCGAGCATGGCGCGATCGCGCACTGCCAACGGGTCGTTGATATCAATATCCAGCAGGCGGTTAACATCATCCACGTCGATATTTTTTGGCAGATGGCGCGGCGCTTTCGGCGTGGCAATGCCTTTCGCCGGGTTAGCGGGCAGTTCTCCCTGGCTTACCAGCCAGTCGAAGAAGCTGCGCAACGCAGAGAGTCGCAAAGCGAGGCTTGAGGCTTGCAGCCCGGCGCGGCGGCTGCGTACGGCGAAGGCGCGCACGGCAGCGCCATCGCATTGCTGCCAGCTTTGCAGCTTCATCTCGCCGGCAAGCTGAATCAGGGCGGAGAGCTGGCGGCCATAGTTCAACAGCGTGTGCGGGCTGAGCTGGCGTTCAACTTTCAGATAGCGCAGAAAGCGGTCCACCGCTTCCTGCAAAGGGGAATCGATCATACGCGTTCAATCCAGCGCTCCAGCAAATCAGGCAGCATCAGTGAAAGTTCATCCAGCAGCTGCGTGCCTTGCCCTTCATGATAATGATGCGGGTCGCGGCTGCTAAAAATCACCACGCCGAGATCTTCTTCGCGCCCCATCAGCGACATCGCCACCGAACCGACGGCTCTGGCCTGCGGCAGGACAACCAGCAACTCGGGGCCGTGCAACTGGCCCAGATAATGATAATCGCCCCCCATGCGCTGAATGCGCACCGGCTCAAACGCCTGGCGGCTCAGGGCGAGATGGGTAAAACCGGACGGCGCGCCAAGGCGCCAGCGATCGGGGAAGAGACGCACGCAGGCGTCCGCCAGCCCCATTTCCCGCGCCCACTTATGCAGACGCGTTAACATATCTTGCAGGCTGTCGGCCGCGCTCAGCCTGCGCTGTAACTTCAACAGGCTGTTGAAGAGATCTTCATTGACGCTCGCCTGCTCCATCAGCTGGGACATGTTCTCTTCCAGCACATTGATATGATGGCGAGAGCGCGCCATATGCCATTCGACCAGCGAGACAGTGCCACGAACCGGATGCGGAACGCGCATTTGTTCGACCATGGCGGCGTTGCGGATAAAAAAGTCAGGATTGTTCAGCAGGTAGTCGCATACCGCCTCGTCATCCAGCTCCACGAGGCTTGCCTGCTGTTCCCCGGCATTAGTCATAGATGTATGAACCCGTCATAAACATGAGTTGCAGGCCCGGTCATATACAGCGGATGACCCGGTCCTTTCCAGGCGATATCCAGCCGCCCGCCGGGCAGGTCCACGCGCACCTGCTCGGCCAGCAGCCCTTGTTGGATGCCTACCGCCACCGCACCACAGGCGCCGCTTCCGCAGGCCTGGGTTTCTCCCGCCCCGCGTTCGAACACGCGCAGCCGGATATGTTCCTGATTCATGACCTGCATAAAGCCGATATTGGCGCGCTCCGGAAAGCGTTCGTGGCTTTCCATTACCGGCCCCAATGTTTCCACCGGCGCGGTAGCCACGTCATCCACCTGAATCACGCAGTGCGGGTTGCCCATCGACACTACGCCGCACAGTATGGTCTGCTCGGCGGCGCGCATGATATAGGTTTTCTCTGCCTTGTTGGCGCGAAACGGCACTTTCGCCGGGTCGAATACCGGCTCGCCCATATTAACGCGAACCAGCTCGTTCTCATCCACGCTCAGAACCATGCGGCCATTGGCGGTGCTGACGCGAATATCGCGCTTGTTGGTCAGCCCCTTAAGGCGAACAAAACGGGCGAAGCAGCGCGCGCCATTGCCGCACTGAGAGACTTCGCTGCCGTCGGCATTGAAAATGCGGTAGTGGAAATCAAGGTCTGGATCGTAAGGCGGTTCGACGATCAGCAGTTGATCGAAGCCAACGCCAAGATGCCGGTCCGCCAGACGGCGGATCAATTCAGGCGAAAAAAAGACATTTTGTGTCACCGCGTCAACGACCATAAAGTCGTTACCAAGGCCATGCATCTTAGAGAATTGCATTTTTTACTCCGTTTGCGCGGTTACGCGGCGCGATCGCTAATAAATCACCTGGGTCGGGCCGTCGTTATCGCCACGGTCGTTGCGGTTTGGCGTGACAGTTTGCGGTTGCGCCTGCGGAGCAGGAGTCGGTTTCGCCTGAGTGTCCGCTGGCGGAAAATAAAGCGGGCCTTTAAGGCCGCAGCCTGAGAGGCTAAAAAGCGTTAATACCAGCGCCAGCGAACGGAACATCGTCTTCATTTATCGGTTGCCTGTGGTTCATTTATTCTGCTTTCTATCATCGCAGGTGAACCCTGAAAAGCAATAGTTTGCATACTCGCGCGTAACGGAAAACCGCTTGTCCGACAGAAACGCCCGTGCAGCGCGGTTTCTATTCAAAGTCATAACTTTTATACTGCCGCCACGACAGACAAAAGGAACACGAGATGAACGACAGCGAATTTCATCGCCTCGCCGATGGCCTGTGGCAGACCATTGAAGAGCATATCGACGACTACGACGGCGACACCGATATCGATTGTGAAATCAACGGCGGCGTACTGACTTTGTCGTTTGAAAACGGCAGCAAAATCATTATTAACCGACAGGAGCCGCTGCATCAGGTGTGGCTGGCGACGAAACAGGGCGGTTACCATTTTGACTATAAAGGGGACGAATGGGTCTGCGACCGCAGCGGCGAAAGGTTCTGGGCGCTGCTGGAAACCGCCTGTAGCCAGCAGGCGGGCGAGCCGGTTAGCTTTCGCTGATTACGACTGATATTGCTGCATCATCGGCGCGGCGCCATCGTCCTGATTGGCGGGAAGCGCGGCGCTGATAGCCTGATTGCGAAACGGAATCACCTGCTGGCGGCCATCGACCTTCACAATCTGGTAGAACTGCGGCAGGTTGAAGTTGATAAAACTTGAGCCGTAGGTGAACCGGTCGTGAGACGAAGAGTAGAACCGGCTAACGTCGCGCACCAGCTCCTCTTTGCTCCCCTCGCAGTGGTGATAAACCTCCGCCCGGTTGCTCTCATCCAGAATGTAAATGTTAAAGCCCCGCTCGTCGTTCGTCTCTTCGAAGAAGAACTGAATGATCCCTTCGCTGGCAAACCCATCCACCACTGGCGGCAACTGTACGTGGTTGGTTTCCACCTGCACCGACAGGCCGTGCAATTTGTTATGTGAGATAGCGCCATAAAACTCAATGGCGTTTTCCAGCTTCTGCACCGAAACGTTAAGGCGCTCGAAGAACAGCCCCCACGTTTGCCCGGCAACGCGCAGCGCTTTAAAGCGGCCCGGCTCAAGGCGGGTGCTGGAGAGGCGGAACTCGATACACTCTGAAACCAGCTGCTGAACGCGAGTGCGGATTAAACCGCGCAGGTGCTGGCTATAGCAAAACACCTCAACGCTATCCGGCGGCGCGGCGTCCTGGTGCATTTTACCGAGAATGGTTTTCAGCGCTTCAATCATCGCCTGCTCGCCATTGAAGTGCAGCGTACGCACTTCATTCCACGAGTTGCGATAAAGCAGATCGATACTGCCTATCAGGCACTGCTGCTGTTCGCCGAAGCTGAAAACATCCAGCTTGCGGAAGTCGAAATGCACCACCTGGTTGCGAAATGCCGCCGTCGGGTCATATTCCAGGTTAACGATAATTGCCAGATGACGGATTTCGCACGGGCTGTAGAGCGCTTTTGGCGTAGGCGCGGGTAAACGCAGCGGGAAGTGATGCGATACATCCGCCACCATCTCTTGCAGCTTCGGCAAATCGCATATCCCGTTGCCTTTAATAAACAGGCGCGTACGGGAGGTCAGCAGGCCGTTGAAATAGGCCCAGGCCACCAGCTTGTTCAGATAGCGGTTATATTCCAGCGGCTGATGGCTGATGATGGTGTCCATGTGCGGCGCGCGATTATAAAGATACCAGCCGGAGCGGTTGGCCCGGCCTGGCGGCACATGGATAAAGGTTAAATTCGGTTCGCTGAGATCCGGCGAAATTTGCGGGTTAACCAGGGTGACTTTACCCGGCAGCGCTTCAAACGCCGCATAAAGCTTACGCGTAAGCACGCCAATATCCTGCGGGCTTGCCGAAACGCTCAGGTTGTTGCGCCGTGCAAAGCGGATCAGGTTGCGGTAGCTCTGCATCATCGCATCGAGCAACTCATTATGCGCTTCGCGCACCTGGTCGATTTTCCAGTTAGCGCGGTTATCCAGCATGGCGAGACGCTCTTCGTCCCAGCCCCACTCTTTTACCAGCTGACTCAATACCTCACGACGCCAGCCGACGCAGGCACGCTCCCGGCTCAGCTTTTCGCATACCTTCAGGTAGAAGCAACGGCGTACCAAATCCAGACGCGCCGTATCTTCGATTTGCGTCAGATAATGGGTGACGCGCTCCAGCATCATGCAGTAGGAATCGAGGCCGAAAGAGACGATTTCGCCATCGTGCAGACGCTGCTTAATGTCTTTCGCGAGAAGGCGTGTATGCGGATATTCCCAGGAATAGGCTTCCAGCAGCAGCGTTTTCAGCACGGCCTTATAAGGGGAATCAATACTCTTATAAAGCTGCCAGAGGCTGGCGCCGAAATACTCTTCCGCCGACAGCGAGCTCAGGCCGCCGAGATCGAGCCATTCGTTAGGCGTCAGCACGCCCTGCGCATAGAGGCGCATCACGTAATCGTCGTAATGCTCTTCTTCTTCGTCTGGCACCATATTCCACAGAATACGTTTACCCGCGAGGCGTACGGCGGTGCGATAAAACTCATCCAGCAGCAAGATATGCTGCGTGGAACCGCAATCTTCGCCGCCAAGGCTGCCGCTTTCGTTATGGCGAAAACGGTTTTCATCGATCAGGAAAAAGCTGACTTCAACCCCAAGCGACGCCGCCCAGCTTTCAAGCAGGCTGCATTTGCGCTGCAACAGCTGACGTTCTTCGTTGTCCAGCCATGCCTGATGACAAACCCAGATATCCAGATCCGAAGAACAGCTTTGCCCAACGGATGAGGTGCTGCCCATGGTATAGATGGCGGTGATAGGCAATTCGCCCTTCGCTGTTTCCTGCGGCGGCATGCCGTGGCGCAGCTCAAGCTCGTCTAGATAGTGGCGCTGGGTTTCATCAGGCGTGAAAAAGCAAATGCCATGGGGAACGTTACCGTCCAGGTAACCCGGCATCAGCGGATGGTGATAATGCAATAATGTAGGCAGCAGACTGTAAACCTGTTGGAATGCAGGTCCCATGGCAGCAAGCGCGCGATCCACACGCAGTTGATTGATGGCATCCAGTCTCTGTTTCAGAGTCTCAATATAGAGGTACAAGACGTATCGCCTGATGGTTTCAGTATTTCGAAAAAAACACCGCTCCCGCTGTCGCCCTTGTGATTATGATGGTGCAGGCTGACAATCGGTTTAAAACGTGATCAATCTAACACCTTGCAGATTGACCGTAAAGAAAGATGCGCTACTTAACAATTGTAGCACCGATCCCCCGCTTGCTGTTCCATAATACGAGACACTTCCCGCCTGCGGCGCCGACCCGTTATGACTGACAGCCTTCTGTTAAGAGTGTTAGGATGCTCAGCGGACGATATTTACGGTAACAAGCATGGTAGACAAAGTATTAAGAATTGCCACCCGGCAGAGCCCGCTTGCACTCTGGCAGGCGCAGTATGTAAAACAGCGCCTGGAGGCGTGCCACCCCGGGCTTGAAGTGGAACTGGTGCCGATGGTGACGCGCGGCGATGTTATCCTCGACACGCCGCTGGCTAAAGTGGGCGGCAAGGGGCTGTTTGTCAAAGAGCTCGAAATGGCGCTGCTGGAAAAACGCGCCGACATCGCGGTTCATTCGATGAAAGACGTGCCGGTCGAATTTCCGGAGGGGCTTGGCCTTACCACCATTTGCGAGCGTGAAGATCCACGCGACGCTTTTGTTTCCAATCGTTATAAAAGCCTGGATGAAATGCCTGCGGGTAGCGTGGTGGGCACCTCCAGTCTGCGTCGCCAGTGTCAGATTGCCGAGCGCCGCCCGGACCTGGTTATCCGCTCCCTGCGCGGCAACGTCGGCACGCGGTTAAGCAAATTAGATAATGGCGACTATGACGCGATTATCCTCGCCGTGGCGGGCCTTAAGCGACTTCAGCTTGATGAGCGCATCACCAGCGCGCTGCCGCCGGAAATTTCCCTGCCCGCCGTCGGCCAGGGCGCAGTCGGCATTGAGTGCCGGCTGGATGACCTTCGCACCCGCGAACTCCTCGCCCCGCTCAACCACGCCGAAACAGCTGTCCGCGTTCGCGCCGAGCGCGCCATGAATACCCGGCTGGAAGGCGGTTGTCAGGTGCCTATCGGCAGCTATGCCGAACTGGTGGAGGGCGAACTGTGGTTGCGGGCGCTGGTCGGCGCGCCGGACGGTTCGCAGATGGTGCGCGGCGAACGTCGTGGCAAGCCTGACGAGGCGGCGGATTTAGGCGTATCGCTCGCCGAAGAGCTGCTGAACAACGGCGCGCGGGCCATCCTTGCGGACGTGTATAAAGGAGAAGGGCCTGCATGAACATCCTGGTCACCCGCCCGTTCCCTGCCGGGGAAGCATTAGTGAGCCGCCTGCGCGCGCTCGGGCGAGAGGCCTGGAGTTTTCCGCTGATCGAATTTACCCCGGGGCGTGAACTTGCTCGCCTTCCTGCCCTGCTCGACGCCCTTACGCCTGACGATCTGCTCTTCGCTGTTTCACAACATGCCGCGCACTACGCCGGCGCTGAACTTAAGCGCCTCGGCAAACCCTGGCCGCAAAATGTTAACGCTTTTGCCATTGGCCGAACCACAGCCCTGGCGCTGCATCAGACCAGCGGTCTGCACGTAAGCTATCCGCGCGATCGGGAAGTCAGCGAAGTCTTGCTACAATTACCTGAATTACAAAACGTTGCCGGCAAGCAGGCGCTGATTTTGCGCGGCAACGGCGGGCGTGAATTGCTTGCTGAAACGCTGATGGAACGCGGCGCTAACGTAACGTTTTGTGAATGTTATCAACGTTGTACGAAAATCTATGACGGGACAGAGGAAGCCTGGCGCTGGCAGTCGCGCGGTATCGACACGCTGGTGGTAACCAGCGGCGAAATGCTCGACCAGCTTTATGCCCTTATCCCGGAGTGGTATCGCACTAACTGGTTGCTGCGCTGTCGACTGGTCGTCGTCAGCGAGCGTCTGGCGGCCCTCGCCCGGGAACGGGGCTGGCAGGATATTCTGGTCGCCGACAATGCCGACAACGACGCGCTGCTGCGCGTGTTGCAATAACTCTCATAACGGGAAGCCATAATGACGGAACAACAACATTCCTCCGACGTGGTTGAAGAGACCAGGGAGGCCGTGGAAACGACGCCACGACCGGAAAACGCAGAGAAGAAGGATCGTACCGGCAAAGCCGCTCTCGCGCTGAGCGCTATTGCTATCGCCATTGCGCTGGCGGCAGGCGCGGGTGTCTGGACATGGGCCAAACATCAGGCTTCCGCGCAAAGCGCCAGTACCGATACCCTCGCTTCGCAAGTAACCTCGCTGCAAAACCAGCAGCAGGCGCAGAACGCCGAATTGCAAAATATTATCAAGCAACAGGCGGGCGCGCTGGAAGAAGCGAAAAACCAGCAGGCGGCGATGGCGCGCCAGCTGGATGAAGTTCAGCAAAAAGTGGCGACGATTTCCGGCACTGAGGCGCACACCTGGCTGCTGGCGCAAGCCGATTTCCTGGTGAAGCTGGCAGGCCGTAAGCTCTGGAGCGATCAGGATGTCACCACGGCAGCCGCGCTGCTGAAAAGCGCGGACGAAAGCCTTGCGGATATGAACGATCCGAGCCTGATTACCGCTCGCCGCGCCATTACTACCGATATCGCCAGCCTTTCGGCGATAACCCAGGTCGATTACGACGGCATTGTCCTGAAGCTGAATCAACTATCAAACCAGGTGGATAACCTGCGCCTGGCGGATAACGACGACAACGACGCGCCAATGGACAGCGACGGCACCGAGCTTTCCAGCTCGCTTAGCGAGTGGCGGCAAAATCTGGTGAAAAGCTGGCAGAACTTTATGGACAGCTTTATCACCATTCGCCGTCGCGACGATACCGCCGTGCCGCTGCTGGCGCCGAATCAGGATATTTACCTGCGCGAAAACATCCGCTCGCGCCTGCTGATTGCAGCCCAGGCGGTGCCGCGCCATCAGGAAGAGACGTATAAACAGTCGCTGGATAATGTCTCTACGTGGGTTCGCGCTTATTACGATACCGACGACGCAGGCACCAAAGCGTTTCTGGATACGCTGGACAACCTGAGCCAGCAGAACATCACCATGGAAGCGCCGGAATCGCTGCAAAGCCAGCCGATTCTGGAAAAACTTATGCAGACTCGCGTGCGCAACCTGCTGGCGCAGCCCGCCGCTGAGGCGAACGCCCCGCAACCGGCGCCGCAAGCCGCCGCGCCTGCCGCCACTCAGGGAGAACAATAATGCTGAAAGTGTTGTTGCTCTTCCTGCTGTTAATGGCAGGCATCGTGCTCGGCCCTGTTATCGCCGGGCATCAGGGGTACGTGCTTATTCAGACGGATAACTGGAATATTGAAACCAGCGTGACTGGCCTGGTGATTATTCTTGTTCTGGCTTTGCTGGTGCTCTTTGCTGTCGAATGGTTGCTGCGCCGTCTTTTTCGCACCGGCGCGCGCACTCGCGGCTGGTTCCTGGGCCGCAAGCGCAGCCGGGCTCGTAAGCAAACAAAACAGGCGCTGCTGAAGCTGGCGGAAGGCGATTATCAGCAGGTTGAGAAGCTGATGGCGAAAAACGCCGATCACGCTGAACAGCCGGTTGTGAACTACCTTCTGGCCGCCGAAGCCGCGCAACAGCGCGGAGATGAAGCGCGTGCGAATCAGCATCTCGAGCGCGCCGCTGAGCTTGCGGATAACGACCAGGTGCCGGTAGAGATCACCCGCGCGCGGATCCAGCTGGCGCGTAATGAAAATCACGCCGCCCGTCATGGCATTGATCAACTGCTGGAAATCACTCCCCGGCATCCGGAAGTGCTGCGACTGGCTGAACAGGCCTATATCCGCACGGGCGCCTGGGCTTCGCTGCTTGATATTATCCCGTCCATGCAAAAAGCGCAGGTCGGCGACGAAGCGCACCGCGAAGCGCTGGCTCAACAGGCCTGGATGGGACTGATGGACAAAGCGCGCGCCGAACAGGGTAGCGAAGGGTTGAAGCAGTGGTGGCGCAATCAGAGCCGTAAAACGCGCCAGCAACCTGAATTGCAGGTCGCTATGGCGGAGCATTTAATTGAATGCGACGATCATCAGACCGCGCAGGAAATTATTCTCGACGGCCTGAAGCGTCAGTATGACGAGCGTCTTGTGATGCTGATGCCGCGCCTGAAAGCGGGCAACCCGGAGCAGCTGGAAAAAGTGCTGCGACAGCAAATCAAGACCCATGGCGACCGACCGCTGCTGTGGAGCACGCTTGGCCAGTTGCTGATGCAGCATGGCGAATGGCAAGAGGCGAGCCTGGCTTTTCGCGCCGCTCTTAAACAGCGTCCGGACGCGTTCGACTACGCCTGGCTTGCCGACGTGCTCGACAGGCTTCATAAGCCGGAAGAAGCGGCCGCCATGCGTCGCGACGGCCTGTTGCTGACATTGCAGAATAACCCGCCTTCCTGACGTTCCTCTGCGGGCGAACAGCCGTTTGCCCGCCTCTTTTCCTTTCGCCCATAAAAAAACACCTGCCCGAAGGCAGGTGTTAAAACAGGTCTGTTTGACAACAAATTGTGGTGCTTCACTCAACGTTGTGTCCAGGGTGTTTGATGAGGCGTAAGCGACATCTGTCTGTGGACGATAAGCACCGTAAATGGCTCTGCGTCATTCCGGGGTTTATGAAGCCTGGGGCAAACATAAGGAGTGGAATGAGCATCTACGCACTCAATATAGCATAAGGCGTGCCAGTCATTCACAAACGCCTGAAAAATATCTTTTTTCTTAATCATATCACCAGCTTATGCCGAAAAGACTACGTCAGTTCCGGGGCGCTACGCTCTGTTGTAGCCACGCCTGATGTCTCTTTGCAGCGACACCCATAAGCCATGCAATAAAAAGAATAATAAAAATAAAGAGTTAAGTGTCTCTATAAAGAGACAGGCTGTGCCGGGAGGGTCGTTTATTGATGACGCTTCAGGGAATGCAGGGGAAGCAGAGGGAAGCATCATAAGAAATGAGAAAACAAAAAACCCCGCCGAAGCGGGGTTCAAAATTGGTCGGCGAGAGAGGATTCGAACCTCCGACCCACTGGTCCCAAACCAGTTGCGCTACCAAGCTGCGCTACTCGCCGAGGTACTGCTTTTTGAATTTTTAGTTCAATTCAAGGAGTGGTGCGAGGGGGGGGACTTGAACCCCCACGTCCGTAAGGACACTAACACCTGAAGCTAGCGCGTCTACCAATTCCGCCACCTTCGCATGCCACAAAATAATGGGGTGGCTAATGGGACTCGAACCCACGACAACTGGAATCACAATCCAGGGCTCTACCAACTGAGCTATAGCCACCACTGTAAATCTTTTACTGCCTGTTCTACTCTCGTCGCTCAAGCGCCTTATTAAAATGGCGCGCCCGACAGGATTCGAACCTGAGACCTCTGCCTCCGGAGGGCAGCGCTCTATCCAGCTGAGCTACGGGCGCGTAGCGCCGTTGCGGGTGGGGATACTACGGTCTTAGCGCCCTGCTGTCTAGTGCTTTTTTTAAGAAAATGCGCGTTTGGTTATGCTTTGCGCATCATGGCGGTTATCTGTCCGCTTTTGGCTCGTGAACGTGTCGATTAAGGCCGAATACCTTATAGACCAGCGAAACTAACGCCAAAAAGAGTATGCCGACAAACAGCGACATGCGCGTGTCGTCGTTAATACCCATGCCCACCAGCACACAAGCCAGAAACGCCATCGTCAGCCAGTTCGCCCACGGGAAAAGCACGGAGCGGAAAGGATGCGAAGCGATAGCCTGGCGATGAACTTGGCGGAAGCGAAGCTGGCTAATCAGGATCACGAACCACGGCACCATGCCCGGCAGCACGCTGGCGCTGTAGACATAAACGAATACGCGCTGCGGGTTGGGAATGATGTAGTTCAGACAAGAGCCGATCAGCAGAATAATAATAGAAAGCGTAACGCCCGCTACCGGCACGCCGTTTTTCGATACTTTCGCCATCGCCTTCGGTAACTGGCGGTTTTTTGCCAGCGCGTAGAGCATACGTCCGCAGCTATACATCCCGCTGTTGCAACCGGACAGCGCCGCCGTCAGCACTACAAAGTTGATAATGCCAGCCGCGGCGGTAATGCCAATTTTCGCGAATGTCAGCACAAACGGGCTGCCGTTGCTGCCTATCTCATCCCACGGAAAAATCGTTACGATAACGAAAATGGCGCCGACATAAAAAATCAGGATTCGCCAGAGAACCTTGCCTACCGCGCTGCGCAGCGTGACCTGCGGGTTTTTCGCCTCGCCTGCGGTGATACCGATAAGCTCAACGCCCTGATAAGAGGCCACCACAATACAAAGCGCGGTCAAAAAGCCTTTCCAGCCGCCAGCAAAAAAGCCGCCATGCGATGTGAGATTAGAGAAACCTGTGGCATGGCCGCCATTGCCGAAACCAAAGAAAATCACGCCAAGCCCCACCACGATCATCACAATAATGGTGGTGACTTTAATCATCGCGAACCAGAACTCGATCTCCCCATACAGCCGAACCGCGGCAAGGTTTGCTAACGCGACCAGGCCTACGGCCAGCAACGCGGGCAGCCATTGCGGCAATTCAGGGAACCAGTACTGCACATAGACGCCAATGGCCGTGATTTCCGAAATCCCTACCGCCATCCACATAAACCAGTATGACCAGGCGGTGAGATAGCCAAAAAAGGGGTTTATATAACGGTGCGCGTAAACCGCGAACGACCCCGCCACAGGCTCCAGAAATAACATTTCGCCCATCGAGCGCATGATAAAAAAGACAAACAGCCCGGCGATAATATAAGCCAGCAATACCGACGGGCCTGCCCATTTCAGCGTGCTTGCCGCGCCCATGAACAGGCCGACGCCAATCGTGCCGCCAAGCGCGATAAGTTCAATATGTCGAGCTTCCAGCCCACGCTGTAGCTCCGCTTTTTCTTCTGCCATAGATCCTCAATTGTGTTTGCATCTGTTCCGGGTTGACCGGTTATTGTGATGTGGCCATCTCACGTGCCGCGCAGGCCATCGATTCATCAAATAAATGACGGATACTGAATACTGCGCGCGGGCGCATGTTTTAACAATTTTTGGCAAATGGCAAACGATGCTTTGAAAAAAAGCGGATTCTGGATAATAAAGCAGCGGTGAAGGCAAGGAATGCAACGTGCTTTCGGCACGCTGCAAAAAGATCAGAGGCGCCCGGTGTAATGCCAACCGAGATAACGCAGCAGCCGCAGCTGACGCACAAGGCGGCCTGGCTGGGAAAGAAGACGATAAAGCCACTCGAGGCCCAGATTTTGCCAGGCTTTAGGCGCGCGCTTTACGTGTCCGGTGAATACGTCATACGTGCCGCCTACGCCCATAAAAAGCGCGTCGGGATGCACGCTCCGGCAATCGCGCATGAAGATTTCCTGGCGCGGCGACCCCATAGCGACAGTAACAATCTGCGCGCCGCTGTCGCGAATACGTGCAAACAATGCCTGACGCGCTTCGGGCTTAAAATAGCCATCCTGGCTGCCGACGATATTCACGTTCCAGAGCTTTCGAAGTTTCGCTTCCGTCTGCGCCAGAACGTCAGGCTTGCCCCCCACCAGGAACACCGGTGTGCCAGCCTCGCCGGCGCGCGCCATTAACGCTTCCCATAAATCAGCCCCGGCGACACGGGAAACCTGGGCTCCCGGATATTTTTTACGTACGGAACGCACAACGCTTATACCATCGGCATATTTAAATTCCGCCGCTTCAATAAGGCTCCGTACTTCGGCATCCGCTTCCAGCGTCAGCATTTTTTCAGCGTTAATCGCCACCAGCGTACCCTTTTTCAGCGCGCCATCCGCATACAGATAATCAAGGGCATGCTGCATATCGCGCCATCCCAGCAAAGGTAAACCGCGCAGGGTATAAATGGGGGCAGAACTCTTGTCCGTCATAACAATCCTTAGTTAACGCTCAGGTCGGCGAAAGCGGGCCAGAAGAACGGCGCAGGCGGGCATGAACCAGCCCGGCGCTTTCGAGCAACCAGTACAGCAGCTTTGCCATCAGCAGGCAGGCGGAGAATATCAGAAGGAAAAACACCACGCGGGAAGCGAACGCGTCGATGCCTTCGCGGGCCAGGACTATCATGTTGAAAATGGCGCCGAAACAGAAGCTATGCAGCACCGCCGCTTTATAGCGGTTAGTCTCGCGGTTGCCACGCTCGTAAATCCAGTCGAACCATTTAATGATAAGCCCCACAGCAACCGCGCCTGGCAGGATAAACCACACGCCGCCCATGATAACCAGCGATCCGATAAGCGTGGGTGAAATAGCCAGCCCCGAGTGGTTATTGAGCACTTCCCATGTGAAGTAGTTAGCGCTATTCAACACGATGTGCGGGCGATCCGGCCACAGCCAGGAAGGAATAAACACGTAGAAATCCCGCACAATGGGCGCCAGCCCCTGAAAATCAATATGGCTGTAGTTTTGCAGCAGCAGCGCAAAATTCTCCCATGGCGAGAAGGTATCGCGCGTGAGATAGAGGAAAGTGTAAAACGCTTCATCGCCGCTCACGTTCAGGCCATAGCGTTTCAGCGCCAGCCAGAACATGCCGACAATGCCAAACACGCCTGCCGCCACCAGCATCCAGAGCGAAATCCAGCCGCGAATAATGCCGATAAAGAGAAAAATGGCGAAGGCGATAATGATATTGGCGCGGGTGCCGCCCACGATCATGTAAGTGAGCAGCCCAAAGGCGACGGTGCTGACAAGGAAAAAGAGCCAGGCGCGGCTGTCCTGTCGCAGAAAATAGATAACCAGCATCGCCGGAATAAAGAAATAGAAGAAGCGCTTAAGCGCTACGCCTGACACTTCGCTGGAAAAAATCTGGCTGTAGGACTGCAAGCGAAACAGCAAAAAGCCATTATGCAGGAAAAAGATGCCGACGCTTATCAGCGCCACCGCCATGAGGATCATCCATAACAGATGCGTTTCCACCCGGTTCATGGTGAAAAATCCCGGGCCTGTTGGCGCATGGCTTTTCGGGCGCAGCCGGGTTTTATACGTCACATAGTAAACGCCATAGAAACACCCCGCGGCCAGCAGCGCCTGGAGCAAGGTTTCCGGCGGCACGACTGCCACGTTAAAGCGGAACACCAGCAGGCTGGTTAGCGGAAAACCAAAGAAAAAAGTCAGCAGAAAAAGCAGCGAAAAAAAGACGTTAAAGTTAAACCGTACGCGACGGAATTCAAACCAGGTCAGCGTGCCGATGAATAGCGTTGCGATAAGCCAGACGATAAACAGGCCGCTAAATTGCAATACGCTCATGCCATTTCTCCTGACGCGATATGCAGCGCCTGGTGCCAGCCCGCAAGATAGTTTGGTTTAAAGAAAGCGATGCGGGATTTATCCATCGCCTGTAACTGACGCTGCGCTTCGCGCACCACCGCTTCATTAAGCATATCACCGGTAAAAAGCACCGGCAGGTTTTGCTCCGCCATATCTCGCCAGAAGGGGTTATCGCGGCTGAGCACGCACGGCACGCCCGCCTGAATCAACAGGCAAAGCGTTCCTATTCCCTGCTGGCGGGCAAAAATAAAATATCCCAGGTCGCACTGGCGCAGCAGCGCAAGGTAATCATCAAACGCGAGTTTATCGCGCAAGATTTGCAGATTTTCGTCCCGGAAAAGCGCTTTTCCGGCCTGCGCCACCTCGTGGATATAGGCGTCGTTATTTGCTGGATACCCCATCGGCACGACAACACGCACGGTATCGCCGAACTGCTGATGAACCGCCTTAAGCGCGGCGATGTGTTCATTACTGCGATCGCCTGAATTACCCACCAGAAGCGTGAGTTTGCCTTCGCGAGCTGGCGCAGCGATATCGTTAAGCGCCGCATCCATGCGCGTCGGGAAATAAAGCAGTTCGCTTGCCACTTTCGGTTGGCGCTGTTGAAACCAACTTAAATCGCCGCGAGTGGCGAAAACGCGACCCACCCGCCCCTGCGCCAGCCGACGCAAGCGGTAGAAAAGGCGAAACTTCAGGCTGCGGGACACCTCATAGAGATCGGCGCCCCAGATGTGCCAGTTCACTTGCTCAGGCTGCAACCCTCCGGTCAGCAACGCCAGCCAGATGTCGGTATTAAACTGCCCGTGAAAAAAGAAACGCTGCCGCCGATCGGCGCGGGCCATCGCCACTACCGCTTTCGCCAGCGTTTTTTTGTCAGGAAACTGGCGGATCCGCAGCGCAGGAAACGCATGCGCCAACTGCGCGTCGCTGGAAACGACCATGAACTCGCGCGCCTGCGGATGGGCTGACGCCAGCTCGTCATTAAAAAATTGCAGTACCGTCTGGTTATGATGGGGAATATCAGACCCCAGAATGTGCATCAATGCTGTCATGCCTGCCTGCGCCACAATAAAAATACGCCGCTACAGAGAGCGAAATAGACAATATACGTCGCCATATAAGCCTGGGCCGCACCTGCGGCGCCATGCGCCGGGATGAGCCAGTGCGAAAAGGCGGTTAATAAAGCAAACTGGCTGATTTCCGTCAAAATATAAAAGCGCAGCGACGCTTTGGCGAGGACGAGATAACCAAAGACGTAAGCGCCTACTTTCATGACATCGCCCACCAGTTGCCAGGCAAAGAGATCGCGCATGGCGGTAAACTTCGGCGAAAAGAGCAGCCAAATCGCCACGTCGCGCAGCAGCCATACGGCGAAGCTCGCCGCCGCTACCGCAGGCAACACGAACTTCAGCGAACGCAAAATCTCACGGGTAATCTCTTCTTTTGCCTGGAGGCGCGAAAGCGTCGGCAACAGATAAACGCTAAAAGAGGCGGTGATGAACTGAAGATAAGCATCGGAAATGCTGCTTACCCCTTGCCAAATCCCAACCTCTTCCCAGCTATAGTGAGACGCCAGCAGGTTTCGCATCATCACGTAAGCCACTGGCAGCGTGACGGAGGTAATGAGCGCCATCAGGGTAAACTTCCCCAAATGCGCCGCCAGCACCCGGTCCCAGCCGGGTTTCAGATAGCCTTTCGGCAGATGGCTGCGCCGGCGAAGCATAAACGCAGCGGGGATAACCACCAGCGCAGGCACGAGCGCCAGCCCAAGCAGCGCGCCCTCGTAACCACCAAGACGAAAACAGGCGTAATACGCGATAACGCCAATCAGACTCCCGGCGATCAACGCCAGCGCATTGCCTGCGGCGTCGCGAAAGCCTTTGATAATGGCCAGGCTCAGGTTCGCCCAGGCGATACCCATTTGCACGAGCGCAACCAGCCGCACGACGTTTTGATAGTTATCGTGACCGAAAAGCCCGATGCTGATCGGCCTCGCGGCAAGCAAAAAGATAACCGCCAGCAAGGTGGAAAAAGCGAGCACCATCGCCGCCGCTGTGCGTGTGACTTTGTGCAGTTCAGCTGGATCATCCCGATGCTGCGCAACAAGCTTAGTCACTCCGTTAAAAATTCCGGCGCCCGCAAGCACGCCAAGCACCGTCACCAGCTGGCGGAAGTTACCTGCCTGCCCCACGCCTGTTGGACCAAACGCTACCGCCAGCAGCTTTACCACCAGTAAACCGGCGCCAATTTTTACCAGTGTGGACGCGGCGGTCCACACCGAAGCTTTAGCCAGAGACATGTCAGCCGAAGTAGCTTAACAGAGAGGAAATAACCGTCCGCTGGTTTACCGGCGACAGATTATAGAAAAGCGGCAGGCGCACCAGTCGTTCGCTTTCGCGGGTGGTGTAACGATCTTCACCATGGAAGTAGCCAAACTTTTCCCCTGCCGGGCTATTGTGCAGAGGAATGTAATGGAATACCGCCAGGATCTCCGCCTCTTTCAGATAAGCGATAAGCTCGCTGCGGTCGTCAATATCGCGAAGCTTGATGTAAAACATATGCGCGTTATGGCTGCACGCCTGCGGCACTGAAGGCAGTTCAATGCGTCCGGCGCGCGCCAGCGGCGTCAGCGCGTCAAAGTAAGTCTGCCACAGCGCCAGGCGCTGCTGGTTAATACGATCCGCCGCCTCAAGCTGCGCCCACAGATACGCCGCCTGAAGGTCAGACATCAGGTAGCTGGAGCCGATATCGCGCCAGGTATATTTATCGACCTGCCCGCGGAAAAACTGGCTGCGGTTAGTGCCTTTTTCACGGATGATTTCCGCGCGCTCCACCAGCGCCGGGTCATTGATAAGCGTCGCGCCGCCTTCGCCGCCCGCGGTGTAGTTTTTCGTTTCATGGAAGCTGAAACAGCCTACATGCCCGATAGTGCCCAACGCGCGCCCTTTGTAAGTAGACATCACGCCCTGGGCGGCATCTTCCACGACATACAGGTTGTGCTTTCTGGCGATCGCCATGATGGCGTCCATCTCGCACGCTACGCCCGCATAATGCACGGGCACGATAGCGCGCGTTTTTTCCGTTATCGCAGCTTCAATCAGGCTTTCATCGATATTCATGGTATCGGGACGGATATCCACAAAAACGATAGTCGCGCCGCGCAGCACAAAAGCGTTAGCGGTGGAAACAAAGGTATAGCTTGGCATGATCACTTCATCGCCCGGCTGGATGTCGACCAGAATCGCGGCCATTTCAAGCGAAGCGGTACAGGAAGGCGTTAATAACACCTTTTTACTGCCGAAGCGCTGTTCAAGCCACTGCTGGCACCGGCGGGTAAAACCGCCGTCGCCGCACAGCTTGCCGCTGCCCATCGCCGACTGCATATAATCGACTTCTGTACCTACCACTGGCGGAGCATTAAATGGGATCATGTTTTCACCTGTAAAGCCAGTAAGCGGTGCTTTCCACATTCGCACCGCTTTGAATATAGCGGCGAAGCGCAGCGGTGTTGCCAACCTGCGTCGCCACCCGCAGCGTGGATAGCCCACGCGCTTCGCACCAGCCTTGCGCCGCCTGCATCAGCGTTTCGCCGATGCCGCGCCCCGCCAGCAGACCGATGCGAGCTTCCTGTTCATTTAACTGCCGCAGCGTAACAAAGCCGCGCAACGCGCCATCCGGCGCCTGCATGACCAGGCAGGCGTGGTCGAATGCGCCTTTTACCGCATTTTCCACCCACTGCGCATAAAAGTTGCCGCTGGCTTGCGGCGCATACCACGGCGCGCGAAAACGGCTTTGCGCAAAAGCGGAAGCCGCTAACTCGCGCAGCGCCGGTAGCGAGCTTTCTTGCGCCTCAAGCAGCGAAGTGGAAGGCAACCCGGCTTTGACAGGCAGGGCTAAATCCACCTCGCCTTCCACCAGTTGAAAGCCGAGTTGTTGCAGCGCGTCGAGTAACTCAATGCGCTGCGCCGGCACTTTTACCTGCACTCGCTGCCATGCGTCCAGTTGCGCGATATCCAGCTCGGGCGCATCGTCAGCGAAACGCACAATGGCGCTGCGCAGGCCAAAAAACTGGTTTTCCCAGTCAAGAGAGGCCAGGTTCGCTTTTATCATCGTCTTTTTCTCCCTCGGCTCATCGCAACAGCGCCTGTTGCGTCAGCGCCATACGCCTTTGGTATCGACGACCCACTGCTGCGCAATGGCTTCACCGGCAATCGCTTTAAACTGGTGGTGATCAACCAGCATGACCAGCACATCCGCGTCACGCAGCGCTTCTTCAAGCGTCGCCAGATGACATTTGCCGATAAGCTTTTTCGGCAGGGCATGGATATTGGGTTCAACAACCTGCGTGTCACCGGCGTGCCAGTCAGCAATCAGCTCAGCGATTTCCATCGCCGGGCTTTCACGCAAGTCATCAATGTTGGGCTTAAACGCCAGGCCAAAACAGGCGATTTTCAGTTCAGACGCGCGTTTATTGGTGGCGGCCAGACAATCAGCCACGGCGTTTTTCACCTGGTTGACGACCCAGTGCGGCTTGCTGTCGTTCACTTCACGCGCCGTACGAATAAGACGCGCCTGCTTAGGATTTTGCGCCACGATAAACCATGGGTCGACGGCGATACAGTGACCGCCGACGCCCGGGCCTGGCTGTAGGATATTCACGCGAGGATGGCGGTTAGCAAGGCGGATAAGTTCCCAGACGTTAATGCCCTGTTCCGCGCAGATGAGCGAGAGCTCGTTGGCGAAAGCGATGTTCACGTCGCGAAAGCTGTTTTCAGTGAGCTTGCACATTTCTGCCGTACGGGCGTTCGTCACCACGCATTCGCCTTCCAGGAAGATTTTATAAAGTTCGCTGGCGCGGGCGGAACAGGCAGACGTCATCCCGCCTATTACACGATCGTTTTTAATCAGTTCGACCATTACCTGACCGGGCAGAACGCGCTCCGGACAGTAAGCGATATTAATATCAGCGCTTTCGCCCGCCTGCTGCGGAAAAGTTAAGTCGCTGCGCAGCGCCGCAAGCCATTGAGCCATCTGCTCGGTCGCGCCGACGGGCGAAGTCGATTCAAGAATAACCAGCGCGCCTTTTTTTAATACGGGCGCAATGGATTCCGCGGCTGCCTGCACATAAGCCATATCGGGTTCATAATCGCCCTTGAACGGCGTGGGTACGGCAATCAGAAAAGCATCGGCTTCTTGCGGGCGCGTGCTGGCGCGCAGATATCCTTCCTGTACCGCTGCTTTCACCACCTGACCCAGTTCAGGCTCAACGATATGAATTTCACCACGGTTAATGGTGTCAACAGCGTGCTGGTTAATATCGACACCAATGACTGCTTTTTTCCGTGAAGCGAAAGCCGCGGCAGTTGGCAAACCGATATATCCCAGACCAATCACTGAGATGGTATTAAAATTCATACTGATATCCGATTATTTTTCAGTGCGTGCAGAATCCGTTCACAGGCCTGCCCGTCGCCGTAAGGGTTATGAGCACGGCTCATGGCCTGATACTCATCCTCGTTATGAAGTAAGTTCATGACTTCATGAACTATGCGCTCGCTATTTGTGCCCACCAGGCGAACGGTTCCGGCGCTTACCGCCTCCGGCCGCTCTGTTGTGTCTCGCATCACCAGTACTGGCTTGCCAAGCGATGGCGCTTCTTCCTGAATGCCGCCTGAGTCCGTCAAAATCAACCATGCATGGTTCATCAACCAGACGAAGGGGAGATATTCCTGGGGCTCGATGAGTATCACATTGTCAACATGACCCAGAATACGTTTCACCGGCTCCAGCACGTTGGGGTTCATATGGACAGGATAAACAATCTGTACATCCTGATTTTGCGCAGCTATGTCGGCCAGCGCTTTGCAGATTTGCTCAAACCCTGCGCCAAAGCTTTCGCGGCGGTGGCCGGTGACCAGGATAAGTTTTTTGGCGCTATCCAGAAATGGATATTGCGCAGCCAGCGAGCCGCGCAGCTTATCATCCGCCATCACACGGTCGCGAACGGAAATCAGCGCATCAACAACCGTGTTGCCCGTAACGAAGATATGCTTCTTCGCTATGTTTTCGCGCAGCAAGTTTTGTCGGGAAGTCTCTGTCGGCGCAAAATGGAATGTCGCCAGACGCCCTGTCAGCGTACGGTTAGCCTCTTCAGGCCAGGGCGAATAAAGATCGCCTGTGCGTAACCCCGCCTCCACATGGCCTACAGGAATACGCTGATAGAACGCCGCCAGACTCGCCGCCATGGTTGTCGTCGTATCGCCATGCACCAACACCACATCCGGGCGGAACGACTCCAGAACAGGCTTCAGCCCTTCAAGGATGCGACAGGTGATTTCCGTAAGCCCCTGGCCCGGCTTCATAATGTTTAAATCATAGTCCGGGACAATGGAAAAAAGATGCAGGACTTGATCCAGCATTTCACGATGCTGCGCAGTAACGCATACCCTTGCTTCAAAATAAGGATCTTTTGCCAGCGCGTGCACCAACGGCGCCATTTTTATGGCTTCCGGACGCGTGCCAAAAACGGTTAATACTTTCACAACGTTTCTCTTAAGTTTACTGATGCAAGCCAGACCGCTTGCGCCAAAGCGCCGTTGTTACTCTGGACGACGGCGAGCCAGTGCAACGCCTGCGCCAGTCAGCACGCCAACAATTCCCCACATAATCATCAGGAAGGCGCGGCGCGGGCTATCACGCTTAACGGGTTCTTCCGGGGTACGCAGATAACGGTAGGTTTGAAACAGGGGATCCAGGACAGGGCCCACGTTGAGCGTCGCCAGCATAGCCCGGTTCTGATCATAATCGATGTCATAAGTCGCGCCGACCGCCTGAAGGTTTTCCAGTCGCGCCTGCAATAGCGGGCGTCCCAACATAAAAAGTTCAGAATCGGGTAGTTCATCCGGCGGAACTTCAGTTTCACTGCGGTCAATATTGTGCTGCTGCGCGACCCGCAGCGCCTGTTGCACACTATGCACCTTGCGGTCGTAGATAGCTTTCGCTACCGCTTCCTGTCGCTTAACCTGCGCTTTCATTTGGATGGTACGTGCCGCCCATGCGCCCTTTAACTCATCGTTCAGATGGCTGGCGGCCCGCTGGCTGGCGAAGGCGACATACTGGCGAAGCAGGTTATTGGCATCCGGCCCGGTTTCAGCAACCAAACGGACATTGTCGCTAAGATTGCGGGTGAGATCCCCGGCGGTGAACTGAATATTGTCGATAAGCTCATCAAGCAAAGCCGCGTCCGCTTTGCTGTTTCCGACTTTGCGCTGCTTGAAATAGTCCGTTTGCAGCCAGAAGTCGCGACGCGTATCCCATGAAGAGAGTTGCATGATGAACTCTTTGTAGGCGTCATCCATTACCGAAGGCTGATCGACCGGCGCATTATTCGCTTTGATATCCAGGTTGCGCAGAAACTGCTGTTGCGAATAGAAACCGCCCAGCATGTTGACTGTCGGCCTGTCTGTTATCGCCGTGGCGCTCCACTCTTGCCTTGCAAAGAGCGTATAAACAAAAGCGCCGAGCGCAAAGAGTAGCGCTATCCCGACGATCCAGACCTTTCCGGCCCAAAGCGTACGAAACAGGCCGCGAATGTCCAGCTCGTTTTCGTTGCCTCTGGCTTGTGCCTCCAGCAATGGTTGTTTCATCACGTCCTCGGTTTTTACTTGTTCAGGGTCGGTTTTTTAGGGTTTTTATGTCGCATTCTACGTTTCAGGCGACGGATAAACTGCGCCACTTTCCAGGCTCGCTTAATGCAGTAGCCATACAGGAAAAAAGCAAAGATGAAGAGTATCAGCATGACCCATTCAGGAACGAAATGGGCGTACTCTGATATCACGCCGATAGCAGCCAGAAGCGCAGCGGCAAGGGTAATCAAAACGAAGGCCTGACGGGAGGTGAACCCGGCCCGCATGATAAGATGGTGAATATGCTGGCGGTCAGGAGAAAAAGGACTCATTCCTTTGCGCAGACGACGATACATAATCGCAACCATATCCATCAGCGGTATCGCGATAATCCACAGTGCGGTAACAGGGCTGATAGGGTGCGTTTTACCCTGGGTCGTTTCCAGGAGTATCCAGATAACGGTAAATCCGATTAACGTGCTGCCTGCATCCCCCATGAAAACCTTATAGCGTCTGCCCAATGCGCCGAGATTAAGCAGGATATAAGGCAAAATGGCGGCTATCATCGCGAAACACCACATCGCCAGACTGATTTGGCCGTCGAACCACAGAATCATGCCAATAGCGGCAAAAGAGACGCAGGAAAGCCCGCCCAGCAACCCATCAATGCCATCGACCATATTAAAGGCGTTGATAGCGGCCCAGACGGCAAAGAGCGTCATCAGGAAACCAAACGGCCCCAGCACAAGCTCCCACGACCCAAAGATATAGCCGAGACTGTTAAGATGCAGACCGCCCGCCGTCATCATAACCACAGCAATCACAGCCTGAATAATGGCGCGGATTTTAACGCTGATATCATATCTGTCGTCTAAAGCGCCAACCAGAACCAGCACGCCTGCGCAGGAGAGATAGAGTAAAGCATGGGGAATATAGTAGTCAGCAAGCCAGAAAGTAAAACAGATACCAGCATAAACCGAAATACCACCGACGAGAGGGATAAGCCCTTGATGGCGCTTACGAAAATTTGGTTTATCCACCAAACCGATTTTCTTGGCGAATTTACGCGCAAAAAAAAGAAAAACGGTTGTGAACAAAAAAATACTGAGTAACTCAGTACCGGCGGTAACTAAATTCACAGTTTACGCTCTCTGTAAAAAATAAATCCTCAGGAAGTATAACCGTGAAGGCCTGGCGTTCAGAAGCGCTCTCCACCTTTCATCCCTGGATAGACTGTTTATTATTCAGCCAGATAAGTATAGCTTAACCGGTTTACGACATTTTTTTGATGCTAAAAGTACGCACACGCTCACGTTACCGCTAAAAGCATAGCGCCAGGAACGAAAACGCCACGTCGTAACGTGGCGTTCCCCGAGTTTGCAGCGATTACGAGCGTTTCATCATATCAAAGAATTCATCGTTCGTTTTGGTCATCGCCAGCTTATTGATGAGGAATTCCATCGCGTCGATTTCACCCATCGGATGGATAATTTTGCGAAGGATCCACATCTTCTGCAACTCTTCCTGAGTTGTCAGCAGCTCTTCTTTACGGGTACCGGAGCGGTTGTAATCAATCGCCGGGAATACACGTTTTTCCGCAATCTTACGGGACAAGTGCAGTTCCATGTTGCCGGTGCCTTTGAACTCTTCGTAGATAACTTCGTCCATTTTGGAGCCCGTATCAATCAGAGCAGTCGCAATAATGGTCAGGCTGCCGCCCTCTTCCACGTTACGCGCGGCGCCGAAAAAGCGCTTCGGACGATGCAGGGCGTTAGCGTCCACACCACCGGTCAACACTTTGCCGGAAGCCGGTACAACGGTGTTGTAAGCGCGCGCCAGACGGGTAATGGAGTCCAGCAGGATGATAACGTCTTTTTTATGCTCAACCAGACGCTTGGCCTTTTCGATGACCATTTCGGCCACCTGGACGTGACGGGATGCCGGCTCGTCGAAGGTTGAGGCAACCACTTCGCCTTTAACCAGACGCTGCATCTCGGTCACTTCTTCCGGGCGCTCATCAATGAGCAGCACCATCAGTACGCAGTCCGGGTGGTTGTAAGCGATGCTCTGCGCAATATTTTGCAGCAACATCGTTTTACCGGCTTTCGGCGGCGCCACAATCAGGCCGCGCTGGCCGCGACCAATCGGGGAAGCAAGATCCAGCACGCGAGCGGTCAAATCTTCGGTAGAGCCATTGCCGCGCTCCATACGCAAGCGGGAATTGGCATGCAGCGGCGTTAAGTTTTCGAACAGGATTTTGTTGCGCGCGTTTTCCGGTTTATCGAAGTTAACCTCGTTAACTTTCAGCAGCGCAAAATAACGCTCGCCTTCTTTTGGCGGACGAATCTTACCGGAGATGGTGTCCCCTGTGCGGAGGTTGAAACGGCGGATTTGGCTGGGAGATACGTAAATGTCGTCGGGACCGGCGAGGTAGGAGCTGTCTGCGGAGCGGAGGAAACCAAATCCGTCCTGCAATATCTCCAGCACACCGTCGCCAAAAATATCTTCGCCACTCTTCGCATGCTGTTTCAGGATGGCGAAAATAATGTCCTGTTTGCGCATACGGGCCAGGTTTTCCAGCCCCATATTTTCGCCGAGAGTAATCAGCTCAGAAACCGGCGTATTCTTTAATTCGGTAAGATTCATAATGGTGGGTTCTTAAACTCGGGGTAAATCTCGAACGTAATGTTGTGAATGGAATGGCAGGATCATCCATGCCTGTTAGTGGCCTTCGACTCATGTCTGTTCGCTGTCTGGTCAGAGGAAAGAACGCAGAACTGAAACGACAAGACGGATTGAGTGATAGCCCCGGAATTATTCACTTCTCGCGTACCGCTTTGGTGCTGGTATTTGAATGACGGGAAGCGTCGGGTATTACAAGATTCAAACTAAAAGGTAAGTTTAAATGAAGCTGAAAAATAACTTAGCATGACTCACGCCGGGCGTCCAGCGGTCCGGAGAATTTCCGGAGTTTTGTTCGCACCGGCGCAAAAGTTTTTACGCCAGGTTGGCGTCCAGGAACTCTTTTAACTGGCCTTTAGAGAGCGCGCCCACTTTGGTCGCCGCTACTTCACCATTTTTGAACAGCAGCAGGGTCGGGATACCACGGATGCCATACTTCGGCGCAGTGCCCGGGTTCTGGTCGATGTTCAGCTTAGCAATCGTCAGTTTGCCCTGATATTCATCAGCGATTTCATCAAGGATAGGGGCGATCATTTTGCAAGGACCACACCATTCTGCCCAGAAATCAACCAGGATCAACCCGTCCGCTTTAAGTACATCCGTGTCGAAACTGTCGTCAGTCAGGTGAATAATTTTATCGCTCATGTTTTACTCCAGAAGATTAGGCCTTTCATGTTGGTGTAGCATTAACCAACATAAGGTTGACTTTATTTCACCGGATACGCTTTCGTAAAGCAATAGTTAGCTGATATTCTACCACACTATGAGCAAAACACATTTAACAGAACAGAAGTTTTCCGACTTCGCCCTGCACCCTAAAGTGGTGGAAGCCCTTGAAAAGAAAGGCTTTCATAATTGCACCCCTATTCAGGCACTGGCACTCCCCCTTACGCTTGCGGGACGTGACGTAGCAGGTCAGGCGCAAACCGGTACCGGCAAAACGATGGCGTTCTTAACGTCAACGTTTCATTATTTACTCTCACATCCGGCGCCTGAAAACCGCCAGGTGAATCAACCGCGCGCGCTTATCATGGCGCCAACCCGCGAACTGGCGGTGCAGATTCACTCTGATGCTGAACCGCTGGCGCAGGCGACAGGGCTTAAGCTTGGCCTGGCCTACGGCGGCGACGGCTACGACAAACAGCTGAAAGTGCTGGAAAGCGGCGTCGACATTCTTATCGGCACAACGGGCCGTCTCATCGATTACACCAAACAGAACCACATCAACCTTGGCGCTATCCAGGTTGTGGTGCTGGACGAAGCCGACCGCATGTATGACCTCGGCTTCATTAAAGATATCCGCTGGCTGTTCCGCCGTATGCCGCCTGCGACACAGCGTCTTAACATGCTGTTTTCCGCCACGCTCTCTTACCGCGTTCGCGAACTCGCTTTTGAACAAATGAACAACGCGGAGTATGTCGAAGTAGAGCCGGAGCAAAAAACGGGCCACCGTATTAAAGAAGAGCTCTTCTACCCTTCCAACGAAGAAAAAATGCGTTTGCTGCAAACCATTATTGAAGAAGAGTGGCCGGAGCGCGCCATTGTTTTCGCTAACACCAAACACCGTTGCGAAGATATCTGGGGCCACCTGGCGGCGGATGGTCATCGCGTTGGCCTGCTGACAGGTGACGTGGCGCAGAAAAAACGCCTGCGTATCCTGGAAGAATTTACCCGCGGCGATCTCGATATCCTGGTTGCAACGGACGTAGCGGCTCGCGGTTTGCATATTCCAGCCGTTACGCATGTATTTAACTACGACCTGCCGGACGACTGCGAAGACTACGTTCACCGCATTGGTCGTACTGGCCGTGCAGGCGCCAGCGGTCATTCGATAAGCCTGGCCTGTGAAGAGTACGCGCTGAACTTGCCGTCAATTGAGAGCTATATCGGCCACACTATTCCGGTCAGCAAGTACAACCCGGATGCGCTGTTAAGCGAACTGCCGCCGCCGAAGCGCCTGACGCGCACCCGTTCCGGCAGCGGCCCGCGCCGTACGGGCGCCCCGCGCAACCGTCGTCGCACAGGGTAAAGTCTATGCGCAGCTCCACCTCGCTCTATGCGGCAATTGATTTAGGCTCGAACAGCTTTCATATGCTGGTGGTGCGCGAGGTGGCCGGAAGCATTCAGACGGTGTCCCGCATCAAGCGTAAAGTTCGCCTGGCGGCGGGGCTTGGCGCTGATAATGTGCTATCTGATGAAGCCATGGAGCGCGGGTGGCAGTGCCTGCGCCTCTTCGCCGAACGGCTCCAGGATATTCCGCCAGCGCAAATTCGCGTAGTGGCGACCGCCACGCTAAGACTGGCGGCCAATTCCCGGGAATTTATCGCCCGCGCGCAGGAAATCCTGGGCTGTCCGATACAAATCATTAAAGGCGAAGAAGAAGCGCGCTTGATCTATCAGGGCGTCGCGCACACTACCGGCGGCGCAGACCAGCGCCTGGTGGTGGATATCGGCGGCGCCAGCACGGAACTGGTTACCGGCTCCGGCGCGCACGCCACCTCCCTTTTTAGCCTTTCCATGGGCTGCGTCACCTGGCTTGAGCGTTTTTTCACCGACCGCAGCCTTACCAGAGAAAATTTCGCTGCTGCCGAACAGGCCGCCTGTGAAGTTCTGCAACCCGTCATTAGCGAACTGCGCCAGCATGGCTGGAAGATTTGCGTCGGCGCTTCCGGCACCGTTCAGGCGTTGCAGGAAATCATGATGGCGCAGGGAATGGACGAGCGAATCACGCTTGCCAAGCTGCAACAGTTAAAGACGCGCGCTATCGCCTGCGGTCGTCTGGAAGAGCTTGAAATTGAAGGGTTAACGCTTGAGCGCGCGCTGGTCTTTCCAAGCGGCCTCGCCATTCTGATAGCTATCTTTAGCGAACTGAATATTAAATGCATGACGCTTGCAGGCGGCGCGCTGCGCGAAGGGCTGGTTTACGGTATGCTGCATCTCGCTGTCGACCAGGATATTCGCAGCCGAACGCTGAAAAACATTCAGCGGCGGTTTATGGTGGACACTGAACAGGCAGAACGCGTGGCTCAACTGGCGGAGCGTTTCGCCGACGCTGTCGCTGTAGAATGGGGTATCGATGCGCTAAGCCGTGAATTGCTACGCAGCGCTTGCCTGCTGCATGAAATCGGTCTGAGCGTTGATTTCAAACGCGCGCCGCAGCATGCCGCTTATCTGGTGAGCAATCTGGACTTGCCGGGCTTTACGCCGGCGCAAAAAAAGCTGCTTTCCACGCTGCTGCTCAACCAGACCAATCCGGCCGATCTCTCTTCTCTGCACCAGCAAAACGCCGTGCCGCCGCGTATAGCTGAACATCTTTGTCGCTTGTTGCGTCTGGCGATCATCTTCGCCAACCGCCGTCGCGATGATTTACTGCCCGATATCCATGTTCAGGCAAAAGATGAGACGCTGTCCCTGACCTTACCCGATGGCTGGCTGGCGGCGCACCCGCTTGGCACTGAGTTAATTGACCAGGAAAGCCAGTGGCAAAGCTACGTCCACTGGCCGCTGGAGATAAACTAAAAAAGCCTCCCGCAGGAGGCTTTTTACGGTTTAACCGCCGCGCGCTTTTGCCAGCATCGCTTTGATATTCGCCACGTTCGCCTGCCCTTTTTGCATCCTTTCTTCGGCTGAAACCACTTTTCGCTCGGTCTCCCAGATCAAATCATCCTGCGGCAGTTCGAGCAGGAAACGGCTCGGCTCAGGGCGAACCAGCTCACCATATTGCCGACGCTCTTTACACAAGGTGAAAGTCAGCTCTTTTTGCGCGCGGGTGATGCCGACATAGGCCAGCCGCCGTTCTTCATCAATGTTATCTTCATCAATACTGCTCTGGTGCGGCAAAAGCCCCTCTTCCATGCCCACCAGGAAAACATACGGAAACTCGAGTCCTTTTGAGGCGTGCAGCGTCATGAGCTGAACCTGATCAAGCTCTTCTTCGCTTTCGCCCCGCTCCATCATGTCGCGCAGCGTAAAGCGGGTGACGACCTGGGTCAGCGTCATCGGCTCGTCCAGCTCCGTTCCTTCCAGCATTTCCGTCATCCAGCTAAAGAGCTGGTTAACGTTTTTCATGCGCATTTCCGCCGCTTTCTGGCTGGGCGAGGTTTCATATAGCCAGGCTTCGTAATCGATGCCGTGGATTAAATCACGCACCGCCGCAACCGGCTCGCGCTCGCTAAGGCGCGCCACTTCTCCGAGCCAGTGGGTAAAGCGCGTCAGCGATTCATAGCCGCGCCCGGTCAGCGTCTGGCTCAGGCCCATATCAAAACTGGCGGTGAACAAGCTTTTGTTACGGCTCATGGCCCATTCGCCCAGTTTTTGCAGCGACGCCGGGCCAATTTCGCGCCTCGGCGTATTAACAATACGCAGGAAAGCGCTGTCGTCGTCCGGGTTAGTCAGCACGCGCAGGTAAGCAAGCAGGTCTTTGATTTCCGGGCGCGAGAAAAACGAGGTGCCGCCAGAAATACGGTAAGGAATACGGTTCTGCATCAGCAGCTTTTCAAACACGCGCGACTGATGGTTACCGCGATAAAGGATGGCGTAATCCTTGTACTGCGTCTTATTAATAAAGTGATGAGCAATAAGCTCGCCAGCTACGCGCTCTGCCTCGTGTTCTTCATGATTGGCCGTGAGCACTTTCAACTCGGCGCCATAGCCCAGCTCCGAAAAAAGCTTTTTCTCAAAGACGTGCGGGTTATTGGCGATAAGAATGTTCGCTGCCTTAAGGATCCGTCCGGATGAGCGGTAGTTCTGTTCGAGCTTGATAACCTGTAGCGCCGGGAAATCCTGGCTCAGCAACACCAGGTTTTGCGGCCGCGCGCCGCGCCAGGAATAGATAGACTGATCGTCGTCCCCTACCACCGTAAACCGGGCGCGGTTGCCTGCCAGCAATTTGACCAGTTCATACTGGCTGGTGTTGGTGTCCTGATATTCGTCCACCAGCAGATAGCGAATACGGTTCTGCCAGCGTTCCCGCACCTCTTCATTGCGCTGAAGCAGCAACGTAGGCAGCAGGATCAAATCATCGAAGTCGAGTACGTTGCAGGCTTTCAGGTGTGCGTCGTAAAGGCTGTAGCAGTGAGCAAAGATACGGTCCCGCTCGCCTTTAGCCTGGGCGGCGGCCTGCGCCGGGTTGAGAAGGTCGTTCTTCCAGTTAGAAATTGTGGAAATCAGCTGCTGCAACAGCGACTTGTCATTTTCCACCAGCCCTTCTGTCAGATCCTTGATAAGCGCCATCTGGTCGGTATCGTCGAACAGCGAGAAGTTGGCTTTCATGCCAAGCGCTTTGTATTCCCGCTTGATAATTTCCAGCCCCAGCGTGTGGAAAGTGGAAATCATCAGCCCGCGCGCCTCTTTGCGCCCGAGAGTTTGCGCCACGCGCTCTTTCATTTCGCGCGCCGCTTTATTAGTAAACGTCACCGCCGCGATATTTTTCGCCTGGTAGCCGCAACCGCGGATCAAATGGGCGATTTTATTGGTAATAACGCGAGTTTTACCCGAGCCCGCGCCTGCCAGCACCAGGCAGGGTCCGGTTACGAATTCGACGGCTTGTTGTTGGCCTGGGTTTAAACGCATAAGTTACTCAGTGAAAGTCAGACGAGAAAGCGGATCCCCACGGCAGGTACAGCAGTACGAAGGGGAAAAAGAGCGTGGTAGTATAGCGAGCGTTATTCACCCCACTCAAGGCACGATCATGGCAAAAACCGCAGCAGCAATGCATATCCTTGTTAAAGAAGAAAAATTGGCACTGGATCTGCTTGAACAAATCAAAAACGGCGGCGACTTCGAAAAGCTGGCGAAAAAACACTCTACTTGCCCGTCAGGCAAAAAAGGCGGCCACCTTGGCGAATTCCGCCAGGGCCAGATGGTTCCTGCGTTCGATAAAGTGGTCTTCTCCTGCCCGGTACTGGAGCCAACCGGCCCGTTGCACACCCAGTTCGGCTATCACATCATCAAGGTGTTGTACCGTAACTAATAAAAAGGCCTTCTCTGAGAGAAGGCCTTTTTGCTTCTGCCTGCGGCTGGCGTCTGGCTTGCGGCAAGGCGGCAAGAGAGTACATCCCCAGGAGCATAGACACACTATGTGACTGGGGTGTACGAGCGCCGCCAACGATGCTGCGGGTCAAAAAACGACGGATTAGCGATTCCCCTAAGGATTTTGGCTTGCAGCAAGGCGGCAAGAGAGTACATCCCCAGGAGCATAGACATACTATGTGACTGGGGTGTACGAGCGCCGCCAACGATGCTGCGGGTCAAAAGACGACGGGGAATCAGCCTGCTACAGCGATACGCTTCATATCAGTCATATAACCGCGCAGCTTCTGACCCACTTTTTCAATCTCGTGGCTGCGGATGGCTTCGTTCACGTCGCGCAGTTGTGCGTTATCAACCGCCGTGCCTTCTACCGCTTTGCCCAGGTCGCCTGCTTGCAGCGTCGTCATAAATTCTTTCAGCAGCGGCACCGCGGCGTTGGCGAACAGATAGTTGCCGTATTCCGCCGTGTCGGAGATAACCACGTTCATTTCGTACAGGCGCTTACGGGCGATGGTGTTAGCGATCAGCGGCAGTTCATGCAGAGATTCATAATAAGCGGACTCTTCAATGATGCCGGAATCCACCATGGTTTCGAACGCCAGCTCAACGCCCGCTTTCACCATGGCAATCATCAGAACGCCTTTATCAAAGTACTCTTGCTCGCTGATTTTACCTTCGAACTGCGGCGCGTTTTCAAACGCGGTCTGGCCGGTCTCTTCACGCCAGGTCAGCAGTTTCTTATCGTCGTTCGCCCAGTCAGCCATCATGCCGGAGGAGAATTCGCCGGAAATGATGTCATCCATATGTTTCTGGAACAGCGGCGCCATGATCGTTTTCAGCTGTTCGGAAAGAGCGAAAGCGCGCAGTTTCGCCGGGTTAGAGAGGCGATCCATCATCAGGGTGATGCCGCCCTGCTTCAGCGCTTCGGTGATGGTTTCCCAACCGAACTGAATCAGTTTTTCCGCATACGCCGGGTCGGTTCCCTCTTCCACCAGCTTGTCGAAGCAAAGCAGCGATCCCGCTTGCAGCATGCCGCACAGGATGGTCTGCTCGCCCATCAGGTCAGATTTTACTTCTGCAACGAAAGAAGACTCCAGCACGCCGGCGCGATGGCCGCCCGTTGCCGCCGCCCAGGCTTTGGCAATCGCCATGCCTTCGCCCTTCGGGTCGTTTTCCGGGTGAACCGCAATAAGCGTCGGCACACCGAAGCCGCGCTTATACTCTTCACGCACTTCCGTACCCGGGCACTTCGGCGCTACCATCACCACGGTAATGTCTTTACGGATTTGTTCGCCCACTTCAACAATATTGAAACCGTGGGAATAGCCCAGCGCAGCGCCGTCTTTCATCAGCGGTTGCACCGCGCGCACCACGTCGGAGTGCTGCTTGTCCGGCGTCAGGTTGACTACCAGATCCGCCTGCGGAACCAGCTCTTCATAGGTGCCGACTTTGAAGCCGTTTTCAGTCGCTTTACGCCAGGAGGCGCGTTTCTCGGCAATCGCTTCCGGACGCAGCGCGTAGGAGATATCCAGCCCGGAGTCACGCATGTTCAGCCCCTGGTTCAGGCCCTGCGCGCCGCAGCCCACAATGACCACTTTCTTCCCTTTGAGGTAGCTTGCTTCATCGGCGAACTCGTCGCGCGCCATAAAGCGACATTTACCCAGTTGCGCCAGCTGCTGGCGCAGATTCAAAGTGTTGAAGTAATTAGCCATTTTGTAACTCCGTCGGTGTGATGTTGTGCTTTTCTGTTCGCTACGTCAGCCGTGTCAAAGCTTACGTGAATGAACCCACTATATGACAGGAAAAGCGTTGCTGAAATTGATATATTAACAACGCTACGTTGCAATATTCGCAACATAAAACCGAGGAGCCCGGCCCGTGGATTTACGCGACCTGAAAACCTTTCTTCATCTGGCGGAAAGCCGCCACTTCGGACGCAGCGCGCGCGCCATGCACGTCAGCCCGTCCACGCTTTCCCGGCAGATCCAGCGACTGGAAGAGGATCTCGGCCAGCCGCTGTTTGTGCGCGATAACCGTACCGTTACGCTTACCGAGGCTGGCGAAGAGCTACGCCAGTTCGCACAGCATACGCTTTTGCAATATCAACAGTTGCGCCACGCTATCGACCAGCAAGGGCCTTCGCTTTCCGGCGAGCTGCACCTGTTTTGCTCCGTCACCGCCGCTTACAGCCATTTGCCGCCTATCCTGGACCGCTTTCGCGCCGAGCACCCTTCGGTAGAGATTAAACTCACCACCGGCGACGCGGCGGATGCGGTAGAAAAAGTGAACTCCGGCGAAGCGGATTTGGCGATTGCGGGTAAACCGGAAGCGTTGCCCGCCGCCGTCGCGTTTTCCATGCTGGAAAACCTGGCGGTGGTATTGATAGCGCCAGCTCTGCCATGCCCGGTTCGCGCACAGGTGACGCAGCCCGAACCTGACTGGGCGCAGGTGCCGTTTATTCTGCCCGATCAGGGGCCGGTGCGGCGGCGCATTGAGCTGTGGTTTCGCCGACATAAAATCAGCAATCCGGCGATTTACGCGACCGTCGGCGGCCATGAAGCGATGGTATCGATGGTGGCGCTCGGCTGCGGCGTGGCGCTTATTCCGGAAGTGGTGCTGGAAAACAGCCCGGAGCCGGTGCGCAACCGCGTTATGATTTTAGAGCGCAGCGATGAGAAAACGCCGTTCGAGCTTGGCGTATGCGCACAAAAAAAGCGGCTGCATGAGCCGCTTGTAGACGCGTTCTGGAAACTGTTGCCAGGCTACCGTTAACCGGCGAGAAAGAAACGAAACGCCGGGTTGGCGCTCTCGTCATGGCAGTCGTAGCCAAGCTCGTTGAGACGGGTTTCAAAATCCGGCTCGTTGTCGCCCAGTTCGAAGGCCGCCAGCACCCGGCCATAATCCGTGCCGTGGCTGCGGTAATGAAACAGTGTGATATTCCAGTGGGTGCCGAGCGTGTGCAGAAACTTAAGCAGCGCGCCGGGGGATTCAGGAAATTCGAAGCTGTAGAGCCGCTCATGCAGCGGTCGCGAAGGGCGGCCGCCGACCATATAGCGCACATGCAGCTTCGCCATCTCGTCGTCGGAAAGATCGACGACGCTATAGCCCCCTTCGGCCAGCAGGCTGATTATCTCTTTGCGTTCCTCAAGACCCCGGCTTAAGCGCACGCCCACAAATATGCAGGCGTCTTTGGCATCGGCGAAGCGGTAGTTAAACTCAGTGACCGAGCGACCGCCGAGCAGCTGACAGAACTTCAAAAAGCTGCCTTTTTCTTCCGGGATAGTGACCGCCAGCAATGCCTCGCGCTGCTCACCCAGTTCGCAACGCTCGGAAACATAGCGCAGGCCGTGGAAGTTAACGTTCGCGCCGGAGAGTACATGCGCCAGCCGTTCGCCGCGAAGGTTATGCTGGGCAATGTATTTTTTCATGCCGGCCAGCGCCAGCGCGCCGGATGGCTCCGCCACGGCGCGGACATCTTCAAACAGATCTTTCATCGCCGCGCAGATGGCATCGCTGTCCACCGTCACGATGTCATCCAGATATTCCTGGCAGACGCGAAAGGTTTCATCGCCGATACGTTTAACCGCCACCCCTTCGGCAAACAGCCCGACGCGCGGCAGATCCACCGGCCCGCCTGCTTCCAGCGCCGCTTTCAGGCAGGCGGAGTCTTCCGCTTCCACCGCGATCACTTTGATCTGCGGCATAAGCTGCTTGATCAACACCGCGACGCCCGCCGCCAGCCCGCCGCCGCCGACCGGCACAAACACGCGGTCGATATGCGCATCCTGTTGCAACAATTCCAGCGCCAGCGTGCCCTGCCCGGCGATAACCGCCGGATGGTCAAACGGCGGCACCCAGGTAAACCCCTGCTGTTTTGAGAGCTCGATGGCTTTCGCTTTCGCCTCGTCAAAGTTCGCGCCGTGCAGCAAGACTTCGCCGCCGAACGCGCGCACCGCATCCACTTTGATATCTGCTGTCGCGACCGGCATGACGATAAGCGCTTTTATCCCGACCCGGGCGGAAGAAAATGCCACGCCCTGGGCGTGATTGCCTGCCGAAGCCGTAATGACGCCGCGCGCTTTTTGCTCAGCGGTTAAGCCTGCAATCATCGCGTAAGCCCCACGAAGCTTGAAACTGTGTACAGGCTGACGGTCTTCGCGCTTCACCAGAATGACGTTATCCAGCCGCGAGGAGAGTTTCTCCATTTTTTGCAGCGGCGTGACCTGAGCGACTTCATACACGGGCGAGCGCAGCACGGCGCGCAAATATTCCGCCCCGCAAGGGGCGGCGGATAGCGGTTGCGATTCGGCCATCTTAGCCTCCCAGCTTCGACTTATCGCGCACTGCGCCTTTATCGGCGCTGGTCGCGAGGCTTGCGTATGCGCGCAGTGCAAAGGAAACCTGACGCTCGCGGTTGCGCGGCGTCCAGGCTTCAGCGCCGCGCGCTTCCTGAGCTTCACGGCGCGCCGCCAGCTCTCTGTCGCTTAATTCAAGCTCAATGCCGCGGTTAGGGATATCAATGGTGATCATGTCGCCATCTTCAATCAGGGCGATATTACCGCCGCTCGCGGCTTCCGGAGAGACGTGGCCGATCGAAAGGCCGGAGGTGCCGCCGGAAAAGCGGCCGTCGGTAATCAACGCGCATGCTTTGCCAAGGCCCATCGACTTCAAATAGGTTGTTGGATAGAGCATTTCCTGCATGCCTGGGCCACCTTTCGGCCCTTCGTAGCGAATCACCACGACATCGCCTTCAACCACTTTGCCGCCGAGAATCGCCTCCACCGCGTCGTCCTGGCTTTCATAAACTTTCGCCGGACCGCGGAATTTCAGAATGCTGTCATCCACGCCAGCGGTTTTTACGATACAGCCATTTTCTGCGAAGTTGCCGTAAAGCACGGCAAGGCCGCCATCTTTGCTGTAAGCGTGTTCAAGCGAACGGATGCAGCCATCCTGACGGTCGGTGTCCAGCGAATCCCAGCGGCAGGATTGCGAGAACGCTTTGGTCGTGCGGATACCCGCGGGCCCTGCGGAAAACATGCTGCGTACCGCGTCATCTTTGGTCAGCATCACGTCATACTGCGCAAGCGTCTGCGGCAACGTCAGCCCCAGTACGTTGTTGACGTCGCGGTTGAGCAAACCGGCTCTGTCCAGCTCGCCAAGAATACCGATAACCCCGCCTGCGCGATGGACATCTTCCATATGGTATTTCTGCGTGCTTGGCGCCACTTTGCACAACTGTGGCACTTTGCGCGACAGGCGGTCGATATCGCTCATGGTGAAGTCGATCTCCGCTTCCTGAGCGGCCGCCAACAAGTGCAGAACGGTGTTGGTAGAGCCGCCCATCGCGATATCAAGCGTCATGGCGTTTTCAAACGCGGCTTTGCTGGCGATATGCCGCGGCAGTACGCTGGCGTCGTCCTGCTCGTAGTAACGTTTGGTCAGACTAACGATGCGCTTACCGGCATTGATGAAGAGTTCTTTGCGATCGGCGTGAGTCGCCAGCAGCGAACCGTTGCCCGGCTGCGACAGACCCAGCGCTTCGGTCAGGCAGTTCATGGAGTTGGCGGTGAACATGCCGGAGCAGGAGCCGCACGTCGGGCAGGCAGAGCGTTCCACCTGCTCGCTTTGCTCGTCGGACACTTTCGGGTCTGCGCCCTGAATCATCGCATCCACCAGGTCAAGCTTGATGATCTGCTCAGAAAGCTTGGTTTTTCCGGCTTCCATCGGGCCGCCGGAAACGAAAATCACCGGAATGTTCAGGCGCAGCGAAGCCATCAGCATACCCGGGGTGATCTTGTCGCAGTTGGAGATGCAGACCATGGCGTCGGCGCAGTGGGCATTCACCATATACTCCACGGAGTCAGCGATAAGCTCGCGAGACGGCAGTGAATAAAGCATGCCGCCGTGGCCCATGGCGATGCCGTCATCCACCGCAATGGTGTTGAACTCTTTCGCCACGCCGCCTGCGGCTTCAATTTGCTCCGCAACCAGTTTGCCCAGATCGCGCAAATGCACGTGCCCCGGCACGAACTGGGTGAAGGAGTTCACCACGGCGATAATGGGTTTGCCGAAATCGGCGTCGGTCATCCCGGTGGCGCGCCACAGCGCGCGGGCGCCCGCCATATTGCGGCCGTGAGTCGTGGTGGCAGAACGGTACTTAGGCATGCTTTTTTCACTCCAGTCTGTACATAAGCCGGGCGGCTCTTGCCGCCCGTGCGCGTGTTATTTTGCTGAGGGGTTGACCTGATCCAACCAGCCCCACTTGTCTTCAGTTTCGCCCGTAAACAGGCCAAAGAATGCCTGCTGGATACGCTTGGTAACCGGGCCGCAACGACCAGCGCCGACCTGAATGCCGTCGACGCTGCGCACCGGCGTAATTTCCGCCGCGGTGCCGGACATAAAGACTTCGTCCGCCAGATACAGCGATTCACGCGACAGCACCTGCTCGCGCACTTCGATGCCCAGATCTTTCGCAAGCGTAATGATGGCGTCGCGGGTGATGCCTGGCAGCGCGGACGAGGTGAACGGCGGGGTAAACAGGATGCCGTCTTTTACTTCAAAGAGGTTTTCGCCTGCGCCTTCAGAGATATAACCATTAACATCCAGCGCGATGCCTTCCTGGTAGCCGTGACGGCGCGCTTCGCTGCCTACCAGCAGTGAGGAAAGATAGTTACCGCCCGCTTTAGCCGCAGTCGGAATGGTGTTCGGCGCCACGCGGTTCCAGGAAGAAACCATCGCGTCGATCCCTTGCTCCAGCGCTTCGGCGCCAAGATAGGCTCCCCATGGGAACGCGGCGATGATCACATCCGTGGTGTAATCCGCAGGCGGGTTAACGCCCATGCCCACGTCACCTACAAAAACCAGCGGGCGAATATAAGCGCTGGTCAGGTTGTTCTTACGAATGACCTGACGGCACGCTTCCATCAGATCATCCACGCTCTGGGAAACCGGGAAGCGGTAAATCTTGGCGGAGTCACGCAGACGTTGCATATGCTCACGATGGCGGAACACAACCGGGCCTTTGTGCGAGTCGTAGCAGCGAATCCCTTCAAATACCGATGTACCGTAGTGCAACGCATGAGACATTACGTGAACTTTAGCTTCGCCCCACGGAACCATCTCACCGTTGAACCAAATGTAATCAGCTTTTTTCGTCGTCATTTTTCTTCCTTTTGCGCTCAGGCGCGGATTTGTTGTGATGTAGGTTGCTGGATCTCGACGCACGCGACATCAACCAGCTTGCTTAATTGACTAAACAGTAATTCGACAGGCCGAAGGCTGGCAACGGTCAGTTCGATATTTATATTTTCGGCGTTGGCGCCCGTTTCCATATTCATGGCGCAGATCTGGAAACCACGATGGCGCACCACGCGTAATACGCGTTCTAACGTTTCAGGGCGAAAGCGAGCCTGCACGGCCAGTTGATGTTGCATCATGACAGTTTCTCCAGCATTTGTGAGTTGCTGGCGCCGGGCGGCACCAGTGGCCAGACGTTCTCGAGCTCGTCAATCGAGACGTGCAGCAGATAAGGCCCTTCGCTATTCAGCATGGTCTCAAGCGCTGCTTCTACCTGGTCTTTACGGGTAATACGCTGGCCCGGAATGCCGAAGGCGCTGGCCAGCATGAGAAAATCGGGATTATCCGTCAGCGTGGTTTCGCTATAGCGCTCGGCGAAAAAGAGTTGTTGCCACTGGCGAACCATTCCCAGACGCTGGTTATCCAGCAGCACAATCTTCAGCGGCAGTTGCTTACGTTTTACCGTGCCCAGTTCCTGAATATTCATCATGAACGAGCCGTCGCCGCTGATGCAGATAACCGTATCTTCCGGACGCGCCACCTGCGCGCCTACGGCAGCAGGCAAGCCGAAACCCATCGTGCCCAGGCCGCTGGAGGTGATGAAGTTTTCCGGGCGGCTAAAAGACATGTGCTGCGCAGTCCACATCTGATGCTGGCCTACATCCGTTGTGACTACGCTGTCGCGCGGCTTGCGATCTGAAAGCTGCTTTAACAGCAGCGGCGCATAAATAGCCTCGCCCGGGTGATCGTAACGCCAGCTTTGCCCGGCACGCAGTTGAGCAACCGTTTGACGCCAGTCTTCGATAGCCAACGTCTGTTGCAGCGCAGGCAGCAGCGCGTTGAGATCGCCGCGCAGCGCGACATGCGCCTGACGTAATTTATTAAGCTCCGCCGGGTCGATATCCATATGGATTACGCTGGCGTGCGGGGCAAAAGTGTTGAGCTTGCCCGTCACGCGGTCGTCGAAGCGCGCGCCCACGGCAATCAGCAAATCGCATTCCTGTACAGCCAGGTTCGCAGCTTTGGTGCCGTGCATGCCCAGCATGCCAAGATAGAACGGGTCGGCGGCATCTACCGCGCCAAGGCCTTTAAGCGTGACGACAGAAGGCATGCGCGTCGCCGCCATAAATTCGCGCAGCGCCGGTACCGCCTGCGCCATTCCCACACCGCCGCCAACGTAAAGCATGGGCTTTTGCGCGCTCGCCAGCAGCTGACGCGCCTGCTCCAGCTCGGCATGCGGCAGTTCGTCATCGCTTTCAATGGTGGAGAGCCACGGCTCAAGCTCGCCGCTTGCCAGCTGGATGTCTTTTGGAATATCTACCAGAACCGGGCCCGGACGGCCGGCGTTAGCTACCGCGAAAGCCTCAGCAATAACGCGAGGCAGCTCTTCCAGCGATTCAACCAAAAAACTGTGCTTGGTGCAGGCCAGCGACAACCCTAATACGTCCACTTCCTGAAACGCATCGGTACCGATAAACGGCGCGGCAACCTGGCCGGTAATAGCCACTACGGGGATAGAATCCAGCAACGCATCGGCGAGGCCGGTGATGAGATTAGTGGCGCCCGGGCCAGAAGTGGCGATGCATACGCCCGTCTTGCCTGTTGCGCGGGCATAACCGATGGCCGCCATTGCAGCGCCTTGCTCATGCCGGCACAGTAGGTGTTCCACGCCGCCGTCGTACAACGCATCATAGACCGGCATAATTGCCCCACCCGGATAACCGAAAACTGTTTCGACACCCTGTGCTCGCAAAGCATGTACCACCCACTGTGCACCATTCATAGTTAGTTCCCCGCCTTATTTCTCGGAGAACAGAATTTTATGCTACAACTCATCTTCTGCTCCTCGCTTACGTTTTTAGGTCATAAAAAAACCCCCGGACCTTTCGGTGCGGGGGTTCTCGTTGATTCAGGCTTGATTTTTAAGCCTTTCTTCGTCCAAGTGCAGCCCCGCACGGTGGGATAATAATCACCACCACGCTAATCACGACAAGGCTAATCACTCGTAGAAGGGCTTTCATTTTTGTCTGTTCTTACATCGGATTCGAAGGAATACCTAAAGAGGTACCACAGAGAACGTAATAAAGACAAGAAATTTTTATTCTCTTTTTAAGAAGCGAGTTAATTATTTCCAATAAAATTATTAATTATCAAAGAGAAAACAAAGCTGACGATTTTTCATGAAACGCAGGCCTGTTACGTGTTTTTAGACAGCATCTTTTTCTGGCGCGGCTTTTTGCGATTGAGATCGTATAAAAAATGCTCATGCCCGAAAAACAGATAAAATGCGCGGAAACTTCCTCGTAAAAGCAGCAAAAAGCGTTCGTTGGGATAAATTGCGTCGTGCAGGATAGCGGTTTCAAGGAGGAATTATGTCGCTGTCTGTTATTCATACTCGCGCTGCATTGGGCATTAATGCCCCTCTGGTTACTGTCGAAGTACACATCAGCGCAGGACTTCCGGGGCTGACTATTGTCGGCCTGCCGGAAACCACCGTAAAAGAAGCACGGGACAGGGTACGTAGCGCGCTGATTAACAGCGGCTATACCTTTCCTGCAAGGAAAATCACAATCAACCTGGCGCCAGCCGATCTTCCCAAAGAGGGTGGGCGATACGATTTACCCATCGCCATAGCCCTTCTCGCCGCCTCAGAGCAACTTAACGCCTCCAGGCTCAACGACGTTGAGTTTGTCGGGGAACTGGCGCTCACAGGGGCTCTGCGTGGCGTGGCGGGTGCCATTTCCGCTGCGATGGAGGCTTTGCGCTGCGGCCGCCAGATAGTGGTCGCACAGGATAATGCGCCGGAGATAGGGTTAATCAGCCAGCCGGGATGCCTGGTCGCTGGGCATCTTCAGGAAGTATGCGCCTGGCTTGAGGGTAAGGCCTCACTCCAGCAGCCATCAAGTACGCTTGCAGAAGCCTGTCCGGCCGAAGGCGACCTTAGTGAAGTGATTGGCCAGTCACAAGGGAAACGCGCGCTTGAGCTCACCGCAGCAGGCGGACATAACCTGCTTTTCCTTGGCCCGCCGGGCACCGGTAAAACCATGCTGGCAAGTCGTCTGAACGGTCTGCTGCCGCCGCTTAACGACGACGAAGCGCTGGAGAGCGCAGCTATATTGAGCCTTGTGGGCGCCGTTTCGCTACATAAGCACTGGCGGCAACGGCCATTCCGATCGCCTCATCACAGCGCTTCGCTAACCGCTATGGTAGGCGGCGGCGCAATTCCGGCGCCGGGAGAAATTTCGCTTGCGCATAACGGGGTCTTATTTCTTGATGAGTTACCTGAGTTTGAACGAAGAGTGCTGGATGCATTGCGCGAACCTATAGAATCGGGCCGTATTCATATCTCCCGCACACGAGCCAAGATAAGTTACCCGGCTCGCTTTCAACTTATCGCCGCAATGAATCCCAGCCCTACAGGACACTATAAAGGCTCACACAACCGCAGCTCGCCTGACCAGATCATGCGTTACCTTGGCCGTCTCTCAGGGCCCTTTCTCGATCGCTTCGATATCTCGCTTGAAATTCCGCTGTTACCTTCCGGCACGCTTAGTCAGCCGCAAAACAGAGGCGAAAGCACGAATTGCGTCAGGAAAAGGGTCATAGCGACGCGCGACTTACAGCTGGCTCGACAGGGAAAGCTCAATGCATTGCTGGATAATCAGGAAGTTCGTCTGCATTGCTGTCTGGAAAAGGCGGATGCGCAATGGCTGGAAGAAGCGTTGTTAAAGCTCGGGCTTTCTGTACGGGCATGGCAGCGCCTGCTGAAAGTGGCACGTACCATTGCGGACTGTGAACGAGCAGAAAAGATAAAGCGGGAGCATCTACAAGAGGCGCTTCATTATCGCGCTATCGATCGCCTGTTGGCGTACCTGCATAACCTCAGGTAGCCAGGAAAGAAAAACAGAAGACACAGCATTTCGCTTACTAAAACCAAATTACTGACAATAAAAATGGGGCAGAGCCCCATTTTTATTAATCATCGCTTTCCGCGTAATCATCAGCCCCTTCCATCTGCGGTTTGCCGCCGGAAAGGGTGTGGAAGCGTTTGGGACGCTTAATACGGGCCATATACTTGGACCATACGCGTTCAGCTTCCGTTACTGGCTCACGCTCGCCACGGCACACTTCTACAAACTGCTTTTCTTCGTCAGTGGTTGGCTCGCGCTTACCCAGATCGAGTTCGTTAAAAGCGTAACCAAAACGCTCAAGCAGCTGCGCCTCTTTGATTGTGAAATCACCATGGCGAGAGAACCCGCGCGGATAATATTTATTGTCGAAAAATCGATTAGTCGTCGTAAAGCTTTCCGCCATCCTACACGCTCCTAATTCTCTTGGCCGGGCTATTTATGGCGCGGAGTATTAGTTACGCTTGACAGAGTGTAAAACAAAACATTTAAATCATAATGATAAATATTTTTGTGGAGAAAGCTGTGGATACCGACTTGCTGAAAACCTTTCTTGAAGTGAGCAGAACGCGTCATTTTGGCCGCGCAGCCGAAGCGCTTTACCTGACGCAGTCAGCGGTGAGTTTTCGTATTCGTCAGCTTGAGAATCAATTAGGCGTGAGCCTTTTTACAAGGCACCGTAACAATATCAGGCTCACTACGGCGGGTGAAAGGCTATTACCTTATGCAGAAAGCCTGATGAGCACCTGGCAAGCCGCTAAAAAAGAGGTGGCGCATACGAGCCGACATAACGAGTTTTCTATAGGCGCCAGCGCCTCGTTATGGGAATGCATGCTATCAGCGTGGCTGACGCGGCTCTATCTTCAAAATGAAGGTATGCAATTCGAAGCGCGTATTGCTCAGCGCCAGTCGTTAGTTAAACAGGTACACGAGCGTCAACTCGACCTGCTTATTACGACCGAAGCACCTAAGATGGATGAGTTCGCCAGCCAGTTGCTTGGCAGTTTTTCTTTAGGCCTCTATTGCGCAAGCCCTGAAATGCCTAAAGCCGAGCTGAATTATCTGCGTCTGGAATGGGGGCCGGATTTTCAACAACACGAAGCGGGGCTTCTCTCTCACGATGATGTGCCGGTACTGACAACCAGTTCCGCAGATATCGCTCAGCGATTATTACCAGAGCTAAAAGGTTGTACATGGTTGCCCGTGCAATGGGCTAAAGAAAAGAGCAATCTTTTTACCGTAACGGACAGCCCCACGCTGTCGCGTCCGCTTTATGCTATCTGGCTGCAAAACAGCGATAAGCAGAACGCTATCAAAGAGATCCTGAAGATGCCGGTTCTGTCATAAGTTAACGATTGAAGGGATTCAGTTTACAAGGAAGTAGCTGAGTGAGAACAACAAAGCGGGCAGGAATTTTAGACAAAAAAAATCCTTAGCAGATGCTAAGGATTATTTCTGGCAGGGGCGGAGGGACTCGAACCCCCAACACCCGGTTTTGGAGACCGGTGCTCTACCAATTGAACTACGCCCCTAATTAGGGTGGCGGAACGGACGGGACTCGAACCCGCGACCCCCTGCGTGACAGGCAGGTATTCTAACCGACTGAACTACCGCTC